>Ga0209777_10005446_pt1 | contig 14654 bp, 21 predicted proteins | sample FrelakmetHBP12HB_FD_187147 | JGI IMG/M metagenome (GOLD analysis project Ga0209777, IMG submission 187147) | Freshwater lake sediment microbial communities from the University of Notre Dame, USA, for methane emissions studies -HBP12 HB (SPAdes)... | ecosystem: Environmental > Aquatic >...
ACTGAGACTCTTTGGACACCAACCTTACGACCAATATAGCATAAGATTAATGCAATTAGCACGAAACAAACCTAACATGCAGGTAAAGATTTATCGTGCAGTTCCAAAAGTAATAAGCAATCAGGAGAAAATAGATGACTATCAGAAAAGATTAAAGTATATATTGAAGACAGGCAAGTTACCACGTGATGTAGATAATTTCAGAAACACCAGTGAGTATTATGACTATCTATCAGATGAAATAGAACAACTTAAAAAGAATCCCGATGATCAAAAGGTTAAAATAAACAACGGTGATTGGGTAACAATAAATCCCCAATATGCAAAAACACACGGACAAAGCAATGTAGGACAATTCAGAGTACTCAGTAAGACAGTCAGTGCAAAGAATCTCTATAACGAAGGTGATGTGAATGAATGGGGGTATAATGAAAGTACTGACAACAATAGTCTTAATGAAGAACAAAATTTTAATGATAATTTTTGGCAATGGTTTGGTAATTCTAAAGTAGTCTATAGTAATGGAGAACCTGCAGTTGTTTATCACGGACCGAGATGGACTAAACGTGCTTTTAATATATTTAAAGGTAAAGAAACAATTGGCTGGTTTGCTGAAGATGAAAGCAAAGCACGTGGATATAATTCAGAGAAAATGTATGAAGTCTATCTTTCAATTCAAAAACCATTTTATCTACATGGAGATATGAACGATGATATAACAATAGAAAAATTTGAAGAAAGAATTGGATTTAAATTAAATAGAGTAAATCTACCAAAATCATATGAAAAAGATATCAATAATGAAAATAAAATCGAAGATGAAAAACAATTATATGTGTGGCAATTAGTTCTACAAACAATTACATCATTTCAAGAACAATTATTAGGCATGGGTTATGATGGAATTTATGCATACGAAGATAAATATGCTACCTGGGGTGTAATTAAAAGTCCAAGTCAAATTAAATCGGTAAAAAATAATGGTGAGTTTAATTCCGCAAGTAATAACATATTAAAGGAAATTATAGAAGATTCTAAAACAAGTTTCAATGATGTACCCGATGATATCTTCGGTCAACTAATAAATACCAAATATAGTATTGATGCCAATAAAAGCCATATGAAGGTTTTTAAAGCAAAGAATGGAAAAGATTATCTTATTAGAAAAACTATCAATGACGATATATTCCGGGTATTTGATCTAAATAAAAATAATAATTTTCAACAACCTATTGGTGTGGCAATATTTGATGTACATAGTGATTATTTTAGTGGATATGAACACCGACAAAGCATAGAAGTAAAACCTAACTACCGTAGAATGGGCATAGCAACAGCACTGACGGACTTCGCTGAGAAAATTTATAACTTACCATATAAACCTACTAATTTACAGACACCTGAAATGCAGGGTTTTACTAAGAATCGTTTAGGAGAAGTAAAGGGTTCAAATAAAAAACTCTATTACCACGGCAGAAATCCTGGCAATAGACCCTATAGTGGCAAATATGTCTTCATAACAAATGACTTAGGTTATGCAAGTGGTTATAGCGATGGTAAGATACTCTATGTATTTACAATACCATTCAGTGAAGGCAAGATATTCTCAATAAAAAATCCATCACATGAAGAATTATTGAGAAAATATACCGATGACCAAACAGTTGATGCACTGATAAGAGATAGCGGACCACAACAGGAGATCGATTGGGCAACATTATCATACATCAGCACCGATGAACATGAAGACCCAATGGAATTATTCGAATACCTTGGCTTTTATGGCGTAAGATTAAAAGAACGTCAAGGGATAGATTCAATATATATTTTTGACGAAAGTAAACTGAAGTCTGAAGGCACAATAGATATAAGTACCCCTGAAATGAAAGATAAAATAGGTAAATTTTACAGGGACTTTGCAAAAGGGAAAAACTTTTTGGAAGAAACTTCCGAAGGTGTTGCAGATAAATATGCTGAAAGACAATTTAATATACCCGATAGTAGCGCACAACAAGACTACCAGGCAACTAAGGCACTTAAAGCCAATAATACTATGGGAGAATATATCGGTGATGTATTGGAATACGGTGGTGATGATGATAATTATCGAAAAAAATCGAATGTCGAAGCACGGGTATTTGCAAATCCAAAGAGTCTTCAAGACTTTGATAATAATGCAAGAGCAGTAAGTGATGACAAAGGTAATTTTTTTGTCTGTGATCGTAATGGGAGTTTCTTCCATGAACATATTGAAAAAGTCGTAATGCAAAGCAAATACGGCAATGCCCATACTGATTATATACAATGGTACAGACAAGGCAATAGTAATATGTTTACTTTGAGTAGTACCTATAGCCAAACGATTAATAAACCATTAGACAAGGAAGAAGAAGCAAAATATATACAGGCATTGAGGCAAAAAAATCCTCAGTATAGATTCTTAGTGCCAAAAGATAATTTAAATGAAAGCATAAGTAAACCCTCTATTGGCGTTAATATAAACGATGACGTAGCACCATTTACAGAGTATATACTCAATGGAGAGAAAACTATTGAAACAAGGAACACACCAACATTAAGACCTTATGTTGGCAAACGCATAGGTATTATAAAAACAGGCAAGAAGATCAAAGCAACATTAGTTGGTTATGTTAATATTGACAAAGAAATAGTTTATGATAGCAAAGAGAAGTTTGACAAGGACTACAGTAAACATCTTGTTGGCGGTGACTCACCGTATTTCTTTGATAACATAAAATTTGGCTATAGTTTAAAAGACCCTGAAAGGATATCTCCAACACCTATTACAAGCAAAGGCATTGTTTCGAGAAAACTGTAAATGCTTGATATTTTAATTTCTTTATAGTATATTTGTCAGAGAATATATAATGAATGAAAAAATATTTATGTAGGTTTTGTGGCGAAACCAATCCAATGAATTTTTATGGGAATAAAAAAAGCAAATGCAAGCGTTGTGAGAGTGCTGAAAATAAGAAAAAATACATACGGCATAAAAAAATTCCAATAAAAGGTATAGAGAGAAAGAAAAATACTACAATAAGTAAATTAAAGGAAAAGGGTAAGAAAATTAAAAGACTTATCGTAAGTGCCAATAAAAAAAGAACTGCAAAGCCAAATACTACTAAACCGCATACTACCGAATCCTTTATTTTAGTCGTAATACAAAATCATGGTAATAAATATTCATTTGAAAAAACCGTATTTAAGGGAACTACTGAATACGTTACAGTAACTTGTGTAAAACACAATTGTGATATTACCGTAATTGCAGAAACCCTATTGAGAAGAACGGCAAAAAACGGTGGAAAGAAAAAAGACCCTGTTGTTGGAAGTTGTCCGAAATGCCGAGAAGAATATTTTATCGGGATTAAAAAACGAATGATCGATAAATTCAGAGAGGTACATAATAACAGATATGATTATGACGAAAGTTCTTATGTAAACTATGATACTCCATTTACTGCTATTTGTAGAACTCATGGTCCGTTTAAGGTAACTCCGGGTTCACATATTAATGTTAACGGCAATGGTCATTGCCCTGAATGTCTGAATGAAAAGAGCAATAAGGATAAGGAAAAAATAATTGATGGTAATAGATACTATGCCTGCGATATTCATGGAAATGTACCAATTGGAAACCATAGAAAACTAATCGAAGGATGTCCGAGTTGTAAAATCGATAAAGCAAATCAAATCATAGTTGAAAGCAGTAAGAATACCATAAGGAAGAGATTAGAAGGGAAATTCTATATTGAATTCCATGACGATGATACGGTGACGTTAAAATGTAAAAAGCACGGAGAGATCAAAACCGTCAGCAGGAAAAAATTAGTTGATAATCACGATAGACATTATTGCAGTGGTTGCCGTCAGGATGCCGTAGATGAAAGTCTGAAAGCCAGTAGGGAAGTATCGGCAAAGGCAAAAATAAATGTTGTGCCTAAATTAAAGAAAATCTTATCAGAAGACTATAAAGATACATTTGAATTCCTGGAATTCATTGATAATGGTAAAGGCGTTAAAGAATGCTTAGTAAGGTTAATGAATTTAGTAACAAATAAAGAAAAAATAGTAACCACTCAGGCGATATTAAATAAAGTCTTAACTAAAGACCGAGAATATTTAGAAAGAAACTTTTTAAGTTATGATGATGCTAAGAAAAAAGTGCAGAGACTTAAAATTACTTCTTTCAGAGAATATCAAAAATGGCGTAAAAGGTGCAAACAACCTGATCTGCCTGCTAATATTATGAGAACATATGGCAAAGACTTTATCAGTTATCACGATTTTTTCGGCACTACGCCACAAATGCGGATGTCATTAGGAGAACTGAGAATCGATAATTATCTCAGGAGAAAAAATATCAAATGTACGTATCAGAAGAAATTCAAAGATTGTAGAGATAAAATGCCGTTGCCTTTTGATTTTTATTTAGATGATTATAATGTCATTATTGAATTCGATGGAGAACATCATCGAAAAGCCGTTGATAAATGGGGTGGCGAAGAGCATCTTAAAACTACACAATTACATGATAAGATCAAAGATCAGTATTGCAAAGATAATGGAATTATTTTAATGCGAATACATAGCGATGATTTACTTAATAATGTCTTAGAATGGGCAATTGAATTGGAATTAACACGTATAAAGGCAGAATTGGCTATTCAGGAGTTAGATTTTTTAAAATCATAAGAGACTGATTTTCAGAATTTTAAAATTTTTTTTAGAAATTTTTTTACTTTTTAAAATTTTCCAGGTTTTGTAACTCCTTGGAAATCAATCACATGTAGCACCCCCTCCCCTAAACCCACTCCCCGGTGGGGAGTCCCCACAGGGAGGGATACGGCACTCTGTGGGCATCAGGGAAGCATCAGGCAGACGTTAAGCATACAAGTAAGGGGATCGCATGGGCAGAAAATAGGGTGGCTTAAATCGCCTGTAAATAGGCAATAAAAAAAGGGTGCGATCTGCACCCTTACTTCCTGACTATCTTTATAGTTTACAGAGATACTTCAAAAACTTCTCCGCTTACTTTTGCTTCTGCAACATTCAGTACTTTGAAGGTTCTGAATTTACCTGCTCTAAGATTCAGTTGTTTGGTTATTGCTTTTTTAGCCAAAGTTTTGTCACTGCTTTTTACTTCTTTATAAGTACCTGCTTTAACGAGGTTTTTCTGATCTATCATGCCAAAGATATGTACTTCATCAGTTGACTTGCAGACTTTAATTCCGCTTGTAAGATGTTCATAAGCATCAGTTTGAGCCTGTGAATTGACTGTGCGATCTTCCTTATTTTCGCTTACATTCTTATTAGCACTTTCCAACATTTCAGCATAAGCCAAAGAGTAAATTTCAAGGGCAATATCTTTGGCAGTATTGCGCCTAATTACTTTCAGAGTTTCAGTATTGCAATTCTGTAAGGTTTCCAAATCTTTCTTTTTGGCTTCCATTACATCTATATTAGTGTTAATAACATAGTCTGCGATTTCACCTGATTCTGTTGATACATAACCTTTAAGGCTTACAAATTTAGCACCTTTCAAACCTGCGATTGCTAATAACATTCTGATAATTGCGATTAAGTTTTTCATTTTGTTTGTTTTTTAAGTTAATAATTTAATTTGTTTGTGTCGCTTTATGTAGTCTTTAACGCAAACGGTTTCAAAAAGATTCAAAAAAACAGAATATTGTGACGAAAGTAGGTTTTTTGTTGACGAACGTACCAGATCTGGTGTCCAATGGCAGTACTTCGTACAATGTCAGATCGAAGTGTCGCAAACCCGCCTGGGATCGGCACTTGCGATACATAATGCAATATAATCAGAAAATAGTTGATAATTTATGTAACATCGGCAAATAGATTACGTTAAAAGAAGTAATTTTGCAATTGATATGTTTAATTTAAAACCATAAATAAATGGAAACCATAAGCCAAAAAGAATTTGTAAAGATTTACAACGACTACAAACCAATAGTCTTGAAAGTAGTAAAGATGCGCATTAAATGTGATGCGAAAGCCGAAGATATAACGGCAGATGTTTTCGAAAAAGTCTTAAAGCACTTGAAAACTTATGATCTTAGTAAAGCCAAATTTAACACTTGGATAATTACTATTACTCATAATACAATGATCGACTATTTTCGTAAAGAAGGACTTTCATCGACACGTTTTGTAAATGTCGATAACTTTGTCAAAGATGGCAAAGGTAGCACTGATACATCAAATTTCTTTATCGAGCCTAATACATCAGATCAGGAGATCGAAAGCAGAGAATTGAAAGCCAAATTAAGCAAGACTTTTGCAGGTTTGAAACCAAAACATAAGGAGATAGCAGTAATGTATTTCAAACAGAATTTGCAGTACAATGATATTGCCAATGTCCTTGAGATACCTTTGAATAGTGTTAAGGCAACAATATTCCGCATCAGAGAAGTCCTGCAATCAGAATTGAAGAATGAATATGCAATGTTATAATAATAATGTGGGCAATGTACAAAATATATTGTCCACATTGAAACCTTTTCAGACAATGTTCGTATAAAGAGTATAAACCAACATCAAAAAAATCAAAATCATGGCAAAGCAGAACAGATCATTATCCGCAATCGCATCAGAGATCAGACAGAATTGGAAGAAAAGTATCTCAGGTACAGATGTATGGTTCGGAGCAGTACCATACCTTGACGCAATGTCCAGTCTTGACAAGATTAGCGATAAGTTTGGCTTGGACTCAGGCGAATCAATTGTCGCTTATTTTAGAGCCAATTCATCAACTTGGAGAGGCGAAACCGCAAGACGTATCAAGGCTGAACTTGATGCAATGCTGAAGAATAGGTAACATACAATGTTCACAATCGGGGAGAGGCAACTCTCCCCACTTAAAACCACAGAAATCATGGCAACAAAAATAGACATCAAAGCAATCAGGAAATTCGTTGACGACTCATATAGCATAACTTGTGCCAAACTAATAGATGCAGACTGCATCAAACTTGCAACGAAATATTTACTTGCAACTTCATGTACTGGCAATCCGAGAATAGCCAAAGCAGAAGCAGAAAAGTTAGGTATAACTTTCTAATATCAATGTCCAAATTTAAGAACTTATAATGTCCACTAAAAAACGTAAAAATATGGCACTATTCACAGAAGTACAGGATTGGATTGTCCGCTATTATGATAAGAAGGACAAGCAGATAGGATCACACCTTATTAAGGAGAGAACCGAGCATGAAGCAGAAGAAGAGGCAATTGCAAATATGCCTTATGAATGTGAAGATTGGACACTTATGCCAAAGTCGGTGTAACATTTTCAGGCAATGTCCGTATAATGACCATAAACCAATGTACAAGAGTATGAAAATAGAACTAAAGAAAATCAGTTTCTCAGAGAGAATGTCCGATGAAACAAATTGCTTCATTGCTGACCTTTACATTGATGGTAAGAATGTCGGCAGTTGCAATAATGATGGTCGTGGTGGTTGCACTAACTATGGTGGCAATTCAAAGGCTGATAATGTACTAATCGCCAAAGCAGAGAAGTACTGCAAAGCATTACCGAAAGTCAAATACAATGACATGGAATGGGAACAAAGTCTTGAAGGTGTTATTGATGATCTGCTTGATGCACATCTGAAAGCCAAAGATTTACAGAAGTTCAATAAGAAGATGCAGAAGAAATATTCAATGGCTATCTGCTATGGCAAAATTACCTCTAATGGTTGCGAATTTGCCACAACCTATTGGAAAGGCAGAACACTTGCATCAATACCACTTAATGTCTTGCAGAGTACTTATGATAACGTCAAAGCAAAGAAATTGAAGAATGGTGATGTCATTCTCAATGATAACCTTGAAGCACTTGGCGTGAAGTTATAGATTGTTTCATTTTATTTTTCATTTTTTCCCCACAGATTGGAACATTTGTGGGGTTTTTTTCGTATAATACGGTATAAATCAATTAACCACAATTTAAAGTACAAACTTAACACAAAAAGCAATGAAAAATTTATTGACAATCTCAAGTCTTACCGGAGTAAAACTGAATTTTCTTTATGTAATTATTGACTATTCACTTCTCACTCCAACAATCGGCAATCGTGGCGGCTTATCAAATGCACGAGTAAAGCAGTTTGTAAATCTGATTAAAACAGGAAAATTCTTTTTCGACCTGAGTGCAATTTGCATTACTCCCAGTGGACGTATTGTTGAAGGTCATCACAGGTTTGAAGCATTCAAATTGACGAATAGTCCTGTTGTTGTTCGTATTGTAGATGAAAAAAGTCTTACTCAGATTTCCACTTTCAATTCATGTATGAATACTAAATGGCAATCAGAAGAAACTTTCAAATCATCAAAAACAGCAGGTTCAGTTGTTGCCAAAATGCTTGATGAACTTCGAGTAGTTCTTTGCGAAAAATTCAAGATCAAAACAAATCAACTCAGTGCTTGTGAAATGTATGGCATCTTAGTTAAAGACACCAAGCATTTCAGTTCCGGCAAGAATGCTCCAACAGTCGAAATGTGGACTGCACCTGCCCTGGAAATTCTCATGAGAAAAAAGGATTTCAAAAAGAATATTGTCCTCTATGCAAGAATGAAGAATGAACTCAAAAGCATTCGTGACGCATATAAGATCAGCAAAGTTGTTATGGACTTATACTTCAATAATGAAATTGACTTTGATCTTGAATCGTTCTGCACAATATTGTCCTATGATGGTTTTATTCTTCCCGAATACAATGTGAAGACCATTACTGTCAAGGCAATGTCCATGTATCAGAAACAGATGAAACTTGTTGCATAATTATCATTAATCGGGGGAGAGCAATCTCCCCCATAAAACCTAAAGTTATGCGCAGCATCTATAATCCGGACGAAAAAAAGGTTCTTTGCAAACTACAACAGTATGTTAAAAGGCAAAGATTAATGTACAGACAACCATTTGAACAACTGCTTAATCTAAGGCGTGATTATGATTCCTATATCATTGCTCAATCACCATACATAGATTATATTGGATATACAAAATGGTCTGATTTCTCGGTCTTTGACAAGAAGAAAGGTGTTGATCTCCGTATTGAAGTTAGTTCATTGAAACCATTAGGAAGTGATCTGCAATACAGAGCATTGAAATACCCTATGGAATGTACAAGGATGATTGAAAAGCAAATGGTGTTAGTTCTTCTTGACAAAGGTTATGATGAAATTGCAATGCTTTGCTTGAAGAATATGATTGAAGCCGAAAACTTACCAATCATTATAATACAGAGCATGGAAGAATTTGAGAAATTCATTGACGAATTGTTCAAATAGTCACAGAACCCCGTAACATTTGCGGGGTTTTTTCGTATAATAGATATAATCAACACAGACAAAGAAATGAGAAAGATGTATATTGATGTAACAGTAAGACTGATTGTCGAAGTAGAAGAAGGCAAAACAGTTGACAATACAATGGATGCATTGGAAATGACTTTCACACCAACGGATGAAACCGTTGAGGTTGTGGATGCAACCATTGAGAACTTTAACTTAACAGATTCGAAATAATGAGCAAGCCAAAATTTTATCAGGCAATTCTTGTACCAGTTGAAGGTGATGTACTTGCAAAAGTATATCCTGAGAACGTCAAGAAGTACGGCAGTCCAATGGTAACAATGGCAGAACGTATGGGAACTTCAGAAGCAAAGTGTCCGGATTGTGGGCATAATGAATGGTGGCTACAACCTAAAGAAGGTGCAGCCGTTAGGGAAGGCGGGAAACCTTATATTGAATGCCTGAACTGTGGCTACCAAACACATTTGTAATCTTTAAATCTACATGCATATGAGCAATAAAAAATTAGACAGGGAAGCAACAATTAAGAATATAATTGAGGCTGCCGGAGACAATATCAGGGACGCAAACGAATTGCAAACAGCAGATGACGAATTCCTGGTCGAAGCAGCAATGCTTTGGGAAGCCGAAGTAGTATACATGGAACATCGTGGAACACAATATAATCCTTATGAGGAAAAATGTTAACCAGATCTGGAAAATAAACTACCGAAAGATGAAACATTCTCCGGTAGTTCACGTATAATCAATTATGGCAGCAGGAGACAGAAATATTAAAGGTAAACCAAAAGATGTTGTTAGACATTTTTCACATGAAGATGCAGGAGAACCAATATGCTTAACTAAGTATTATGGATATAGTACAAAAAATATATCTGATGTAACTTGTATAAAATGTAAGAAAAAAATAATAAAAGATAATATTTGGTATGAGGGAAAATAATACTGAACCACTGTAACATTTCCCGGCAATTTACGTATAATTATTATAAACCAATATAAGAATATTATGGCACGAAGATTTAAAATGACAATCATTATCGACACAACAGATGACATTAAATCAGAAGACCTGACTTTAAGAGACTCAGATGTGATTGATGGATTTGAAATCACTCGTGATGCAGATGACATCACAGAAATTTTTCAAATGACTGATGCGTATATTGATAACGTTGAAGAAATGTAAAAAAACTTGCCGAGAATTGTAACATTTTCCCGGCATTTACGTATAATATAATGTCAGGGTGAAACTTGGGTGAAGTAATCCGACTGTACCTTATATCCTGACTTTAGAATCATTCTAAATAAGGTACTCACAGTACCAATATCGTAACTTTTTTAAAGTATTTACGTATAATAATTACAATCAATTAATTAATACTTAAAACAATGAAAGATTTCAATGGAGCAACACAGACCAAAACAAATGTAAAAGTCCGGGATGTAAAATTCAATTCAGCAGCAAATCTTTATTTGGGATTTGTCTGGGATGAAAAATCTTATCGTGAAGATAAATGGACAACCTGTTCATGGTATAAAAATGGTAAATGTATAAACAGAAACAGACCTGAATTAGACCTGAAATAATTGTAACAATTTTAATTATTTTACGTATAATAATCATAACCAATAATACACAAATCAAATGGAATTTACAACAATAGCACAGGCACGCAGACAGACAAGATTATCATATCTTGGTGGCGTTGCAACATCATCAAAAATTGATCACAGCCGTAAATACAGTCATCAGTATACATATGCTTTATATCTTGCACCTGCAAAGGTTTCAGGGTATCAGGTTTGCAGTCACAGTACTCCTGAATGTCGCCTTGGTTGTCTTAATACAAGTGGCAGAGCAGGTATTGAGGAATTTAGTGGCTTAGATCATATTAAGTCAGCACGAATTAAAAAGACCCGATTGTTTTTCGAACATACAGCATTCTTTATGGCATGGCTTATGGCAGAGATTATGTCAGCAAGAGCAAAAGCAGAAAGGGATGGTTACTATTTTTCAGTCAGGTTGAATTGCACATCTGATATTGACTGGACGAAAGTACTTATTGACGGTAAGTCGATCTTCCAAATATTCAATGATATCCAATTCTATGATTATACAAAGAATGCCAACAAGTTCAGCAACAAGCCAGAAAACTATCATTTAACCTACTCATATACAGGCAGAAATGCAGAGTTATGTAAAGCATTACTTCACAGAGGTTTCAATGTAGCAATGGTATTCAATGTCCGCAATGAAATTGATCTTCCTAAAACATTTGATGGCTATCAGGTTATTAATGGCGATCTTACAGACTACAGGATTAATGATGCTAAAGGTATCATTGTAGGTCTGAAATGGAAACGTATTGCCAACAGGGTGAATGAAAAGAAGGTCTTAAACAGTTGCTTTGTCGTTAATCCTGCAGTTATTCAGGCAATGTCCAATGTTCAACAACTGGCAATAGTTTAATGCGGTGATTAAAATAATTAATCACTTCAAATTATGCGGTGATTAATTATTCAATTCTAAATAAGAAATTGCTAATTTTAATATTTCAATGTTATCATTACAATTACCTAAAAGATTATTGCACTTAGGACAAAGCAAACCTCTAATTTTACCAGTTTTATGATTGTGATCAATGTACATTTTTCTTTTCTCAATTAATTTACTATTGCATATTTGACAATTACTTATTGAATGTAGAGCATTTAATTCATCATCTGATAAACTATATAATTGTTTTAAATTTCTTCTTTTACTTCGTTCTTTATATTCCAAATCAGTATTGTACTTAATTCTATGCTTGGTATTAGCACAAAATTTACAATAATGATCTCGATCATATTTACCACCATTCCTTTTATGAAATTCATCAAGTGGTTTAGGCACTTTACATTTTGAACAAATTTTAAATTCTTCCATAATATGTTTTATTATAAATACTATTCTCCGCAGAATTCTCCGCATAAATTGTAACTTTTATATGGTTTTTACGTATAATGAATGTACAGTAAAACTTAAGATCATGGCACAGAAGAAAATGAAAATCACAAAAGTATGGTGCGGTCACATCCCAGGAATCTATGGTTATGGAATCATGGTAATTGAATGTACAGAGGATGAATGTCGGAAGTCCCTCAAGAGAATGTTTCAGGCTTGGCGCAAAACAATGCATGGCACATATAATTATCCACAGGCAATGGATTATTTTGGCGGCAGAATCTTTGAAGTCGTGACAGGTAAACAATATTATGATGATTTCAATAATTAATGTACGACAATGGCAAGTAAGAAGAAAATAAAATCCGATCTGGCAAAACTCGATGCCAAAGAATTGAAAATCTACAATTCAGTAATGTCCAATTTCCCGGCAACGTGTCATGAGAGTGCATTGGGTGTTGCTTGGCAAGGTGGAGTTAATTGGCAATTTCATCCAAAGTAATGTACAAACCCTGTAACCTTTACAGGGTTTCAACGTATAATGAGTATTAACCACAAATACATTAAAACATGAAGTACTTATTTATCACATTAGATGTGCAGGATGGAGAGCGTAAACATACTCACAGAATCCTACACGCAACCAGAGGTAATAACATCGAATTCGCTGCACAGCGATACGTTTCAAACTTTTGGGGTTTTGGTGAACGCCAAAGTAAATCAGATGATTTTTGGTGGTTCTTCGGTGAAATCACTTGCAGATTGTCCAATGTTGTGGAGATCAGCGAGTATGAATACAAACTAATGTCTGGTATTTTTTCAGGCAGAGTTAAGACCAATGATTATTTTCAGATTGTACAGAAAGGTTACGAAGCCGGACTTCAGAGAGAAGAACTTGAAGTCAATTGCGGTGAGAATGGCAAACTTATGATTGCCAAAACTCCGGAAGGTTTTGTTGTTGATGTTTACAATCAGGATGATGAAGTTAACACCATGACAGTATGGGAAGACGACCTGACACCAAACAGCGATGAAGAAGACACTCCAACAGCCGAAGAAATCAAAGCATACCTGAAAGGATGGGGGCAGAAACAAGGTGAGATAACTTCCAATTTAGGTTATCCTAAATCACACAGCGAATCAGATGAACTCCTGATGGAAGACTATTTCTTTCTCGAAGGTAGAAAAGAATGGTATCCAAAAATATCAAGAATGTACTCTGGAAGAGAACAACTGATTGCAGACCATGTTCGAAATAACAGGGATGATTATTAAAGAACAGAGCCGAGATTGTAACATTTCTCGGCTTTTAACGTATAATAAGTATTAACCACTAATACATAGAAATCATGGCAAAAGATCAGAGACAACAACAGATTGAAAGAGCAGCAGGAAATTTTCTTTATGAAGAACCAGATGGTAGTTTATTTGGTGCATACCTGCTCTTAGTAGAAGAAATTGAAAAAGGTAATGGCAAAGACCTTGCAGCAAATCATACCAACGTATGGGAAAAGGTTGACAGTTTAACCGTTGAGGATATGGTTCAGGCAATTGAAGGTGCAGTTGTAAATAATACTCCTGAATTCCTTGACAAAATGGATTGGAAACTCTTGAGAAAACAGAAACTTTCACTGTTAGAAACAATCAACAATGATGCAGTTGATCCTGAACATAAAGAAGGTCTTGAAGGCATACTTAATATGATAGATGCTTTACAGGATTATGCAGTCGATGTATTGGGCATTGACGAAGCCGAATGGGACGATCTGGAAATCGAAAGCGAATAAAAATATTGTAGCAATACAATTGGAGGCAGACCATTAAAACCTTTCACGTAAGTATTTATGTGAAAGGGTTTTTTATGGACAAGCAAGAACTACGGGAATTTGCAATGTACTTAAAGAATAAAAAATACTCCGGTATTATCCAGGACCTGAAACTTGAATACAACACTGATCAGAAGACTCCACATATATACTTAGCAATGATCCGGATCAGGAAATTATATAGAAGCCAGGGTTATGGATCGCTTGTATTAAAAGACCTACTAAGATATGCAGATGATAATAATATAGAAGTATGGCTGTACGCAACTAATATCTACGGTAGTGATCTGGAGCGTCTATACGCCTTCTATATGAAACATGGTTTTATTATGACTAATAAAAAAGACGGAAGATTCTTATATAAATGTAAAAAAGTTTTGGAAGAAGCGTAACCTTTAGTATCTTTGCACGTATAATGGATATAATTTGACGTTCTTTGTAACAATGATACAAAAACCAACCGTAGTCGTTGGGGCAGGACAACCAGTGTGTAGTCGCTATGTAGCAGAACCAGTTGT
>Ga0209777_10005447_pt1 | contig 14652 bp, 16 predicted proteins | sample FrelakmetHBP12HB_FD_187147 | JGI IMG/M metagenome (GOLD analysis project Ga0209777, IMG submission 187147) | Freshwater lake sediment microbial communities from the University of Notre Dame, USA, for methane emissions studies -HBP12 HB (SPAdes)... | ecosystem: Environmental > Aquatic >...
GCGGGTTTGGCCGGGATTCAAAGCGACCCAAACAAGGCCAGGCACCTGGGGCTCATTCCCAACCGGACGAGGACGGTGCACCTGCTGGGCAATACCTCTCTGGAGATGGCAAGAGATCTTGTATCCGGCAGAGAGACGCTAGCGGGAATGCAAAAGAATGCGGACAGAGCGGAGCATGTCTTCTTCACCACGAGCGAGAGCTTCAAGCGGCATTATCTTCGGGAGTATGCCTATTGGTGCGAAGGTGCGCGATATTCGGAGAAAAAGATTGGCCTGTCCGGCGATCGGCCGGTCATGAAGATTGTTAAGGCCAGGGAAAATGCGCCCAGGATCGCCATGAAATATTTCCAACCGGGCTATTTCATTCCGTGCTCGAAATCTCAAGAGCGGTGCGTCGAGGCTTGCCCGAAAAAAGCCCTCTTTCTGAGAGATGGCTGCTTTGAATTGGATCTGAGGCGATGCCTGGGAGCGTCGTGCCTCAGGTGCGAGCGCGCATGCTCTGGGTTCAAGCTGGGGATTAATTTGAATTTAGATTCGAGAGCTTGAGCTTAAATATTTGGAATGAATAAATGAGCAAATATAGAGAGAATGCGGGTCCCTCCAATAGATGAAACAAAATGATGGCCCTATGCAATGGTATTTAGAGAGCATATGCTCATCTGGGGCCACCTGTTCGACAATGCGGCGGCCCGTGACAAAGCCAAGAAATAACTGCTGCTTCTTGCTTTTGTCTTAACAGAAAAAATGCTAGTGGCCTTTAGTGCTATGGCGAACCACTGTGCGTTCCACCATGAGTTCTTCTACGGTGGATGTCCACAAGGATGAGAGCAAATATTACGGTGCCAAAACGGCGCCTCTTCCAGACAGCAAATTCACTGCGCTCTATCTTCGCCAGTGAGCTTGGTCGTTTGAGCGGAGAAAGAATGAAGGTACCTCTGACATGAAGACGTACAAATTCAGATCTGTGGAGAATCTCGAATTCGTGATCGATATTCTTCTCAACAACCGCCTTTATTGTAGCGATGTACAATCTCTGAACGACATCAGGGAAGCTGATGTTCGAATCGGGAAAGACCAGGGGCGAGTGAAAGAGGTTATCGATTTCGGGAACCAAGTTTCTACACTACTTAAGGGAACACGCGTATGCTCGCTCTGCAAGACATTCCAGAACCACCTTCTTTGGTCCTATTATGCAGGCGGCTCGACAGGCTTAGCGATCGAGGTCGACTTGCCACCAGACGATGCTGTCGAGGTTCAATACAATGATGAATTCCTGTTTCTGTCAGACCACGTCGATTCAGGTGACGCCCAGGCAATGGTAGAGAAAATTCTCTCACACAAATACACTGACTGGCGACATGAACAAGAGATTCGCATCATCACGAAAGATCCTTACTATGTCCTTCCAACACCTGTCTCACGGGTCATCGTGGGGTCGAGGATGAAATCAACAACGATCGACGCTCTCGCGCTAATCTGTGATCCCCTTGGAATTCAGATCGATCGTGCCGTCGTTGCTGATTGGGGAATCTACACGGTCGGTGCACAAACATTCAACGACATTCGGATTTCCAAGAGGTCACAAATCAAACAACAGCCGGATTAAATCTGAGCCTAATGAGCATCTCGAATGCGATGGTGAGACCTTCATCGATGCCTTCTTTGACCATGCTTGAAAAAGGTAGAAAGCTTACTTTGGCCACTCACCCATTTGATACGTCCCTTTGCCATTAGGCTTAAGGGCTTCTGCATCAAATTTTCCATCGTCGTTAATTCTGCTGCGATAAATGAATGCTTCAACAGGGACACCGTTCTTTTCTATGCGAAGCTCATAGCAAGGACTCTCTTCTCGAAATAGGACAGCCCTATCATAATTTCCAAAGTAACAATTTTTATCCAATAAAATGGGATTATTCTTTTCTTTAAGCTCTTCGATTCTCATCTTTATTTTCTCACCTTTGCTTTCAAAACTAAACCCACTCCGGATCTCATATACTGTGTGATCTAATTCAACGAGTAATTTCGTTTTGCAGAGTATGAAATTATCCCCTGGATTCAGATCAGGATATCTTAGTCGGTAAGACTTGAAGAGCATTGCGAGATAATCTTCGCTAATATCGAGTGCTATTCCTTTCTTTTTTATCTCGTTATAGAGACTACTTACATCATGCCCTTTGAAACCTTTTGGGATTTTCAAATCTAAATGCACAAAAAGGGCTTTTAGATATTTTTCAATGGCCGTATTTGATAAGCTACTTCCTTGAATGAGCGCACTCCCCTGAGCAAGCTTATCGTTCAATAGCAGTAGCCTAGCTGCAATATAATCATTATCCGCCCAACCAATCCATTGAAGTACTATACTCCCCTTTTCTCCTTGACTGCTCATAATCTTCATGTAAAATTTTAAGTATATACTCTTTTGGTGCTAGGCGTTAAGATACTATTGCTGATTTTTTCTATAATATTTTTATCATTTTCTCAGAAAAATATCATAGAAATTTCGCATGGCAGAGCCATTGTTGCCCTGGCTTCATGGAATTCGCTGTTGTAGTCTGCCATCTCATACCAATCAATCTTTAGGTTACAATTTGAATATCAAAGAAATCTTTCTGCAACCATTAGAAGCTTTCGATCCGTTCGCTAGCCGAAGGCTTCTCCTTGATAAATCCAGAGAAGCGTTAACTAATATGTAACTGCGGCTCATTTCCCTTTAACATTTCGTACTTCAATCACTCCAACACACGGCATGTGTCCACTGACATCCTGAATCCATCAAAAATTTCAACTAATAAAACATCGAATACACTATTATGTCTGAAGTAAAGACAACGATATCCCTGCCATCAGGTTTGGCCAAACAAGCCCAGGAACAGATACAAGCGGGATGTTTTCCAGATATAAACAGCCTGGTCGTCGAGGCCTTGCGGCGCTATCTGGAGACTCATCGGGATGAACTGATGGAGCGTTTCATCCGAGAGGACGTCGAATGGGGACTTCACAGAGATGAGTGAAGCCGTTCTGGATGCGGGGCCTCTTATCCATCTAGCTGAGCTGGAGGCGTTAGACACTCTCCTGGATTTCTCAGCACTCTTTGTCCCTCTGGCAGTCCGGCAAGAGGTGGAACGATACCAACCCAGCGCACTAACGCATCCAGATCTTAGGCTTTCGCACGTCTTTGCACCGCTTCCGTCCCCATCCCTTCTGGCGATGGGTCGCGCCCTGTCTCTGGATAAAGGTGAGATGGAAGCTCTGAGCGTGATGGACCATCACCCTAACGCGATTCTCCTGACTGATGATTCTGCTGCCAGGCTGGCTGCAGAGCATCGAGGGATCAAGGCTCACGGTACGATTGGCATATTGATTCGCAGCGTTCGCAAAGGACGTAGGACGGAACGAGAGGCCATCGACCTTTTGAGAGGTCTGCGAGACAGATCACCCCTGTTTATCCGACCATCTCTTCTGGCAGAAATTATCCTGGCCCTCGAAAAAGAATGGAAATTAGTCCCTGAAAAGCAGTAAAATATTATGCAGCAGGGGCTCATTTCCCCCTTTCTCTCACAATCGCATCCAGCACCCCCACCAGCTCCCCCGGATCTCTGGCATACCTCATGTTCTCCCTCTGGCCGGCAAATGCGTGGTCGATTGCCCCTCCGCCGATGATGAGCGGCACCTCGATGCCCTCCCGCGCCAGCAGATCGGCCGTCTCCAGGAATGCGCTTCTGGTGCTGGTCATGAGCGAAGAGCCCAGCACGGCAACCGGACTGTTTTCCCTCACCGCTTCCAGCACACGAGCCGAGTCCACTGACGTTCCCAGATCGATGACCCTGTACCCGTTGGCAGCCACAATCGCCGCTACTATCTTCTTGCCGATGTCGTGCAGATCGCCGTCTGCCGTGTGGATCAGCACTGTTCCCTTGCTCTCCAAAGCGTTCAGGTCGCCGCATTCCATCAGGCCGGCGTTCAGTGCCTGGGCCGCCAGAAGGATCTCCGGCACGTAAGCCTGCTTATGATCATACAGAACTGAGATGGCATCCATGCCCTTGAGCAGCCCGTCCGTGGCCACAATCAGGCCGTCCCGGCCGTCGTCAACAGCCATCTTCACCAGGTCGACGGCAGCCTCCACATCTCCGCCGGCAACGCTCTGGGCAATGGCGCGAAAGGGCTCATCTACCGGGAGAAGGGACTCCAGAGTCAACCTGGGCTTCTCTTCTGGTGAGGGCGTTTCCTCCGTCTGACCCTTCTTTATCAGCTCGAAGATCTCATGGTCGTCCAAGAAACGCTTCCCTGCCTCATAGCCCAGCGTGAATGCTCTCATAATGCCCTCCCCGCTGCCAGGCCCCGGCCAAATTCCAGGAGCTGCTCTTCCGGCCCCTCAGGAACGCGGTACTGCTCTGCTGCCCTCACCAGCGCCCGGATGTTTTCGACGGGCGTTAGGGGCGAGAGCGTGCACCCCGAGGAGAGCAGGTCGATACCATTCCTCATGCACTGGAAAGCTTCCGCCGTCACCTTCTCGGCAGTTCCTTGCAGCATGGTTGCCACCGGCGAGATGTTGCCGATGAGCGAGATATCGTCCCCCAGAATCTTTTTGGCAGTCAGTACATCGACCTTCTCCTCGAAAGAGAAGCCGTCAAAGCCGGTATGCCTGATGTGCGGCAACAGCTCCTTTGTGTAGCCGCAAATATGCAGGGTTGTTGGCGCTTTTATCGATGCGGCGACATCTTTGTGATGAGGAAAAACGAACTCCTCATAGTAATCGCCGCTTAAGAGATCCCCGGAAGATGTGGGATCGGATACGCTTACAATGTCCGCGCCATGCTCCAGAAAGGCTTTGGCCAGCTCCTTGGTCGCCTCAACGGTTCGGCTCATGGCATCATGCACAAACTCCGGGTTCGTCTTGATCCAGGACAGCAAGTTGCCTACGCCGAAGACATGCCCCGCTATGGTGAAAGGCCCGGTTACTTTTGCGTTTATTACTATCTCCTCGCCCAGGTGCTCCGCAAGTATCTCTATCGCTTTCAGAACAGTCATTATCCTTCCCCGCTCCAGAAGATTCAGAGGAACATCGAACTCGTTGGGCGTCGAGGCGGCCCTCTTCTTCACCGAAGGCGTGCGGTTGACGGTTCCCCAGTCCAACTGACAACCAAGCGCTTCCGCTTCCAGGGAAAGGCAGAAGGGCACCGTGGCTGTAGGAAGACCAGTCAGCTCCCAGGGCATGGCCGCCAGCCTTGCCATCTGCTCGGCATTGCTATCCAGGCCAGGGGGCTTTTGAGATCTCCATCATGGAAACAGTCACAGGGACTACGGGCAGCCAGACCGGAATTCTGTCCACTCTGCCGCCGCAAAGAGCGGAAAAGATGCGCTTCCTGGCATTCATGGCAAGAGCAGCCTCCGGTAGTAAAAGCTCGTCCCGTACAGGGCCGCAGCAGGATTATGGCAGGTCATCCTATCCTTGGCTATCAGTACGGTCACTGGTGCCTTTGAGTTCTTGATGAACAGCGAGTCGTGACCAACGCATAGCCCCACCAGGATGTTAAGCTCACTTCCGGCATCGTCCAGCAGCTTTGCCTGAGCTACTGGATTACATATCGGCTCGAAGCTGCCAGGAATGGCCTTCTCGCTATCCTTCAAACCGATCTCCTCTTTTGCAATCGCTCCATTCTTGCAGCATATGGAGATGACCTCAAATCCCTTGGTTTCGAGAATTTTCGTCAGGATGCGAGACTCGGCAATGAGCCCAATGCAGGTTGCAATTCCTAATTTTCTGTAGCCCATCTCCCTGGCAAAATCTATAGTGTCCTCGACGCGTGTCCATTTCATGTAGCTTCGCCCTTCTGTTCGGGCTGCGGCAATTGCCATCTTTCGAATTTCGGGATCTTCCCGGTACAGATCCAAAGCCTCTTTTATTGTCTCTCTTTTCGTCTTTGTGGGGCAGAAATCCGGCCCACTCTGAGGCGCATTGCTCCAGCAAGCCTGCTTGCTGCATTTGCTGCATTCCAGAGGCAAATCGATGCCTTTGATGCTATTCTTATCGCAAATTTCTTTCATGAATTATCTCCGGCGTTCTGCCATCTTAAGCAGTGTTTCTGAATCCTGTCAAAGAACCACATTACCACCACGACGCTGGCCCCCATCAGTATCATGCCGGCGATGACCTTGTCATAGTTGGCGTACTGGTGCTGGTATTCGATATACCATCCTAGACCAGAGGTAGCGGCTATCATCTCGGCCACAGTCAGGGTGATGAAGGATAGAATCAGGGCAATGGTAGCTCCGGAGAAGACAGAGGGAAGGGCCGCGGGAAGAACCACTTTTCTCAGCATGACGTGCTCCTTTAGCCCCAGAGTTTTGGCCGAGTTGATGAGTCGCTGATCCAGGTTGAAGACCCCATGCACCGTGCCAACAAAGATGGGCCAGAAAGCGCCAATGAATATGACGAAGACGGAGGCACTGCTGAAGGTGGGCAGGAGCACAATGGCGTAGGGCAGATAGACCGTGGGGGGAATGGGTGATACTGCTTTGGCAATAGGGTAAGCGACATCGAAGGCTCTCTTCCTCCACCCAATTACAAGCGCCAAAGGAACTGCTACCACGAGCGCTAAGAAGTACCCGGTGAGCAAGATGGCAAAAGAGCTGATCAGGCCATGGTACATCACCGCGTAGTCTTTTGCATAAATCGCGAAAACCTTTCCCGGGGCAGGAAACAGGAATGGGTCGAGCAAACCGAATTTGCCAATAAGCACCTCCCAGGCCAGGAGCATTATCCCCAGGATCAGAAATATGTCAGTCTTTTTCTGGTAGCTATCTTCGGAAAGCATTAGTCCCAAGACGAAGATGACAAGCAGTGCAACGATTACGCCTTGAAACAGGCTATTGTCAGGCACAGCTTGAGAGGGGACATCAGGAACAAAAACGGAGATCAGCAATAATGCCACAAGCAGCCCAATTGTCAGCGCCTGCAAGGGTCCCAGCCTTACTTTTAGCATTCTGATTATGCCTGTAATTGCATTGCTTGCATCTGGATTTTTTTCATTGACATTAACGTTCATTTTAAATGCTCCATGTTATCAGCTCATTCTCTTGCCTGGATATGTCATCCTGCATATCTTCGGAGAAACGTGCTAAGAGTTTGGAGCGCAGTATAACGTAATCCTGGCTGGAAAAGAGGTTATGCCTCTTCCTGGGTCTGGGAAAGGGCACGTCTATTATCTCTTTTATTCTTCCCGGAGTAGGCGTCATCACAACGATTTTATCAGATAAGAGGATGGCCTCGTCTACATCATGGGTAACGAAGAGCACCGTCTTTCGGTCTTCGTCCCTCGACCAGAGATGAGTTAAAAGGTCCTGCATGAATACTCTGTTCAGTGAATCCAGTGCGCCGAATGGCTCATCCATCAGGAACACTCCCGGATCCATGGCGAACATCCTAGCGATGGCCAGGCGCTGACGCATGCCGCCTGATAGCGTGCTCGGGTACTTATGGATGAACTTGGAAAGCCCGACGACCTCCAGATACCGGATCGCTCTGGCCAGCGCTTCGGCTTTTGATAGCTTTTCATGGGAGTGCTCAATGGCGAAGCATACGTTTTCCAGCGCACTCATCCAGGGAAAGAGCGAATAGTCCTGGAATACAACTCCGCGATCGGGCCCTGGTCCAAGAATCTCCTGGCCATCAATAAGTATCCGGCCGTGTGTGGGCTTATTAAGCCCCGCCACTAAATCGAGCAGTGTGCTCTTTCCGCAGCCGCTAGGGCCTATCAGAGATACAAAATCTCCGTCGTTCACCTGCAAGTTGATATCTTCGAGAACATTCGATCTCTTGCCATTGGTCCCGAAAGACATGATAATATTTTCAAGTCCGATTCTTGCCATAGACGCGATTCCTCATTTTCCGATATTCAGTGATGCAGATCTGATGTAAAGAGTTAAAGGATGATGCAAATTTTGCCTCCATGCAAGTCTTTAAAGAGTTTCCAATAGTAATATGAAAATGGTGACATGCAAATGAGGGATCTACTTTGTTAAGGAGGAATCGAACTCTTCAAAAATAGAGACGATAAGGCAAAACCCTGGCAGAATCAATTCTCCGACCGCCTGGAATGCCATTAGTCTTGGGCCGTTTTACGAGATAAGCGATAATTTAACCCTGGCCCGGTCGCACTATGAGGAGGATCTAAAGACGGAAGAGGCGGAACATGGCCAATGGCACCCCCACGTAGGCATAACCTTAAACAATTTAGGGCGAGCGCTCAAGGCCCAGGGAAATATAAAAGATGCTTATCTCTATTTCCAGAGGGCATTGGAGACTGCCGAAGCCTCTTTCGGCCCCATCCATCCGGAAGTGGCATTGAGGGCTTTCATTTTAGGAGATATGCTCAGTGATCTAGGGGGCTATGGCGAGGCTAAATCTCAATATCGGCGGGCTCTTCAAATCATGGAGTCACTATCTGGGCAGGATCATCTCGATGTGGCAATTATATTGAATTCTCTTGGCAATACGGCGAGAGACCAGGGTGAACCGGCGGAGGCGCGTGCCTTCTTCGCCAGAGCGCTGGGAATATTTCGCGATAATTTGGGCGGGGAGAATCCTTACACTAAAATTACACAAAAGCATTTGGATACGCTGCCACAAACACCATCGCCACAGGAAACCTTGGATGATGACGATTATGGTTTCTATTTTTAAATTTTTTTATAGAGCACTTAAGAATCATCCTCCCGCAATCGGCGGCAGTATTGCCACTTCGTCGCCTTCTGACAGCATTGCCTCAAGTCCACCGATGGACTCAATATCTTTTCTATTTTTCATGAGGATAACATACTCTCGGACCCTGCCGGACTCATCAAACACCGCAGATTTCATCCTCTGATGGGACGCACAAAGGCTATCAAGAAGATCCTTGACCGTGGATTTGTCCTTAGCTCCAACTTCAAATCCTTTCCCAGAATATCGCGAAAGTTTGCAAACGCTCTGACGTGTATGATCATTTTTTCCTCAAAAAGATTTCAATGGCCAAAAAGTGGGCCCATCATCTGCATACGCTCACCAGTCGGCTGACTCCGTCGCTTGTTATCATGCCTATTACACAATGATTTGCATCTACCACCGGCAAAGCCGAGATGTTGTGCTCATTCATGCGCTTGGCGGCTCGCTCGATTGGATCTTCCTGGGCAGAGATAACCACATTGCGAGTCATTATCTCTTCCAGATGAGTAAGCTTCAAGGCTACAGCCTTGGAGACATCCCAGGCTGTGACAATTCCCACCAGCATTCCTTCCTCGTTGATCACCGGCAGGTGAGTTACGCCCTCGGTCATCATAATCATGGCCGCCTCCTCCACACTGCAGCCTTGCCGGATGGTTACTACATCTCTGATCATCACATCTCCAACAGACGTTCGGGAGAGGAAGTTATGAATGGTATAGTTCATCTGTCCGGATTCCAGAAGAAAAGCATCATGCCCGTAGTTTGATTTGATCTCGCAATGTCGCACATCGATATCATTGGCACTGATAGCTTCGGCGATCTCTTTGCACTGGTAAGGCGGATAAAGCCAGTCTGAGCTTATGGATATTACCAGGAATTTTGCCCTCACACCTTTGAAGACTTCAGCTAAAGAGAGTGTGCCATTCTTCGTCAGGTCGAAGTAATCAATGGCCTTGGTGATGTAAAGGTAGGAATTGGCATCAAAGCGCTTCACGAAGGCATCGCCGTGGTAACTCAGGTAGCTCTCCACCTGAAAATCCAAAGATGCAAGGTCGAAGCCGAATTCCGTCTTGCCATGCAGGCGCCGGCCGAACTTCTGATGCATGGACTCATCGGAAAGGTATGTGATGTGCCCGATCATCCTGGCCAGAGAGAGACCGCGGGCAGGAGGAGTCCGGCCGTAGTAGCTACCGTTCTCCCAGTCGGGGTCTGAAGTTATCGCTCTGCGGCCTACCTCATTGAAGGCGATCTGCTGAGGCGAGGAGTAGGCACTGGTGGCTATGGGCACGGCGAAGCGCACCATCTCTGGATAGGATACACACCATTGCAGAACCTGCATTCCGCCAAAGGATCCGCCGATAACAGCGAATAGCTTATCGATGCCCAAATGGTCCAGGAGCCTATTCTGCACATCCACCATATCCTTCACGGTGATAAAGGGAAAGTCCAGGCCATAAGGTTTTCCCGTACTGGGATTTAAAGATGAAGGGCCTGTTGTGCCCTTACATCCGCCCAAGACGTTTGAACATATTACAAAAAATTTGTCGGTATCCAGGGCTTTCCCTGGACCGATAATGATGTCCCACCAGCCGGGCTTCTCTTCGTCCTTATGCCATCCTGCTGCATGGGCGTCCCCGGAGAGGGCGTGGCAGACTAAGATGGCGTTGCTCTTTTCTTTATTCAGCTTGCCATAGGTCTCGTAAGCGACGGCGATTTCAGTGAGCCGGCCGCCGTGCTCCAGAGCTATCTCTTCCGGAATCGAGTAGCATTGGGTCTCGACCAGACCAGCGGATTCCCGTTTCATAGCACCGCCTTGGCGAGAGCCTGATCCAGATCGGCGATGATGTCTTCAACGTCCTCGATACCAACGGATACGCGGATGAAATCGGCTGTGACTCCGGTAGCCTCCTGCTCGGCAGGCGTTAGCTGCTGATGCGTGGTTGATGCGGGATGGATAACCAGGCTCTTGCAGTCGCCGATGTTCGCCAGATGGGAGAGCAGCTGCAGCGACTCGATGAACTTCTTGGCGGCGGGAAGGCCGCCTTTGATGCCGAATCCCAGGATGGCGTTGTATTTGCCCTTCAGATACTTCTTGGCCAGGGCATGGCTGGGATGCTCTTCCAGGCCGGGATAGTTAACCCAGGCCACAGAAGAATGGCTCTTCAGGAACCTTGCCACCTTCAAGGCATTCTCCGAGTGCCTCTCCTGGCGTAGAGCCAAAGTCTCCACGCCCTGCAGGAAGAGAAAAGAATTGAAGGGGCTAATAGTCGGACCCAGGTCACGAAGAAGCTGCACTCTCACCTTAAAGATGAAAGCCACATTTCCGAGCCCTGGGAAGCTGCCAAAGGTATCCCAGTACTTCAGACCATGATAGCTGGGGTCCGGCTCCGTGAACTCCGGAAACTTTCCGCGAGACCAGTCGAACTTGCCAGAGTCGACAATGACGCCGCCGATGGAGTTTCCGTGGCCGTTGATGAATTTGGTGGCTGAATCCACGATTATGTCGGCTCCATATTCAATAGGTCTGACTATGCCAATTCCCACAGTGTTGTCCACCACAAAGGGAATGGCAGCTTCTTGGGCGATCCTGGCGATCTTCTCGAAGTCGGGCACATCCAGCTTGGGATTGCCGATGGTCTCGGCGTAAATGGCCCGGGTTCTGGCAGTGATGGCCTTCTTGAACTCTTCCGGTCGGGAGGAGTCCACGAATACGACCTTTCGGCCAAGCTTGGGGAAGGTGTAATGGAATAGCTCATAGGTGCCGCCATAAAGGTTGTTGGCGGAGACAATTTCATCCCCCACCTGGGTGATGGCGAGAAGCGCCAGAGAAATGGCAGCCTGGCCGGAGGCCACAGCTAAGGCGGCGACGCCACCTTCTATGGCGGCAATGCGTTTCTCGAAGACATCACTGGTGGGGTTCATGATCCTGGTGTAGATGTTGCCCAATTCCTTCAGGGCAAAGAGATTAGCCGCATGTTCTGTGCTCTTAAAGACGTAGGAAGCGGTCTGATAGATGGGGACCGCCCTCGATCCCGTGGCGGGATCTGGGGACTCCTGGCCGGCATGAACCGCCAGGGTGCTTAGCCCGAATTTTTTCTCGCTCATTTTATACCTCTTAACTATTCTTAAGGAGGACTCTTCTCTACCCCATATTAGATCACAATTGTGAATCAATAATCACAATAGTTATCATATTTAAGATTTGCCGCCGGAAGGGGGAGATTCTATTGCCTTTCTCAAGAGGAGGACTGATGATCCACATATTATGTAAGATCTAACATTGAGGCAAAAATAGCCTTGAGCAAGACAATACCCCTTCGTGCTTGCTCAAGAAGGTTTCTTCAGGTATAACACAATTCATCCCAGGTTGTCGTAGAAGCTGGTATCGAAGAGATCTCCTTCCGTCAGATTCTTTTTGATATTCTTCAACTCAAAGTTTTCTGCAACATATGCCAGTGTGGAGGGTATTTCTGCATGAGGATCGCTTATCCACTTGCCGTCCCAGGTACGCAGGGATTCCTTTACCTGATCTATATCTTGACCTGTCTTCTTGGCATAGATCTCTGCAGCTTCATCGGGATGCTCGTTAATGTACTTGGTAGCGTTGCTGTGAATCCTTATTATCTGCTTGACCATCTCTGGATTCTCATTGATCAGCTTTCCGCTGACCACCAGGCTGCAGCAGGCATGACTGGGCCACATTTCTCCGGAAGCAATTACAGATTTGCCTTTGCCATTCAACTCAATTATAGCTGGCGAAGGGTGCGGCAGGAAGACGCCGTCAATCTTTCCTGCAGATAGAGCCGTCATAGCCGGACCAGGGTCCATGGCTTTTATGTCAACTTTAGATAGATCCACGCCGTTTTCCTTTAGCCATTTCTTCATAACTATATCCTGAATCGATCCCGGCGGGAAGGTTCCTATAGTCAATCCCTCTAGAGATTGGGGTCCATCGTATGCCACACCGGGCCTGAAGACCAGATTTGATCCATTGATGTTGACTGCGGCAACGATCTTGGCATCCAGCCCACTGGATATCGCTGAGATTGGTGGTGAAGTCCCGACGTAGGCTATGTCCAGTTCCCCTGCAACCATAGCCTGCATCTCCGGTATCCCGGTGGGGAACTGCAGCTCCTTCACTTCAGTTATTCCAAAGGGCTTTAGCTCATCCTGCCACCAGCCTTTCTCAAAGGCAACCATTTCCGCTATTTGATGAGTGCTGGGCTGATACCCAATATTCAGCACTGTGCCTGCCGCAAAGACAGGATAGCTGAGGTATAGCATCAGCAGCATAAATACGACCATCGTTATGCATCTTCTCACTATCATCACCTCTAATTGGGATCGATTAAGATCCCGTTCACAATTGTTACCTTTAGAGAAATGGTATATTTAGTTTTCCCATTAGCATTCAAGATTGTCCTTATTGTGCAAATTTCAGATACAATTTTCCATTAATCTGCTACTCGGATTTGATATGTCATGAACCCGCAATCTTTATATGATAACAACGGCTACCTGATAACAATTGTTATTCACGCTAACTTCGGCAAGAATGCAATAGTAGAGGAGAAAAGATGTTTGGGTTGGACTTATTGATTCTATTGCAGATCACGGTGATGCTGGCTTTTGCCCTTGTTTTCGGCGGCTTGATGAAGCGGCTTCGTCAGCCTGCTGTCCTAGGTGAGATCCTTGGCGGCATAATACTGGGTCCAACCATACTCGGCGCCGTAGCGCCAGCTGTGCAGTCCGTACTGTTTCCTTTATCTGGGGAATCATCCCGAATACTCCATGCCGTTGCCTATTTGGGACTGGTTGCTTTCGTGTTCATCGCAGGCCTGGAGCTGGACCTGACCTGCATAAGGCGCCGGGGCAGAAGCACTCTGATAACCAGTATCTCTGGTGTCATCCTTCCTTTTGCTTTGGGCTATGCAATGGTTGTCCTGATGCCGCAGCTCTGGAGCATACCGCTTGAAGATCAGGGCATCTTCGCTCTATTTATGGGAACAGCTCTATCCATATCCGCCCTCCCGGTCATCGCCAGGATTCTCATTGACCTAAAACTCCTGAAAACGGATCTGGGAGGAATAATTATGGGTGCTGCAACCATAAACGATATAGTTGGCTGGTCCATTTTTGCTCTGATTCTCAGCGTCTTGAACACGAACATTAGCCTTGGTCTCAATCTGGGACTCACTGCCGGGGTCCTGGTCGTGACCATTGCCATGCTTTATCTGACGGGTAAGAACAGAAACTGGCACAAATCGCCTCTTGGAAGAGTCATCATAGATCTCATTGCTCTGATCATGCTGGCTGCATCAATTGCGTCTGAGTTCATAGGCGCGCACGGCATATTCGCAGCATTTCTGGCAGGGGTAATTCTTTCTTTAAGACACTCTAGAAGAGATCTCATCTTGAAGAAGACCTATCTTCCGGTTATGACCATACTGGCACCGATTTATTTCGTCTCGATCGGGCTTAAGACCAACTTTTCGGCCAACATTGATCTAATAATAGTTCTGCTGATCTTTTCCGTTGCCTGTGTAGGCAAGATCATTGGAGCTAGTCTTGGGGCTCTCGCAGGAGGAATGGCGGAAAGAAAGGCATTGGCGGTCGGCTTTGGATTGAATGCACGGGGCGCGATGGAGATTGTGCTGGCAACGGCAGCTCTTGATTATGGACTAATCGAAGGTCACATTTTTGTGGCTCTGGTGATCATGGCCTTGGCGACAACGATGATCTCCGGCCTGGCACTGCCCTGGCTGATGAAGACAGGGCCCCTTAGCCCAAGGGCCTGGGAGCCAATACCTTTGCACGAACAAATCGGAAGCTATAATTTTTGCGACAATTAAAAAATCAAACGGCGTGCGGCCACCCCACCCTAAAGGGATGGGGTATGCTTCGGGCCGCACGCACGCCCGGTTAGCTGGAGATCAGAAATCATCGAG
>Ga0209777_10005448_pt1 | contig 14651 bp, 20 predicted proteins | sample FrelakmetHBP12HB_FD_187147 | JGI IMG/M metagenome (GOLD analysis project Ga0209777, IMG submission 187147) | Freshwater lake sediment microbial communities from the University of Notre Dame, USA, for methane emissions studies -HBP12 HB (SPAdes)... | ecosystem: Environmental > Aquatic >...
GATGTGAGCATATGACCTATTTAGCTTTGGGTCTGTAGTGTAGCTGGATATCACAGAGGCCTCCGGAGCCTCTGACTCGGGTTCGAATCCCGGCAGACCCGTTGGACAGCATAATTGCCATTTGACTCCTCAATTAAAGCAATATATTCTCGAAGTCTTATTTCCAGAAATGAGCTGAAATTTATCTCAAGCTCTTTGGCTTTTTTCAGCAATGTTTCATCAATTGCAAGGGTTAATTTTCGCTTTGTCATACGTATCACCCACGTACTAAGTAAGTATTGGGGAGTTATAAATTTTAGGGTTACTCCTATACAACCCTCAAGGTAACCTATAATAAAAGCTGAAAAGGCTTCACAGGCTTTCTGAAAGCTTTTTACCCTTAAGTTATAGGTAATGAGCTGAAAAAATACTCATACGTCTGATAGCTTTGTGTGACCCTTTACTTTTTATTTTTATTTTTACGGTTGGATTATATTCACGTAAATATATACTAGCGGTAAGGTGATAGCATAGAGTTAATATCCACGCTCGTATCAAAATTACCCGACGCAAAGAAAATACTCCAACAAGTACCGAACAGAAGCATTGTATTGTTTCCTGAAAATGTATGTTTTGACCCACGCACTGTACGCAAGTATTCACAAGAAAAAAACCTGTTTGTTATCTATAATCATGACTTGAGAATTAGCGGAAAAAAATATATTGCAATGAGCGGGGTAAACAAAGGCAAAGAGATGTGGACTGTAAGAAAATTTAACCTCTGGTATACTGATTATCGCCACTACGTACCAGCACCTGAGCCAGAACCCATCGTTACCGTTCGTGGACATAAGTCCTTTCTTCTGATATGTTACGACATTATGAAAATTACTTGTCGGGGAAGAATTCTAGATTTCGGCAAACAAATTAAGAAAGAACGCCCCGAGATATTTTTCTTCAGTGCTAACTGGACATATAACTTTGGAATACCGCAAGCGTCGATAACTTCAGTCATGAACAATATCAAATCCATCAGAGCTTCGGTTTTTTCTTCAACACATGGCTATGCCCTCATAGCAACAAAAAAGGAAAAACAGAAGATTACAAAAAAAGGATGGATATCAATAAAAATCTAGCCTTTTTAAAATAGTAGCTAATCGTAACCTATTAGAAATTTTCCACCGTAAAACTAGGCTTTTTAGAGAGGCTATCTGACGCTTGATCTAACCGAAGGTATAGTATTTTATTTAACTAAATGAAACCGCTTCAGAAACCGTCTCCTAGGCCTCAAAATTAGCCCTTCACTATGCTATCAATATGAAAAAATAGTTAAGTTTTAGCTAAAAAACTTTACTCTTAGTTATCGCTGATTCTGATGAAAAGTTAAGCGTTAAAGCGTAACGATTATATTCAGGTAAGCTATACCTACTATTATATAATTTTTTTCAGATAATATTTGGGAAGGAGTGATAGAATGAGTGATGAGTTTAAAAAAGAAACAGCGTCTCACAAAGAAGTAAGTCGGTTAGAAATTCCAGAAGAAGCAATTCATCGGCTAATCTCAAATGCTCGAAATCAACGTGACCGCCTTGTATTGGAACTACTTATTTACACTGCTGCTAGGCGACTCGAAATAATTTTACTACGTCGTAAAGATATTATTTTACAACAGAATTTGATTATGATGCCTACTGTAAAACGTAAAGACGGTGATGCATATAAAAACAGACGGCCAATCCCACTTTTTGACGAAAAATTGAAAATCGATTTGGAATCCTATATGGAGCTAACAGCAATAAAATTTCACCTCAACGAAGAAGACAGGCTAATTCGTAGCATACAGTTTAGAAAAAAAGAAGGACTTAACCCTGCAATGATTAATAAGATTGTACGAGAAACTGCTGAACGAGCAGGTGTTTCCTCACCAGATGAAGAAATTCGGAAATATCTCGCACCTCACCTCCTGAGACATGCATTTGTGAGAATAGCTCGACAGCGAGGCATTAATTATAAAATAATTCAAGAAATTCTAGGGCACAAGGATATCTCAACCACTTTTAACATGTACGGGAAGCCCTCAATCGATGAAATTCGGTCAGAAATTAAAAAAATGGAAGGGTATGGTTAAATAGCGAAACGTAACATATAATTTCAACTAATTTAAAATGAATAAAAAATTAGAAACGCCCATTGGGGGTTGTAATATGATAAGACATGATTTGGGGCGAAAGAAGGTAGTATATACTGAGGGAAATCAAACTCGAGCGATACGGGGCTTTGTCACTATCGAAGATGAGTTTGTCATCGTAACGACTGATAGAAATCATGAACCAATATGGATAAATAAAAATGCAGTCCTGACGATAAAAAATCCCATGTAGTGAGATTATGACACGACACGATATAAACGCTAATGATTTCCAAACATTTCTTGCTAAGAAAGGTATAAAATGCAATATACAGAATAGAAATATCCTGATAACAGGTATGATGCGGACTGCTGCAAAGACCTATACAGTTTTTGATTTTCTGGTAAGCCAAATTCTACAGAACGAGGTAGACGGCAAGGTACTATATATAACAAAAATCGTAGGTGAGGTTGGGAAAGAAAACAATAGAGGGACTTTTTATGACACTGAAAAAACAATTCGCAAGATAGAGAAAAAACATGATGTTCATACTGAAAAATTAAAGGTTTGTATGGTTGCAGGTGAGGATAAAATTTGCCAGAAGCATATTAATTTACAAAATTCTCATAAGGAAAAAGAGGCACAAAAAATACTTCTTTGTTCAGAATGTGGAAAAGATGAGGAAGAGTTCCCTGACACCTTAAAAAATGTATTAGCACGGATTAGCACTTTAACACCAGATAAAAATAGAGAATTGTCGGATAAATACGGCGTATGCCCGAAAAAAATTAGGAAATATTATGCAGAAAACGTTGCTGATATAATTTTGCTTTCCTACGCAATGCTGAGGTTCTGGATTCCCAAAGTGAAATATTCGGTTGTTATCTTCGATGAAGCCAGGCATTTAAACGAATACCAAAAATTAGATGTTGTCACATTTATTGGTAATAATCGATCAACTGTCGAAGATTACATTAACGCTGTCTCGAAGTGTCATACCAGAAAATATTTCAATAATCTATATGCACCAGATTGGTGGAAAAATGAAACAGAGACATACGTCGATATTTATATTGGAGTTATTGTTGGAAAGATAAAAGCACTGTTAAAATCACAAGAAATTGCAAAAGAATATCTATCAACAAGCGATGAAGAACCAGAGGGATTGTTCGTTGAAGAAGACGAAAAAATCAAATTGGAATACCAGCCATGGCCGCCTGACGCAGAATTTCTCGATGAGCAAATACAGAACTTAGAACCTGAAAAAATTGATGCCCTAAAAAAGAAACTTGCCCACATTCTCGTTAATGATAACGTTTCAAGCGATGAAGAAAGAGAGGAACTCAAAAAAAATATTGAAATAATAAATAAACTTAGCGAAATTGCAGGTTGTTCCAAAATTGAAGTCGAAATTCTTGAAACACCTCTCTTAAGTAAAGAGTCAGTTGAGTATAACATTACACTGCGTCCTTTTAGACAATTTCGTAGAATTAGTAGTTCACTGACATTTTATCTAGAAGGAACTCCCTACCCACCAAAATTTTACACAATGTGGCTAGGGTTGAAAAAATGGGAAATAGATGAAGTGGCGTTGCCTAGTGAGGTTCCAATCACGATTATTTATGAAGATACAAAAGGGGTAACCAAAGCCATATATGGATACGGAAACAACTCTGACCAATTTAAGCGACATATAAAATTGATAAGTGGATTAAAAGAACAAATAGAAAAAATCAATTTAAAATTGGCTATTGGTGCTAGAACAAAAGCCGTTTCAAGTATGCTAGGTAGGAACGGCGTGAAATCGGACCTTGTATGCGGTGACACTTCTGGCGAGGGAGTTCAAATTGATTGTGATGTGTTGATTTTGGAGGGAACACAAATACGGAATCTCAATGTGGATACATCAAGAAAATTTAGCATAGCAAGAGCCGTTGGTACAAGATTTATAAAACAAACCTTACAGGAATATCAAAATATTGTGAACTTGCAAACAATGCTGCAGACGGCTTTTAGGGGAATTGATAGGACTGGAAAGCGGAAGAATGTTATTGTTCTACTAGGCAACCAAATGCCCATTAGAGGTCAATGTTGGATAGAACTGGCTAAATCACATTGGGATTATCTCAAGAGTGACAACGTTCGATATGTGGAGATAAAAAGCAATCAAGACCAGGACAACAAAATCAAAGAAATAATGGAAGTAATTACCAATCCAAATTATGATTATACGATATCACCTTTTGAGAACCAAATGCTCCGTTACATTTTGCGACAGGAAAAAATTAAACAAACTACTGTTGTTAACCATTTTCTTAATTCAAAAGATGTGATTAAAAGAACAAAACAAGAAATATTAGATACTTTGGCAACACTGAAAAAAAGAAATGGCATTCTGGCAATTAAAGAAAAGAGAAATACTGTTATTTTCCCTTAGACAAAAATCGATAAGCGTTTGCGTAGGTTTTTTCCGTTATATAATAATAGGGGCTTTGAAAAATAAGTAGTGACATATAAGTTAAGATATAGGCAACGTTATCGCGAGGTAATATAACGTTAAAAACCTGAGCATATATTTAAGGTGAGATACTCTGATAAATTGATAGGGCTCTGGTGTTGTATGAAAATTAATTTTTCCAGGTGACTTTTAAATAATATTTATTTTTCTTCACTAAATAAGGGGGATTATTATTTTCTAGTTTTTCTTTTACCTACCGAGGGAAAAGTGTTTTTGCTTTCTATTTTTATGAGAGCACATTGAAAAAAACGGCAGGTAGTTCATGTCTATCGAGGAGATGAGAGATGAGTTAAATAAAAAACTAATACTCTAACTTCTAAATCAAAATTGTCATATTATGACAAAATTTAAATCATATATGATATTCTTCCTTTTGGTGATTGATTGAAACGAACTTACAAGGTCATACTGGATAAATGTGAGGGTAGCACTTATCCAAAATCAATACGAATCAAACCATTAAAAAGATTGGTCGCTCTAAACTACGCGATGACTATTGGTTGTTTACAAACTGGAATGTCAATTGAAAATCTTATAGATACTCCAGCTAAGTGTATAAAATTTATAATGGAGCTAACCCATGTAAATAAGAGAACAGCATATGATTATTACAATGCATTACTATATATTAATCATCATTCTGGGGCATATAGGGATTATATATTCGAAAATACTCCATTTAAAAAATAATAATATATGATTGAGGTAGACGTAAATGCAAGCTATAGAACTAGTAAATCATATGGTGAGCGATACTTTCCATTTGCTGAAATAATATTAAATCAATCCAAAATGTTTGAAGGTTTATTTTTAGTAAGATTGAAGATTTGCAGCATAGTTTTATAGACAAAATACATACTATCTTTTGTGAACAACCAAGAAAAGAAACAAGCAATAAGCCCAGCTGTAAAAAAATTACAAGAATACCGCAATACAGTTTTGGAGTTATACAATTTTACAGATTTACAAATAACAGCAATAATATCACAATATTATATGGGGGAACTGGATGAAAAATTTGTATCTAATGTACTCTACGCATCGTCAATGACATCATCTGGACGCATTGGGATTCTAAGGGAAATACTTAAAGAAACTGGATTGTATAATAAGAAACTAATTGAAAATTTAGAGAATATGGCAAAAATTCGTAATTATTTTGCACATGGTTCATATATATTTTCTTTGCTTGGAGCTGTAATTGGCATAGCATATGGTGTTAAAGTCGAAACTAAAGATATATCTATTTTCAACCCAAAACATCTTTCAAAGCCCGAAGAAAAATTTGATTGCGAAAAGGAATACAACAAGTTCACAATTTATGCTAAAAATGCAGGTGAGGCATTAAATGATATTTTGGGCAAAATAACAAAACTTTCTCCAAATAAAAAAACAAAGTGATATGCCCTTTGCATAAGTTTTTAAAAGTGTTAAGGTAGTTCGTGTCCTCTGAGATGTCGTAGACGAAATAGTTTTAATTATCCCCTGAAAATGATTATAATGATGATACACTATTACCTATAATTACAACAGTTAGGATGAAATATGAAAACAGGAGAGACTGAAAAACGGTATACAAGTATTGAGCTCTTTGCAGGGGCAGCTGGCTTGGCTCTAGGGCTTGAAAAAGCCGGTTTACAAACCACATTATTAATAGAAAATAACAAGGATTGTGTCGCTACCCTGAAGGCTAATAGGCCAGAATGGAATGTTCTACATACTGATATCAGTACTGTTGATTTTAGTAATATGAAAGCAGATATTGTAACAGGCGGTTTCCCTTGCCAGGCATTCAGCCATGCGGGAAAGAAGCTCGGGTTTGATGATACAAGGGGCACGCTTTTCTTTGAATTTGCCAGATGCATTAAGGAAGTGAAACCAAAAATGTTCATGGGGGAGAATGTGGAGGGCTTGCTAAGAAACAACAATGGAAAAACATTCAAAACTATGTTAGAGATACTGAAGGGTTTTGGTTACAGTATAAGATATAAGGTTCTAAATGCAGCTAATTATGGCGTTCCCCAAAAAAGGAGAAGGCTTTTTATCATTGGCACAAGGGATAATCTAGATTTTCATTTCCCTGAGCCACAAAAGGGGATTGTTACTATTGGTAATGTATTGAGAGGTGTACCCAAGTCGGAGGGGTATGAATACACTGAAAGGAGAAGGGAGATATTATCGCATGTGCCGCCAGGTGGGAGTTGGGTGGATTTGCCGGTTGAGATGCAAAAGGAATACATGGGAAAGAGCTTCTACAGTGGCGGTGGGCGGAGGGGAATGGCAAGACGAATATCTTGGGATGAGCCGTGCTTGACACTTACTACATCACCCCATCAAAAACAAACTGACCGCATTCACCCAGAAGAAACCAGGCCATTTACAATTAGGGAATATGCAAGAATACAAACATTCCCTGATGACTGGGTTTTCAAGGGGGGCATACAATCACAGTACAAACAGATTGGAAATGCGGTACCTGTAAATCTCGCCGAGGCTATGGGTGAAAGCCTAATTGATGCCCTTACTGGGGAATCTCTCCAAAAGCAACCTCAAAAAACTCTTGAAGTTTTTGTTCATCAGTCCTGCTAGGCTTATGGTTTGACTTTATAAGGTCTTTTATCGCTGAGGGGAGTGCCTTCCATGTATTTTCAAGAGCACCAGCATCCCCTGTAACAAGTTCATAAACCTTTTTCCCCCAAATTTTTTTTACTCTAACGTCAATTTTACCCTGGTAATACCAAGTAGATTCACCTGATATGCCATTCTGGCTGATTATGTACGCCCAGTAGGCTATTGCGTTTGGGTTGCCAGCAACTGCTCGCTCAAGTTTTGTCCTGCACTGCTCTGTGGCGTCAGAGTTCATTGTATTCCACTTATTCTTTAGCTCAACGAATATTGTTTTGTCTGATTTTCTTAAATCAACCTTTGATTCATCACCAACTCCAAGGTTGTCCCATCCATTAACGCCACCCAGCAGTTTTTGATGGAATTCCCCAATTGTATTGTTGATGGTTTTGTCATTCTGGCGAATGCTTTCATTCTCGAGCCACGAGTCAACACTCATGCTCCCGTTCATGAGGTCGAATACAACTTTAAATGGGTCGATCGTATTTTTCTGCAGTTTTTCCATATCAATCTCATCAGGATTGTGTGGGTATGCCTTACAAACCCATTTCACGCAATCCAAAAAATGTTCATCAGAGACAAAATCTACATATCTATTGGACATAATGTTAGCAACAGAAATCTCCTTTAAAAATTTGGTGCTGTTTTGAGGGTTTTTTCAACTTTGTCAGCACATGCATCAGCATCCTCAAGGACTTCATGTTCCCAAAATCTAAGGACAATCCAACCTGCATTTTCGAGTTCTCTGGTCGTTTTTTTGTCCCTTCCCATATTCCTTTTTATTTTCTTCTGCCAAAAATCTTTGGGGGGTATCTTACCTAGTTTTTTCCAGTTATAGCCATGCCAAAAATCCCCATCCACAAAAACAGCTACCTTATTTTTCGCAAATATGATATCGGCGTTTCCGACATCCCTGTTATGTAACCTATATCTTAGATTTTTTTCCCAAAGTTTCTTTCTAAGAATTAGTTCTGGTTTTGTATTTTTAGACCCTATCTTTGACATTATATGACTTCGGGTTTTCTTGTCAAAAATGTCGGTCATACAATAAAGTGAGATAGGGCAATATATTTAAGATTGATGGAAATTAACCACAGTTACCAAATAAGGCTAACATAATATCATCAGATATGCAGGTAAGGAATTATAATGAATGTATGGATAGAAGTTTCTAGCGAGTACCGGTTTACACAAAAACTTAAGGGGGAAAGCGGCCTGGTTGCACCGGCTTCAACTAGGTATATAAATATGTTGGAGGGGGTCAAGCCTGGTGATATTGTTCTCCATTATATAACGGCAAGTGGTTGTGTAAAAAATGAGTATAGGAGCTCAATCGTTGGGGTGTCGCGTGTGGTTTCTAAAATGTCTGATAAGGGTGACCGGGTTGCATATAGTATAAAGGATACCATAGAGCTACCGATACCAATCGCAAAGGATGAGATTAAATCTTTAGATAATAAATCAAAAACATTGCAACAACTAATCCGGGTTAACTTTCAGAGATACATTATTGAAATAACTCCTGAAGATTTGTTGAATATCATGAGGATACACGCATTAAATTTTGAACATATGAAGACTTTGAAATCTTATAATGAATTATTGGTTTAGATTTATCCCTGCAGGATTTTAGCTGTTTTCTAATTAATTATTCCTAAATCTAAAACGTATCCTGGAGCAATTTTTCTAAATCATTTCCATATTTCTTTTTTAATTCAGCTACCATGGCTCGTTTTTTCTTATCTATACTTTTAAATATATTTGTATTCACCCATCCTTTTTGAAACAATTCAAGAGCCCTTTTATAATAGTCATGGTCTTTTAAAAATTTATTAAATACTTGTTTTCCTATAAGGACGTATTCTTTTGGATCATAACCCTTTTTCGGGAGAGTATTTGATATAACGCCCCAGGCAGTTTTTCCATATACAAAAACCAAACATGGGCGGTATCCATGTTTTTCAGCTTTTTTAGCTTGCCTAACAAAATGTTTCACCTGGTCGTTATTCATATTTTGGGGGCCACTTTTTACAGATATAACAATACCCTTCCAATTTTTCTTATCCTTTATAAAAGATTTTTTTATTACTACATCCCACCAACTTATCCAAGGTTTCTCTAGCCCCTTTTTTTCACACTCTCTACCGGATTGACCATCTGTAAGTTCTATAATAAATCTTTCCAGGACTGCCCCAAAACTGCCTCCCAAACCCTGTATTATATGTCTAGTTAAAAACAATTCTACAGTATCGTCAATGGTTTTAAAACCAAGACTTTTTACTAAATAAGGATTGATACCACCCTCGTCAATAAGTTTTTTTACCGTAATTTCATTAATACGTTTATCCAGTTCTGTGTTAAATCTCTTGATGGCTTCAATGATTCTCTGTTCTTTTTCACTTGACAGTTGTTTTTTTCCTTTATCTTTTACCTTTTTCAATTGAATTCTCTCCCCATTTAATAAATAAAAGAAATCACGAGGTGTGTAATTAACACTTGCGTAAATAACAATCTTAAATAGTTTCTGTCAGGCAAAGTCTAAATTCCCGATAGTGTTTCTTTCTGGAGGAGAAGGGAACAGTATGGAATACAAACTATCCCCATCAAGCTTGAATTTACTTGAGGATTGCCCACGCTGTTTTTGGCTGTCACAGGTAAAGAAGATAAAGCGCCCCCAGGGTCCAATGTCATCAATACCAATAAAGATGGACAGCATCATAAAAAAATACTTCAACAAATACAGGGAACTGAACGAATTGCCACCAATACTTGAAGGGAAGATTACTGGACGATTGGCTGTAGATATGCCAAAGACACTAACACATGAGGAAGAGAACGGGATTACATTAACTGGAAGGCCAGATGAATATTTTGAGCTTGAAGACAAGAATGTTGTGGCATTTGACCATAAAACAAAATCCAAAGCCCCCGAGGATGTTCATCCGTCTTATCGGTTACAATTGAATGTCTATTCTTATCTAATCAAGGCAATGGGTTACAAGACAACCAATAAAGCATATCTGGCTTTCTATTATCCTGATGACTGTGAATTGCACAACGGGATGTGTATGCACTGCACAGTTATTGAAGTGAAAACAGACCCAATACATGTGAAGAATTTGGTAAACAAGGCTTACAATGTGTTAAACGGTTCGATGCCGAAACATAGTGACAACTGCGAATATTGTAAATGGAGCGAAGAGACGTTAAAACTTTAATAAAAAATCTTTGATGCCACAGATTTTTCTGAGTATAAATATGAACATAATCAATTAATCCTTTAAGACCATTCTTAATTCGTCACGAAATAATTCTTTATTATTTTTATAATTTGGATAAGGCAGAGACAATAATTTGACTGCTCGTTTACAAATAAAAATAATCTTTTCAGGTTTATTGTCATTAATCAAAAAAGAGAACCGTTCAATTATTTCTTTTTTTTCTTGTGCAGATGGGGCGCCATTATTAAACACATCAAATTTTTTATAAGTAGGAAATATATCAATAAGGAGATAACCTTTTTTCTGAAACTTAGTTAAGAAATCTTTTTTATCTTTAAATTTAAAATCAAGAGATTCATTAATTTCTTTTGCCAAACCTACTTTTAAATTTGAATTAGCATCATAAAAATAATCAGCTTTATTTTTTTTTGGTTTAGGTGGTGATTCGGCAACAAACATTATTTTAACTTTTTTTGGTTTCCATTTCTTAGCTATTTTTTCATAATATTCTTCATCGTACATATCAATCATCGCAAATTCCATCAGGGTTATCTGTTTCGTCAGTGTCACAGATTTTACAAATCATGCAATCAACTCTTTTATCAAATAATAATGCCTACGTGTGGTACTTTACGAAAAGGTTATCGTTATTTTGGTCAACAATAGAGAATCCATCAAATTTTTTAATTACTTGTTTTATTCTAGGTATCAACAAATATTCATAACCTGCCTTCAATGATGGTGCTTTAATGTCGCAGTCGGGTTCTATTTCAGTCATTTCCACGTATTTTTCTCCGCCTTTTGTCAAAAATTCAACACACCTACGAGCACCTAAATCCCTTACAAGTTCGCCAAGTGAGATTACAATATCTCCATTTTCCATTTTAAAACCCATGTTTCTAATTGAGCATGTCATATTTTCTTTCAATAAATTCCAATCAACCATACAATTCCCCCAAATCTACAATTTAAAAACAACTAATCCTTTATAAACCCTCAGATAACCAAGAGAACCAGACAACCTATTTGTTGAATAAAAAAAGAATCTTATGTAATAATGTTAATTCAGTTCTCCTATAAAAAGTCCAATTAAAACAGCAACGATTAAAAGAATCCAACCAAATTGTGTCGTAATAAAAACTCCCCCTAAGAATGCAAGAAAAACTGCAATTAACCCAATTCCTCCACCCATTGTGTATGCTCCCCAAATTGTTAATATCAAAAAGACCGCACCTAAAATTGCAAATAATGCTTCAAAATACACCATGTTTGGATTTATTTGTGCCAATGATTTCAATATTGTTTCGATTACAAGATTCTCAGGGTCAACTCCGATATTAACGAAAACACCACTCAAAAAGCCAAATCCTACAACAAATTCCTTGATAAAAATTTCTCCGAAACTACTACCGTTAGACATTATTCACATCTTCATTTTTTCCTAATATGCCTAATATGCGATTTAACATGTGTTCTGCTTAGTTCGTCTCTAAGTGGAAAGTCTTCATTATCAATTAATGTGTTATATCTCGTATAACCGCTAACTTTAACTTTCTTAGTTCCTTTTTTTGCCATATTTTTTCCTCCATCAACTACAATTTTATTTTCTATTCGTGGAAAATTACATTTGTAACTTCAATTTTATAATCAGAGATATGTTCATTATAAGTCCCTCCTGCAACAATTGAAACAGAGAAGGTTTGGGAATCTCCTAAATATAAGAATGATGCACCACTATTTTGTGAAGTAATAAAATTACCCTTATCATCATAAAAATTTACTACTAATGTAACTGAATCAATCGGTTTACTGGCAATATTTTTAATTGTACCCGATACTTGATATGTAGCGTATACATCTTTAGATGGAAAATCATGGTAAAATCCATCGTGATGGCCATCTGAACCATATATGGTATACGCATTCCAAACGGTAGTTACTTTAATATTTGAAATTTCAACATAATTTGAGTATGGATTATTAGTAATTTTATTATTTGATTGATTACATCCACTCAATCCAACACAAACAAGCAAAATGATTATCCCGATTATCAATAGTTGTTTTTTCATATTATCCTCATCTTCTTCGTCTGTATTGTTCTGCTCCCATTTCTCTAAGACGACCCTTTTCTATTTCTGCTTGTTCTAAGATAGACCTTCTTTTAGGTGGGAAAAGAATCATCAAAATAATACATGCAATAATAACAATAATCATTACTATTATTGAGGTTGCACATGTTTCTCCATAGGTAAACACGAGATAAACATAGAGGATAAGGATAAGAATTACAGGCACAACAATTATCCAAAACCACTTGTTTCTCAACATCTTAATTGACAGTCTTTTTATTTCATGCTTGTAGGAATTACGTCTATTGTTATCTCTATAAACATTATCATCTCTATAGTTTGTTCTTCTGTTGGATTTAATCTCTGGGAATGATTCTTGTATATGTGATTGCTCGTGATACCTAGATGGTCTATACTGATTTTTAATTAGCCATCCTGAACGTGGTAAATTAGGACAGTGATGGTTTTCTGGCAAATAATGGTCTTTACAAAATAATTCTCCACAATGTCTACATTTGAATGGAAGTAAACTATCCAATTCATATCCACATTGATGACACTGTTTTTTCATATTTCTCCCCTTAACTGCAACTTCAAAACAATTGCTCCTTTATAAATCCTCAGATAACAAATGTTAATATAACTAATTTGAATTTATATCGGTAGAGGAGTAGTATGGTCAATTATTGGGTTCTTCATATGATGGAATTACGCCATAATCTCGAGATGACACAGCGTGTAAATAATAAAGGACTTGCTGGAGTTGGATGGTCTGACATAAAAGATTTGAACAAATATAAAACACCTGAGGAATTTCAACATGTTTTGAAAGAAGTTTACCCGGAAGAAACTAGACCCATGAGTATTGCCATACAAGCGGTGATGCTTAATAGATGGACAAATGAAGTGAAGAAGAATGATATAGCAATCGTTCCAATGATAAATGATACAATCAAGATAGGGGTATTTTTGGAAGACAAGCCGTTTAGGGACTCTTCATTACATCCAGATTATGCTCACGTAAGAAAAGTGGAATGGCTCAAGGATGTCAAACGCTCAGAATTCACACAAAATGCATTATATTCCATTGGTTCCGCCCTTACATTATCTCGGCCGTCTGAAGAAGTCAGTAAGCAAGTTGATATATTATTAAAAGAAGAAAAATTACATTGATTTCATTTTCTAGAAATAATTGTAGAAATCCTGATTACTGTTAAAGGCATGATATTCATTTTCATTGAAAATCTCTACTACTTGTATAGTTGATGCACCCCACGAGGATTTGTATTCATTCAAAGCATCAGAATACGATTTAGATGAACTACTATGCCAGACATCATGAATTCCCCAGATCCAACCAAAAAGATTAATCTCGAAAGAAGTTGTTTCTGCCGTTGGATCGTAAATATACAGCTGATTGTTTTCACACTTAACAAAGATGCAAACATGGCCTAATGTTTTACCATTTATATTGAATCCTATCCAGGCGCACCAAAGCCAAGGAGAACTACCTTCTGCTTTGCACATGCTAGCCATCAAGAGAGCATGATCTTCACAATCACCATATCCACGACTTAAAGTTTCGCTCGGGTATAGCCAACAATCTTCTTTGGTTCCGTCAAATGTATCATAATTATATTTAATGTTTTTCCCAACCCAATCATTAATTGCTGTCATGTCATCCCATGAAAGAGTGCCATCGCTTGGATGACCAAGAACGTTACTTGTAGCACTAATAACCGATGGGTTGTTTGGTGTTATGAATTGTTCGCAATCAGCCTCTTGTCCCCATCTAATTTCAACTGTCCTTTTATAAGAGTCATATGACGACTGAATTGAATTATAGTTATTTTGTAGTGAATTATAATTACTTTGCAGCGAGTTGTAATCAGTCTGTAAACTGTTATAGCTTGAAGACAATGAACCATAAGCTGTTTTTTCCGAATCGTACTGTGATTGGAGAGAGGTTAAACTGTACTGTAACGAGTTATACTGATTTTGTGCATTGAAAAATACAGATGCTGTTGATACGAGTAATAGAATAATTAAAATCCCTAAGGCAATAACAGTTTTTTTATATTTTTTATAATACACTGTCGCCTCTTTA
>Ga0209777_10005449_pt1 | contig 14650 bp, 16 predicted proteins | sample FrelakmetHBP12HB_FD_187147 | JGI IMG/M metagenome (GOLD analysis project Ga0209777, IMG submission 187147) | Freshwater lake sediment microbial communities from the University of Notre Dame, USA, for methane emissions studies -HBP12 HB (SPAdes)... | ecosystem: Environmental > Aquatic >...
GGGGATCGGCCTGCTGGTCGTGCTCGGGTTGTCTCTCCTGTGGGGCATGGCGTTCGCCGGCTACGCCGTGGCGACGGGCCTGCTGGCGGGAAACGCCGCGGCGGCGCAGGCGGCCACATTCGTGTTCTTCCCGCTCGTCTTCCTGGCGCCGACCTTCATGCCGCGCGCGCAGCTCCAGGGCTGGCTGCAGGTGGCCGCCGCGTTCAATCCGACTACCTACGTCCTGGAGTCGATGCGAGGTGTTCTGATCGGCGGCTGGAATCCGGGGCAGCTGGCGTCCGGCTTCGCAGTCATCGGCGGTCTGTGCGTCGCGGCCACCCTCTGGGCGACCCGCGTGGCACGCCGAACGACGAGCCGCCGCTGACCCTCTTCGGCTGACTAGGGCAGACCCACGCAATGAACGCCGCCCGGATCTCATCGCTGATGGCCTCGCGGCAAAGCCGGGTGGCAAGCTCTACAGACTCTGGTATGCCGGTCTGCCATACCAGCTCTGGTATCGGCCGGTGTCCATCCGCTCGGCACGTTCGCGTTCGACGGCAACGGTGCGTTCGTCGCGCCGTTTGGGGTGGATCTCGGCGGCAAGACTGCGGCGATGGTCACCCCCTCGAGCAGGCCGATGGCTCGACGGGCACGCCGGGCCCGCAGGTGGTCTTCGGGAGCCTTCCCAAACCTGACGCCGACGATTCGGCGTTGCGCGCCTTGGGACACCGTCTGCCACGGGCTAACTCCACCTCGCGCGCCTCCAATCCATCTGCCCGGACCTCCCGAACGGTAGGCGTCAAAGGAAGCCCGGGCTAAGAGAGGTCCGAGGCCGAGGACATCAGATGACACCGGAGGAAACAGGCTCGTGAAGATCCGACTCAGCCGACTGGCCGCCATCGGAGCGGCCGTCGCGCTCGCCCTCACCGTCGTCGGCACCGCCGCCGCGGCCAGCCCCGCCAAGCTCACGCTCGCAATCGCGGACACGACCGTCGGCCCCACAGCCGCCACCGGCATGGCCCACGTGCGCGTCGTCCACGGCTCGCCCGACGCACCTGAGGTCGACGTCTATGCCGGCGCCACCCTCGCCACCGTGGCGAAGGTCGCCGCGCTTTCCGGCCTCTCGTTCGGCCAGGTCTCCAACTACGCCGACATCCCGGCCGGCACGTACGCGATCGAGGTCTGCGCCACCGCTGCCCCGACGGTGTGCCCGATCCAGGTTCCCTCGCTCAGCCTGACCGCCGAGCAGTACTACACGATTGCGGCGTCGGGTCTGCTTGCGAACATCAAGGCGACCGTGTTCACCGATACGCCCGCGCCGTCCGGCAACGGCGCCCAGCTGCGCGTCTACCACCTGGCTGCCGACACCCCAGCTGTCGACGTTCTCACCTCGACGGGCGCCGACATCAACCCGGCTCTCGACAACCTGACCTATCCCAATGCCACCGGCTACCTCACGCTCCCGGCAAACACCTACGACGTGAAGGTCTGCGCCGACGCCGACCACACCGTGTGCCCGATCGGTCCCGCCTCGCTAACTGTCGCGGCGAACCACACCTACAGCATCTTCGCAATCGGCTCGCTCGCCGCGACCCTCGCAACGCCCGCTCCCACGATGGCCGCGGGAACGCTTCCTCCGACCTCGACGACCACCGACAACACCCCATCGGGATCGTCCAACTCCCTCTTCGTCCTTGCCGTCCTCGCCCTCGCCCTCGTCGTGGGTGCCGCCGGCACCATGCGCCTCGCGTCGGTCCGCAACCGCCGCTGAGCCAGTTTCCCTCTGTCCAACAAGGCCGGCCCGGGGTACCCGGGCCGGCCTTGTTTGTTTGGGCGTCAGACGCCGATCGTCATCGCGAGTATTGGCTCGAACCGTCGCGGTCTTCGCGTATCGTTGACGAATGACGCAGCCTGCCCGCATGAATCGGAGGTTCCATGTCCGCCCCCGCTGCCGTGAGCATCCCAGTTGATCGATCGGCGAACCTGTTCCGCTGGAACGCCCTGCTGGCGGTGCTCCACTTCATCCAGGCTGCCGTGATCCTGGCCCTCTCGTTCGCGAAGAACCCCATGGCGACCTCGCCGGTCGTGAGCACCTACCTTCGCTTCGACCAGGCGACTCAGCATCTCGTGACCGCCCAACGCTCCGTCTGGGCTCTGCCGATCGGGCCGGCCGTGGCGCTGTTCTTCCTGATGAGCGCCGTCGCCCACTTGGGCATGGCCTTCCCGGCGCGGCACTGGTACGAGGCTCACCTAGCCCGTGGCCAGAACCCGATCCGCTGGATCGAATACTCGTTCAGCTCGAGCGTGATGATCGTCGTCATCGCCGCCCTCGCCGGCGTTCAGGAGATCGGCACGCTGATCGCCATCTTCGGGGTCAACGCGGCCATGATCATGTTCGGCTGGAGCATGGAGATCGCCAACGAGGGCTATGACCGGCCCCAATGGCTGCACTACATCTTCGGCTGCATCGCCGGCGCCGTACCGTGGCTGGTCATCTTCGTGACACTCCTCGTGTCAGCCACCCAACCTGGCTCGGCACCCATCCCGGGCTTCGTCATCGCGATCTTCGTCTCGCTCTTCATCGGCTTCAACGTCTTCGCGATCAACATGGTCCTGCAGTACCGCAAGATCGGTCGCTGGCGAGACTATCTCTACGGCGAGCGGGCGTACATGCTCTTCAGCCTGATCGCCAAGTCCCTTTTGGCCTGGCAGGTCTTCTTCGGAACGTTGCGGCCCTAAGGCCGGTCGTCGCGGCGGATGAACAGGCGCCTCGGCAACTCCCGGAGGCTGTCTATGCGCGGTGGGCGCGGATCATCCAGCGTTGCTTGTCGAGCCCACCGACGGTACCGACGAGGAGATCCTGGCTGACCAGATCGTGCGCCCCCACCGGCTCCAGGCTCGCTCGCGCCCGGTCGGCGACGAGCGTGACCCGAGACTCGAAAAAGGCCAGGACGTCCTGGTCGCGCAGCTGACCAGCGGGTAGCAGCTCCTGAGACGCTACGGCGCCGCCGCCGCCGGCATGGCGCCAGGTGCCCGGGCGCCGACGAGCATCATGGCTGCGGCGCGGAGATGGCGACGTTGAAACCATGCACGATTGCGGCAGGGATTGTCGCTGTCCCGCGGCTGCTCCTCAGCCGATCCAGCGGACGACGGGCTCGTTCCTCTGGACCGGGGCAGGCTGGCTCGCCGGGTAGCCGACCACGACGGGGGCCACCGGCACGCAGTCCTCCGGCAGGCCCAGGAGCCGCTTGCCGTCGGGTATGTTCAGGTAGGACTGGACATTGCCGATCCAGCAGCTGCCCAGGCCCAGGCTCCAGGCCGCGAGCATCAGGTTCTGCGAGGCCAGGCTGCAGTCCTCCACGGCCCAGGTCGAGGGCTCGACAGCCGAGATGAGGATCAACGCTGGGGCGTGGTGCAAGAGATGGTTGGCCGGGTCGGCCATCCTGGCCCGTCGCTCCTCGTCGCCGTTCCCAGACGGCCAGGTGGCCAACCAGTATGCCTTCGCCTCGGTGGAAAGCCGATCGATGAACTCGCGGTCGCGGATCACCGTGAAGCGCCACGGCTGGCCGTTACGAGCGCTCGGTGCGTTCACAGCGGCCTTGAGTAGCTGATCGACGATCGAATCGTCCACTCGCCGGGTGGTGTAATCGCGGACCGATCGCCGTCCCGAAATCGCCTCGAACAGGTCCATCGCATCCTCTCGTCCTAGCAGGGTCGATCGGGGGAGGGAGCCGGTCCCGTCCCCGTGGACTCGGCGAGGACGCACGCCGAGCTTCAGGACATTCTCGCAGGAGCCAGCGGCCCCGAGTTGGGCTTTCGGCCTGTGGGTCTGCGGCGGCCCATCGGCAGCCGACGAAACCTGACCTGGTCCTCGCCGCTGAGAATCTCCGGGTAGCATCCCGCGGGATGGACCCGGCGGTGAGCCCGGTTAGCGCGGCGTATCCCCTCGCGGAGGGGCGCAGCCTCGGTTAGTCGAACTCGTCGCCGAGCAACAGCCGCAGTTCCGTGGCCCGATCGCGGTCGATCGCCTCTCGGCTGGTCTGCACCGCTCCAGACAGGGCCGATGCGCAGCCACAATCGTCGCGGTCGCGGGGCAGGGGCGACTCGGCCAGCCGGCGCAGGATCGCCTTCGCAGAACTGACGTTCGCCCCGAGGTTGGCTACGACCTGGGCGACGGTGACCGGCTCCTCGGTTTCGTGCCAGCAGTCGTAGTCGGTCGCCTAAGCCAGCATCCCGTAACAGAGCTCTGCCTCGCGGGCGAGCCGAGCCTCCGGCAGCCCGGTCATCCCGATCACACTAACGCCCCAGCCCCGGTAGAGCAGCGATTCGGCTCGGGTGGAGAACTGCGGTCCCTCGATGGCGAGATAGCTCCCACCTCGGTGCACCCGCCGCGCTTCCGGCGTCCCCACGCGCTCGCCGTCCAGCTCGGCGAGCGCGTGGCCGGCCTCGTCGGCCAGCCGGCTCGACAGGACGGGGCATACGGGGTTGGCGAACGCAACATGGACCGCGATCCCGCGGCCGAAGAACGTCGCCGGCCGGTCCTTCGTCCGGTCGACGAACTGGTCTGGGATCACGACGTCGCGCGGCCGGATCTGTCGGCGCATCGAGCCGCAGGCGGAGACGGCCACGACACGTCCCACGCCGAGGAGCTTGAGCGCGTGCATGTTGGCTCGGAACGGGACTTCCGAAGGTGCGAGGCGATGACCGCGACCGTGGCGCGGAAGAAACGCGATGCGGGTTTCACCGAGACGGCCGACCACGATCGCGTCAGATGGCTCGCCGAACGGCGTGGCCGGGCGGACCTCGACGACGTCGCGGAGGCCCTCGATCTCGTAGAGCCCGGAGCCGCCGATCACGCCGAGATCGGCGGCGGCCGCCTCTGGGAGTCCTTGCCGGACGCGTTCCAGATCGGCACGGGCACGCGAGGCCTCGAGACAAGGGTTCACGCCGCCGATGGTAGGGCATTGGGGAATGGGCTGGCGCACCAGGTAGCGCCTCGAAACCCGGACTCGCCGCGCGCTGCGTTGCCGCGTGCCGGTCAAGGGACTCGGCCGGCCCTGAGTCTCGGCCAGCGCTAATCTAGGCATCTTCTCTCTGCGGTGTTCCGAAACGGAGAGCCATGAACGGTAGCGAGCGTCGGGCCAATGCACGAGAAGAGGTGCTCCTGTATTGCCGTCGGATGATGGCCGAGCATCTCGCCTGCTACACAGCCGGCAACATCAGCAAGCGTGTTGATGAAGAGCCCGGCCTTGTCGCCATGACCCCGACGTCGCTCCCGTACGACACGATGCGGCCCGAGGACATCTGCATCGTCTCCGTCGAAGGCGAACTCGTTGAGGGGGAGCGTCGACCGACGTCGGAGTTCCCCCTTCATACGCTCGTGTACGCCCGTCGCCCTGAGGTCGGGGCGATCGTTCATACTCACAGCCCGGCGGCCATGGCGATGGCGGCCTTGGGCCTCACCCTGCCGCCGTTCCTGACCGGTCTCGTCGGCGCCGTTGGCGGGGACGTCCGGACCGCACCGTACTCGCGGCCGGGCACCGCGGCCATGGCGGACTACACAGCAGACGCGCTCCATGACCGCGGCGCGTGCTTCCTCCGATTCCATGGCGTGCTCGCTGTTGGGCGAACGCTCGCCCATGCCTACAACTCGGCCTCAGTCGTCGAAGGTGCCGCCGACGCGTACCTGCGAATCCTGCCGCTGGGTGAGGTCCCGCTGCTTCCAACCGAAGAGATAGAGTGGCTCGCTGGGCACTGGCGCTCCCAGTGGGCGCGCGCCGAGATTGTCGGCTACGAGTCGAGGAGCTAGGGCGGTGGAACGGTCGTGGCCGCGGGCGAGCATCCAGCCGCACGGTGGCTTGGCCCCTCTCTCGGTCCAAAGCTGTGCACCCAGGAACCGGCGGGCGCCCGCCGAGGTGAGGGAGTCATGAGGACGATCGATTGGATCGATGGCGCAATCGAGCTGATCGACCAGACACGTCTTCCTGACGAACTCGTCATCCTCAGGATCTCAACCCTCGAGGACTTGATAGGCGCGATCAGCAGGCTTGCCGTTAGAGGTGCGCCTGCGCTGGGTGTGGCCGGAGCCATGGGTGTCGCGCTTGTCGCCGCAGCCCACCCCGCCGACACTGCGGTCGTCGAGCAAGCGGCACAGAGCCTCCGCGACGCTCGTCCGACCGCCGTGAACCTGGCGTGGGGCGTCGATCGTGCACTGGGCCGCCTGGTCGATGGAGCGGCAGCGGTTCTCGCTGAGGCCGAACGGATCCGCGACGAAGACATTGCTGCGTGTGCGTCGATGGCGGGGCGTGGCGCGAACCTCGTGCAGGCCCTCGTCGGGGCGCGCCCCGTGCGCGTGATGACGATTTGCAACACAGGCGCGCTCGCCGCTGTCGAACTCGGGACGGCACTGGGCGTGGTCAGCGAGCTACGTGCCCGCGGATTGCTCGAGGAGGTCCTCCCCCTTGAGACCCGACCTCTCCTGCAAGGCGCGAGACTCACCGCCTGGGAGCTTCAGCAGATGGGCGCTCCCTTCCGCCTGCTTGTGGATTCCGCTGCTGCCTCCGTGCTGGCCCGCGGTCTCGCCGACATCGTTCTGACCGGCGCCGACCGCATAGCTAGGAATGGCGATACCGCCAACAAGGTCGGGAGCTTCTCCCTGGCCGTGGCGGCCAGCCATGCCGGCGTCCCGTTCGTGGTCGTGGCCCCCGAGTCCACAGTCGACCTCGCCACATCTACCGGAAAGGAGATCCCGATCGAGGAGCGTTCCGCTGACGAGGTGACGATGGTGCGCGGTGTTCGGACTGCGCCTGCAGGCACTCGAACACTCAATCCCGCGTTCGACGTCACGCCGGCCACGCTGATAACGGCGATCATCACCGACCGGCGAGTCATCCGCCTCGATCATGGAGAGACGCCGGCGAGCGTCCCTCTCGAGCCAGCGGCGGCATCGTCGCGATAGTGCCCGGACTGGGCGCCGGCAGTCCGCAGCAGCTCCTGAGTTCGTGCCCACAAGATGTTGGATGGGGGATGAACGAGACCGACCTGATGACGCTCGCTGGCTGGCGCTCGCGGACGATGGTTTCGCGCTGCGCGGCGTCGGCCGCTACCTAGCGGGCGACCGAGATGGGCAAGCGGTTGCGCCGGGCGACCATGTGTAGGTGCTGGCTTCGTCGGATCTCTGGCCGCCTGCCAGTTGAGTGACGCAGAAGAGCCGTGTCCGGGAGTCGGGCACGGCTCTGTTCTGTTGGCCACTTATGGAGTGGCTTGTATGGAGTGGCTTGGCTCAGGCGGCCATCGGTGCGAGAGTGGGGGCGCCGACGAGCCTCCATCCACTGGTCCAGGACCCGTTGGCGGTCGCGTTGAGGGCGATGTTGAGGAAGGCGATCTGCTCGAGCTGCTGCGCGCGAGCGAGGGGGCCCACGTCCACAGGGTTCAGCCCGATCGACCGAACCAGCTCCAGGACTGCGTCCTTGGCGCCACGGTCATCACCGGCGACGAAGCCGTCGAGCTTCGTTCCATCGGCGATCGGGTCGGCCTGATGCGAGGCGAAGAGCGTGTTGAACGCCTTGACCACGTGAGCATTCGGCAGCCAGGCGGCCAGTCGGTCTGCGTTTGAGACGCCGTTGTCGATGGTTGGGCCGTTCGGGCCGAAGCTCATGCGGTTTGTCGCATCGACGACCGGCTTGCCGGTGACCGCCTCTCGGATCTCCGCAGCGACGTCCTCGGCGCTGGCGAAGGGGATTGCGAGCACGACGACCTGTCCCGCCCGCGCCGCCTCGGCGTTGGTCTTCGCGAAGCGGGCACCGGTCGCGGCTGCTGCAGCTGACGCGTGCTCCGGGTCGTGCGAGGCGATGGTGACGGCGTGCCCTTCACGAGTGAATGAGGCGGCGAGCGCTCGACCGACGTTGCCCGCTCCGATAATCGCGACGTTCATTGCTGTTCCTTCTGTTCTGCTTGACGAGTTGGCTGACATCCATCACTCTTTGTTGAACACAACACTAAACCATGAGTGCAGTGCTTGTCAATACTTGTTTGGTGAGGCCAAACCATGACGGTTGAAGAGCGGCGTCCGCCTGCTGTTGGTGCGCAAATCCGACGCTGGCGGGCCGAGCGAGGGCTCACGCTGGCCGCCGTGTCCGAGCGCAGCGGCCTCAACCTCGGCTACCTGTCCCAGATCGAGAATGACAAGGCGTCACCCTCGCTTTCGTGCCTGGCCTTACTCAGCGAGGCACTCGAGGTGCCGATTGCGTGGTTCTTCATGGGTGAGGTACCGCCGCCAAAAGTCGTCCTGGTCACCGAGCGATCGCGGGAGGAGCACGAAGGCCTCGGGCGGGTCGAACTGGTGGACGGCGGCGCAGGCCGGGACGTCTCGATCGTTGAGGCGGTGGCAGTCTCGGGCGGCCGCGCGGGCCTGCACGCTCACACGGGCGACGAACACCATGTGGTCTTGAGCGGCCGATGGCGCATGTCGCAGGGCGAACACGTGGTTGAGTTGGGCCCCGGCGACTACCTCCGCTGGGACGGCACCATCCTACACGACGCCGAGGTCATCGGCCCCGACGAAGGCCGCGTCCTGATCATCACCCTCGCCCGCAGGTGAGCAAGCGCGGTGCCGGCTCTCGCCGCGGCAGAGCGCCCCGGCACTATCGCTCACACCTCAATCGGCGTTCGCAGGGCTGCGAGCCCGGGGCGCGTGGAGGTCGCTACCACGCCTGGGGGACTAACGAGCGAGTGGGGCCGAACGCGACCAACTCGCCTCGAAAGTGTCCAAGAGCGAGGGCGGATGACTGAGCTGAAATGGAGGGATCGCCACGAGGAGAACGGTGGCTCTGGAGTCTCAGACTTGGGAAGCAGACACTCTGCCAGCTGAGTTACTCCCGCTCAAAGCAAAGGAAGTTCTAGCTGATCGGTCCTGAGGTGGGGTCACGATCCGTGGGCGAACCGAGGGGTGCGCCATCGACGGTTGGTGACTCTTGCGGACATGAGTGCTCCGTGGAACGCCGGGGAGTATCGTTGGCTCCATGAAGGGTGACCGAGTTGAAGCATTGGTCGACACCGGGCAAGGCGTGCAGGCCTTCGAGATCGTCGCCACCCGTGCCGGTCGCCGCATCGAGGTCGTCACGTCCCGCGGGGTCGTTGAGGTGCGCGAGGTGACGCGGACCGGCCAGCCAGTGCGCACCGGCCGCTTCATGACAACTCGCCTTATCGCCCTCGTCGAGCATCCAGCGCTGGACGAACGCGGTCGCGTCGAGGTGACCACGAGGCATCGTCTCCAGGTCAGCGATGGCAGGTAGACGGGTCGAGACGGGCAAGTAGGTCTGGTGCCGCCTAGACGGCCGGCCCGCCTGAGAACCCTCGGCGAGTGACGAAGGGCGCTCTGCCGGCGCCGCAGTTGGTGCGGAGGCGGCGCGGGGACTCGGCCTCAGCCGCGTGCTGTGACCAAGTTGCCCAATAGCTCCACGTCGGTTCCGTCGGCGTCCAACCGATATCGGTGCCGCTTGTCCATCCATTGTCCTCGCCAAGATGATATGAACCCGCAGGCGTCGGACACAACGCGCGAGCACCGCACCTGGACGCCCGTCGGCCCGCCTCACCGACCTGCGCGCTGTCGTTCGCCATTGCGCTTCCTACCCACAGGGACTCCGACGTCACCATAGTTGGCACGGACGCGTTGACGGTGAGTTAGGCGGACACTGCCGGTCGGCCTCCCCGTCTGGGGCCCTCTGAAGGCGCCCGGGCATACACTTCGAGAGCGAGGCCGGCCCGGTGACTGCGGGACGAGCGCTGGCCCGGCCTGGCACGGCGGGCGCCATCGCAGGCTTCAGGTCCTCGAGGAGGTGCGCACATGATCACCCACGTCGCCATCCTTGGCACGGGCAAGATGGGTTCGGCGTTCGCTCGCCGCCTCGATGCGGCCGGGACGGACCTGCGACTCAGCCTCTGGAACCGGACTCGGGAGCGGGCCGAGCAGGTGGGTGTCGGTACCGTCGCCCCGACGCCGGCTGAGGCCGTCCGCGACGCCGCGCTTGTGATCACCAGTCTGACGAACCGGGAGGCGGTCCGGGCCGCGTATCTGGGGCGCGACGGGGCCCTCGCGGCCGCGGGCACGAGGCTGTTCATCGAGATGAGCACCGCAGGGCCCGACCTCATCGCCGAACTGGCGCCCGAGGTGGAGGCGACCGGGTCCCGACTCATCGACGCCCCCGTCCTCGGAGCCCCGACGGTCGCTGCCCAGGGCGGGCTCGCCATCCTGGCCGCTGGCGATGTCGCCGACGTGGACCGCGCGCGGCCGGTGCTCGAGCTATTGGGCGAGGTCCGCCACGTCGGCGCGCTCGGGTCGGGCGCCCGCCTCAAGCTCGCGGCGAACAGCATGCTCGCCGATCTCACGGTGGCAGCGGCCGAGCTGCTGGCGGCGGGTGATGCCAGCGGCCTCGAACGGGAGCACCTCTTCTGGGTTCTTGCCCGCTTCGTCCCCTCCCTGGAGCTACGACGCACGGGATACATGGAGGATCGGCACGAGCCGACCCTCTTCGCACTGCGCGATCTGCGCAAGGATCTCGATCTCGCGCTGGAGTTCTTCCACCGCTCTGGCGCGTCGGTTCCGCTGACGGCTCTGACGCGCGAGCTGATCGAGGAGGCCATGGTTGGCGGCGCGGATCTCGACATCACCGCAGTGATCCGACGCTATCGACGCGTCGCGCCACCGGAAACACGCGGACCAGGCGACGTCGGTGCCACAGGCCCGGCGCTCGCGGGAGGACGTTGATGAACGCAATAACCGAGACGCCCGGAAATGTTCACGAGCTGCCCCTTGAGGGCATGCGTGTCGCTGTGCTTCTGGACGACGGCGTCGAGGATCTGGAGTACTGGGTCACGGTGATGCGCCTCCGGGAGGCAGGCGCCACCGTCACCTCGGTCGGGACCACACTCGACCAGCTTCGCGGCAAGCACGGGCTCGCGGTACGGGCGGATCGTCTCGCTACCGACGTCGATCCAACCGCCTACGACGGTCTCGTGATCCCCGGCGGATGGGCACCCGATAAGCTCCGTCGCTCACGAGCGGTGACCGAGCTCGTGCGCGCCCTGTACGAGGCCGGAAGGCCCATCGGGATAATCTGCCACGGCGGCCTGGTGGCGATCTCCGCCGGCATCCTCGAGGCGGGCCGCCCCGCGACGGGCTCGCTCGGGATCCGCGACGACCTGGTGAACGCAGGCGCGCGCTGGGTCGACCAGCCCGCGTTCCGCGACGGGACGCTCGTCTGGGGCCGCGTGGTGGACGACATCCCAGCCTTCGAGCGCGAGCTCATGGCGCTCTTCGCGGAGCGCAATGCTGCCTCGCTCAGCGGGGGCTGAGGCCCCGGCCCAGCGCCTCGCCCCACAGTTGAGCTCCTCGTCTTCAAGTCCTGAGGGCTGGCTGACGACGCGTGTCGCCCGCGGTGTCGGGCGCGCGCTTGCTGTCGAATGGGCTCCGCAGCGCCGAGCTCTGGTCATCGGGCTGCGGGCGGCTCACGGCCGCGGCGACCGTGAGGGTCGTAAGGATCAGGACGACGAGCGAGAGTGCCATTGCGATGCCCGTGTGCAGGACGAGCCACGCTCCGACGACCGCCCCGCAGAGCATCGTCACGACCGCGGCCATACGGCGCCACGTCGAACCAGGGCTTGCCCGACCCCTGAGGTCGGCGGCACCCCGGTTGGACGTCAGGGTGAGCAGCGTCGTCGTCAAGTCGCGAGCAGACCCACATGGTTCAGGTCATGGTGTCGCTCGTGGCGTCTGTGGACCGTTCCGAAAAGAGGGGCGGATTCAGGGGGTCGACGCAACGATCGCTGCCAGCATAGCGGCAGGCGTCTGGTATTCCAGCGTCTTGCGAGGCCTGGCGTTGAGCCTGGCGGCCACCACGTCGAGATCGGCCTGGGTGTAGACGGACAGGTTGGTCCACTTGGGGAAGTACTGGCGCAGCAGCCCGTTGGTGTTCTCGTTGGTGCCCCGCTGCCAGGGGCTCCGCGGGTCGCAGAAGTAGACCGCGACGTCGGTGGCGATGCTGAAGCGTCGATGGTCGGCGAGCTCCACGCCGCGGTCCCAGGTGAGACTCGCCCAGAGCTGCTGAGGCAGCGTCCGGACCTGTATGGCCAGGGCGTCGACCACGCGCGCGGAGTCCTTGCCCGGCACTTTCACGAGGAGCAGGTAGCGGGTCTGCCGCTCCACGAGGGTGGCGATGTGGCTGTTGGCGGAGCCAGCCACCAGGTCGCCCTCCCAGTGGCCGGGCACCGCCCGGTCCTCGGCCTCGGCCGGGCGCTCCCGGATGGAGACCGCGCCGACGATCCCGCCGCGGCCCTGGCCCTTCGTGCTCGCGTGCTGTGAGCGACGCATGGTGCGCCGGGTTCGCAGATGGGCCATGAGCTCCTTGCGCAGCACCCCGCGGGCCTGCACGAAGAGGCTCCGGTAGATCGTCTCGCTCGACACCTGGAGAGCGTGCTCTCCGGGATGGGTCCGGGCAAGCCAGCCTGAGATCTGCTGGGGAGACCAGTCGAGCGCGAGCTTGGCCGCCACGAGCTCGCGAAGCTCCTTCAACGTGGCGAGCTTGCACCGCTTGGGCCGGCGGGCGCGCTGCCAGGCCCGCTCGTCCGCCCGGATCGCCCGGTAGCGGAGGCGCCCGCCGTGGCGGGCGATCTCCCGGCTGATCGTCGAGGGTGCCCGGGCGGAGCGGCGAGCGATCATCCGCAACGACAGGCCCTCCGCCAGGCCGCGCGAGATTTCCTCCCGTTCGCCCAGCGACAGCACCCGCGGTGAGCGACCACGCGGCGTCGGCACATACCCGCCGTTCGACGCCACCATGCGGTGGATGGAGCCACGTTCTTTGCCCAGCGCCCGTCCGATCTCGCTGAGCGACTGGCCCGCTTTCCAGCGCGACCACATCTCCCGCTTCTGCTCGGCCGTCAACCCTGGCCTGCTCGCCTGTGCCACCGGCGCACCTCCCGATCCACACTGCACCAATCAAGGTGTTGCGTCGATCGGTGGAATCCGCCGGTTGTTTCCGAACGGATCCACAGACGCCACGAGCGACACCATAGAGACCTGATCGTGTGGGAGTGGTCGTGGCGACAGGATTTGAACCCGCCGTTGACGCATGCCGGATCGTGGTGCCGAGCAAGATCACAGATGCGCGAAGACGCCGTCCTTGGAGCAGCCCAACGGGTTAGTTGGGCCCGTGCCGTTCGTAGAGTCGCTGCTCGTCGATGGTCCGCTCGGCAAGGGGTTCCGCTTCGAGTCGATCATCTGGGATCGGGATCCCGCTCTCGACCGATCTGCCGTAACTGCCCCCTGCGACGCGCTCCTCGGCGCGACCTACGGCGGCGAGCTGCTCGCGGAGGTCGGCCGCCAGGGCGGCGGTCACCGACTCCGTTTCGAGAGCGCTGCCGGCGTCGCCGCTATCTCCGGGTTGCTGGCGCCCGAGGGACCCTTCGTCACGGATCTCCCCGCCCAGCCCGGCTAGCGCAGATTCAATGCGCGCCCGCTCCAGGGCAACGAGTTCACGGGCCCGCCGCTCGTTCACCGATCACCTCCCGGCAGACTTGGATCGAAGTCGCCTCGTTTGGCTCCATGCTCGTGGTATAGCAGGTTTGACCGAGGGGCCCCGACCCATAGGTTGTGGAGCACAATGCTGACCTCGAAAAGGAACGCGGCACTCGCGTAGGTGAGAAGCAGTCCCCCGAGCACGTCCAGCCATCGCGCCCGACCGGCGACGACGAGCACGCCTCCTGCCATGAGCACGCAGGCTACTGCGACAAGAAGCGGCTCCGGGCTCGCAGACCGAGCGGCTTTCACGGCCAGGGCTCCGCTGAAGGCGACCAGGCCCACCAGCCCAAGCGCAGCGCTATGCGGCCAGCGTTCGGCGACGATGGCGACGAGAAGCGCGACTGGGACCCCCGAAATGAGGCTTGCCCAGAAGCAGCGAGGATCATGTGACGCCCCGACGCCGAGGGCGTAGCCGTTCAAGAGAGCCGCCGCCAACACGCCGAGAACGACCGCTGCCGGTCGTCCAAGACTCCGGTGCGGGGTTGATGTCATCGCCCTCATGGGCCACCGCCTGGGGTCGTCGCGGAAGGGACGAACCCAGGGGACTGTCTCGCTCCGGGGCCCCTCCCGTCAAGGGACCAGCCAGCAACCGGCTTTGGTACACAGGGTCTGAGCAACACTATCGCTGGATGGTGTGCCCCTCGAGCCGGTCAGTCGAGACGGTGCGGTCGTCTTGCAGCCTCAGCCCACCAGGAAAGGGTAGAGCCGTCCGACCACACTGCGCCTCGGAGCCAGATCAAGCTGGGCCTCTGACCACCGCCCGCTGGTGACATTGGCGCACGCTGGCCAACGCTGGCGCTCTCGCATCGGGTCGGAGCCACCCACTGCCCAACCGTGACCAGGGCCACCACGACGCGAACATGGTGGGCGACCAGGCCCGGCTCAGAAGGTCGCTGTCCGGGCCTTAGCGCTTCGACTTCCTGGCTGGCGCTCGCCGGCCGAGGGGTCGTGTCCCCAGAGTTGGTGTAACAGCGGGTAGGCCGTGAAGCGAAACGGCCACCGCGTCATCCTCGCGTCGTTGGAAGTAGAGAACCGACGACGAAAGGGACACCACGATGGCCGACGACAGCATGGCTTTGCTCGATGGCGTTCGCAAGG
>Ga0209777_10005450_pt1 | contig 14650 bp, 11 predicted proteins | sample FrelakmetHBP12HB_FD_187147 | JGI IMG/M metagenome (GOLD analysis project Ga0209777, IMG submission 187147) | Freshwater lake sediment microbial communities from the University of Notre Dame, USA, for methane emissions studies -HBP12 HB (SPAdes)... | ecosystem: Environmental > Aquatic >...
GTCGGAATCGGGCACGCCGCCGGTTGCCAGGCGGGCGCGGCCGCCTCGGCGCTCGCGACAAGCGCACACCAGGCGCCGAGAGCCAGGACCAGCCGCCGCGATGGGCGATTCCCGCACATAAGCCATCCGCCGATCTTAAGGGTGCTCAGGCATCGTAACCGAGACAGCGGAGAAGGTAAAGGTGATGCCGGGGGCGTTGCGCCATAATTAGCCCCCGGTGAACACACCGGGGGCGCCTTTGACGTGCCTTGCGGGCGTGCGAAGGCAAACGTCAACACCTGAGACAACGGAAAGACGCAAGCAGAAAGGCCACGGCGTCTCACGCAAAGCCGCAAAGACGCAAAGAGAGGCGCAAACATCAAGACCTGAGAGAACGGAAAGACGCAAGAAGGCAAAGGCCCGGAGACTGGCCGTGCAGTATCTCCTCTCTACTTTCTCCTCTCTATCCTTCCGAACGGCAGAGAGTAGAGAGTAGAAAGGAGACAGCCGGTCGTTGTCGTGTGTGGCACTGGTGGCTTGTCCACCAGTGGCCTTTCCCTGGCCTCGGGCAGCGACACGTCAACGCACCTGGTCAACGGCACGATAACGATCACTGGTGGACGAGCCACCAGTGCCACACACACGGCCACGGCAAGTCAACGCCTAGGCGGTCACACCCGCCTCGGCAGGCTCCACGGGTGCCATCCGGAACAGAAGAGAAGGCTTACAGACGGATCACGGGACCCACGGGGGTAGGACTATGCACTGCTCACACCCCAAAGCATTGGCCAGTTCCTTTGCCCACACCATGAACACCCCGCGTGGAACCCAGCTATCTTCGAGCATGATTCGGCTAAGTCTGGTATCCGAGTCCTCCAGTGGGCCTACTGTTCTGGCTCCGCGCCGCGCCTGGCTCACGAATATGGGCGAGTCGTTGCACTTGCGGACGATTGCCTGAGCGATGCATAGCCTGCCAATGCCGAAAGCCCGTTGGATGTCGGCCAGCACACACAGCCCCCTGTAAAGCACCTCATATATGCTTTCCAGTTTATGATATGCCTTGGCCTCTTCCTGATCGGAATGTGTTTGATGGCCGGGCGGGGCGTAGCTCTCAACAGAGCTCCCGAAGATGACGGTTCCATCGCGGCGTATCTCGAGAACTACTGTTCCATCTATCACTTTCTCAAACTTGGCGCCATTCAGGCAGGGTTTCAGTCCCTTCCCATACAGCCCGGCTGCCCCGCATTCCGGATCGCTGGCGCGTTCCGGGAATGCCTCCCGGTAGCACGATGACTCCAGAGCTGAACCAATACGCAAGAGATCCACGGGAACATTGTCCCTGTGCCTCGCTATGGGCACGGCAACGAACCAGACAAGAGGGCCAGTGTATCCACTCAGGTCGCAGTCGAGGATATGGTCCATGGCCGCCGAAGCGGAATCGCGGACCTTGACGAAATCCCCGAACCTGTACTGAATCTCATCCGTTGTCATAAGGCGGTTGTCCGTCCCCCTGCGAATCCAGAACTGGTTGACTCCCTTCAAGGTCACCATGCTCAGGGAATAGGTGTTCTGCGGAACTTCGACAATGAGGACTTGCCTATCAGGGCGGTGGGGAATAGTGTGCCATTTCAACGCACCCGGTCGCATATCAAGGTGCGTAGCCACCAAGCTCTCCACGGCCTTCTTGATCTTCTCGGCTTCAGTGACACCGACTATTGCCACCGCCATCGGCAGCATGTCGGGGTTTGGGGTCTGCCTTACGCCAATAAGGATGGAACCCCCAGAGCCATTGGCCATCGCACTGATGTCCTTCAGGACAGCAAGCTGAACTCGCTCTTTCTCCTCCTTGCCTTCGGCAAAAAGCTCATAGGTCATCTTGAATTCGACCCGCGCCGATTCCACGGCCGGCGGATCGAGAATGAGCGAATCGAGATCATCCTTACACCATGACTCGTACGGTTTCGGTGATAGTGGCATGGGGGCTCCGTCTTGGGCTGGCAAAAGCATGGCACATAAACGCCCGGTTGTCAAACCCTTATCGCACGCAACGCCCTGGACGCACCCGGTTCTTCTGGTCGTGGCCGTTGACGTGTGTGGCACTGGTGGCTTGTCCACCAGTGGCCTTTTGCCGGCCTCGGACGGCGACACGTCAACGCACATCGTCAACGGCACGATGAAGATCACTGGTGGGCAAGCCACCAGTGCCACACACGGACACGCCAAAGGCCGGGCATGATGTATCATGCCCCTACGAAAGCCAGGTCAAAGTCAACAGCACCCCTCACCCTACCCTCTTCCTCAAGGGGAGAGGGAAAACGAAACTGAAATCGCACCCCCGGAAATTCCTTGCGTCGCCTGCCCCTGACTTGGAGAATTGATGGGACAGGCATGTGTCATACCCAAGGGCGATTGTCCCGGAATCTGCCCATGCGGTCGTGCAGGGCCGTGACGTTGACCGAGATGCTTGTGGTCGTCGCAGGGATCTCCTGCCTGACGGCCGTGGCCGTCCCGGCGGTCGTCGGCGCCAAGGATGCGGCCCACGTGGCCGTCTGCGGCTCGAACCTGCACCACCTCGGCGCCGCCCTCCTCCTCTACGCCGAAGACCACGATGGATTCCTGCCCGACAGCGGCGCCGCCTCGGCCCTCGGCGGCCCCTTGCCGCAGGACGGATTCCACACGCCCGGCCGATGGGACTCTCCCGGCACGGCCGCGTGGCCCGACGTCCGCGACGTCGGCAACCAGGCCAACCTCTGGATCCTCGTGCGGCAGGGATACGCCGTTCCGGGCCTCTTCATCTGCCCGGCGACCGCCGACAAACCGAGCCTGAACGATTCGGCCGATGCCCGCGTGATGGGCTTCTACGCCCTCGACCCGGAGACGGCGGCCGCCACGCCCGACGAATCGGCATTCCTCAAGCGCGTGGCCGCCGGCCGATGCTCCTACTCCTACCAGAACCAGTTCGCCCATCCGGCCGTGGACGAGGCGGTCGTCGCGCCGGCGAACGCCACCACGCGTCAGTGCGTCCACCCGCCGGACCTGGCGATTGCGGCCGACCGGAACCCGTACGCGCGGCCGCGCCTCACGCGCCAGCCGATCGTCCCGGTGGCCGACGGCCCGCTCGCCAACAGCCTGAACCACGGCGGCCGCGGGCAGAACGTCCTCTATCTCGGCGGGCACGTCGAGTGGCACGAGTCGCCCCTCTGCGGGGCCGCGAAACCCGACGGCTCGCGCGACAACATCTATTGGCCCGACGCCGGCCAGCCCGACGACGCCACGAATGTGCCGCGCGCGATCACGGATTCCTATCTCGTGCCATGACTAACCGCCCGCGCAAAACCCCGGCCCGGGGCTGGACCCTCCTGGAACTCCTGTTCGTAATCGCCATCATCGCCGTCCTCGTCGCACTCCTCGTGCCGGCGGCCTGGGCGGCGCTGGCGGCCGTCGACTCGGTGCGCTGCCAGAACAACCTTCGCCACATCGGCATCGCGTACGGGCAGTACCTCTCGGACTCCGGGGGCGTGTGGCCGCCGATCTCGACGACCGAGACACCGTCGGACCTTCCGGGCCTCCTCGCGCGGATCGAGGCCGACACGCGCCTCAAGGCCGCGCCCCCGCGCCCGGCCGCCAACTACGGGCGCCCCGGCCCGCACTGGAGCATCGTCCTCTTTCCCTATCTCCAATCGATGTCCATCTATACCTGCCCGTGCGACCCGAAGGCGGGCCTGGTGGGCCAGGCCGTGGTCTCGGCCGACCTCGCCCACAACGTGACCTTCCTCGACGCCCCGCCGGAAAGCTACGCCCTGAACGTCATCCTCTTCCGGACGCAGGACGCGTGGCGCCTCGCCGCCGGATGCACCTGGGGCACCCATAACGATGCCGACTACAACGGCCTGACGACCTCGACGACGCTGGCCGAGCAGCGCCGCCAGTTCCCCGCCCTCAACCAGCGGATCCTCTTCTTCTGCGGGGCCGCGGGCCAGTCCGTCGGCAGCCAGTACAACGTGCCCTTCCGGTCGAGCGGCCTCTTCGGCGCCGAGCGATGGGAATGGCACCCGCGCCGCGCCTCCCGGGCCTACGCCGACGAGCCGGGCTCGGGATCGAATTACCTCTTCGGCGACGGCCGCATCGAGTGGCGCGACGAACTGCCCGGCCTGTGGGAATGGGGATACGAGCTTGGCCGCGCAACGCAGGCCCCTTGATTCGTGCCGCCGGCCGCCTTACCATGCCGCCCGCAGGAAGGCGGTTCCAAGTTCCAAGTTCCAGGTTTCAAGTTAACGGACCGCCGGCCTTCGGCTCTGAGGCTCAGGCTCGAAGAGAGGCGCGCGAGAGTGGTCTGCCTTTGACTTGGAACTTTGAACCTGGAACCTTGAACTGCCTTTGACATGGCTCGAAAAGAACAAGGCCGCGTACCCAGGCGAATCCTGCGCGGAGGGTGGGCGCGGGAATCGTTCACGCTGGGCGCCCGCACGTACCGGCTGGAGAGAGTCCTCAAGCACGACTTTTTCGCGGTGACCGCCCGGTTCCGCGGCCCCGACGGCGAGGCCGTCGTCTTGAAGCATTATCACACGGAGCCGTGGCTCGGTTGGCCCCTGGACTGGGCCGGCATCCGCATGGCCGACCGCGAGGTCCGCCACTACCGGCTGCTCCAGGACCTGCCGAACGTGCCGCGCTTGCTCGGGCGCGTCGGGAAGAGCGCGCTCGCCCATGCGTGGGTCGAAGGGAACGACCTCCTGGACCAGAAGGACAAGCTGCCCGACGATTTCTTCGAGCGGCTGGCCGCGCTCCTCCGGGACGTCCATGCGCGCGGCATGGCCTATATCGACATGAACAAGCCCGACAACGTCCTCGTCGACACGCAAGGGCGGCCCGTGCTGATCGACTTCCAGATCTCGTGGGCCCCGCGGCCGTCCCGGGGGCCGCTCGGCGCCCTCAAGCGGCGGCTGCTCGCCATGTTCCAGGAGGCCGACCGATACCACGTCCGCAAGCTCAAACGCCTCTATCGGCGGGACCAGATGACGCCCGAGGAGATCGCGGAGAGCTACCGCAAGCCCTGGTTTCTGAGCCTGCACCGGGTTTTCGGGGCGCCGCTGAGGGACCTACGACGGAAGTTCCTGGAGTGGGTGGGGGCGAGGTAGGACACCGGACAGCGAACCGCAGAATGTCGAACAAGGAATGTCCAAGTATGAAGTAACGGCGCGACTCGGCCGTCCCTTGGACATTCGGAGTTCCTTGTTCGATATTCTGCGGTTCGCCTGGGTTCGGTTTCGTGCTTGCGGGGCGGTATGCGCCGGCAACGGCTGGTGGGTGCAGGGCACCCGCCCTACACGGCTCGCGGCACACTCAGGGAATTGACGAACGCGATAACGGCATGAAGGCCGAACGGCCCGAAACCAAGGCGAAACAAAGAAGGCCGCCCGCTCTTGCGGACGGCCTTTTGGTTCAAGTGGTGCGCGGGACAGGATTTGAACCTGCAAGGCCGTTGTATGGCCACCAGCACCTCAAGCTGGCGTGTCTGCCAGTTCCACCACCCGCGCGCCTGGTACGCTATAAAATAGGGTGCGGAACGCGCGGTGTCAAGGGATTCTCGGCACTTCGGAACAAGGGACAAAGGGACGGAGGGACGAAGGGACGGAGGGGATGTCAACGGACTTCATCATCATGAAAGACGTTGACCACCCCTTCGTCCCTCCGTCCCTTTGTCCCTTCGTCCCTTGTTCGTTTCCTTTCGTTTCCTTTCCCTTGCAAACCCCGGACGCCCGTCCTAGAATCGCCCGTGTCCTTGCGGCAGGAGGTGTGCGGCATGCCCGACTCGCAGCCGTTCGACGCCTTTCAGCCCTACTACGACGTGATGGTCGACTGGGAGAAGCGGCTCGCCCACGAGTCGCCGTTCTTCCAGCGGGTCTTCCGCAACGTCTCCGCGCGGAGGGTCCTCGACTGCGCCTGCGGGACCGGCCACCATGCCCGCGTCTTCGCCCGCTGGGGCATGGACGTGGTCGGGACCGACCTTTCGCCGCAGATGATCGAGCAGGCCCGGCGCGACGCCCAGGCCGAGGGGGCCCATGCGGCCGAGTTCCAGGTGGCCGATTTCCGCGAGCTGCCGGGCCAGTTCACCCAGCCGTTCGACGCCGTCATCTGCACGGGGAACAGCCTGCCCCTCGTCGCGACGCTCGACGGGATCCGCCAGGCCGTCAAATCGTTTTTCGACGTCCTCGTCCCCGGCGGCGTCGCGGTCATCCAGTGCCGCAACTACCACCGCCTGCCCGAGGGCGGCAACGTATACGAAGGCCCGACGGTCCGCCATGTCGAGGACCGCGAAATCCTGTTCCTGAAGGTGTTCCGGAAGGTCCGCCGCCTGTGCGACATCGACATCATCGTCCTCGAGAAACAGGCCGGCGAGTGGAAGAAGCTCGAGACCCACGCCCGGGCCTGGGCCCTGGAACAGCCGGAGCTGGAATCGATCGCGACCGAGGTGGGCTTCCGGCGGCTCCAGTTCTACGGCGGCTACGAGCCGAAGCCGTTCGACCCGGCGACGAGCCTGGACCTCATTCTGGTGGCACGCAAGGAGAAGACCGTCTGGTAGCGGCGACCGTCGGCCTCATGTAGGCCGCGGCGTGCCGCGGCTTCCGTCATGTAGGCCGGGGCGTGCCCCGGCTTCCGCTGGCGTGCCGTCAATGCGGCTGTTCAGAGGTTAGAGGTTAGAGGTTAGAGGTTAGAGGTTAGAGTGAACGGCACGTGTGCAGAGCTTTTTCCGTTTTTCACTCTCACCTCTAACCTCTAACCTGCTCGCAAAGACATAGGATGAACGAATTCAAGCCGCGGCACGCCGCGGCCTACATAAGGGAAAAGGCATGACACCGGATGACAAACTCAAGGCCATGGGCCTCACGCTTCCGCCCGCCCCGACGCCGGTCGGGTCCTATGTGGCCGCCGTCCGGGCGGGGAACCTCGTGTTCGTGAGCGGCCAGCTTCCGTTCAAGGACGGGGCGCTCATGATGAAAGGCCACGTGGCCGCCGAGGTGCCCCTGGAGTACGCCCAGGCCTGCGCCCGGCAGGCGGCCCTCAACGCGCTGGCCGTCGTCGCGGCCGAGGTCGGCAGCCTCTCGAAGGTCACGCGGATCGTCCGGATCGTCGGCCACGTCGCCAGTTCGCCCGGCTTTATCGACCAGGCCAAGGTCGTCAACGGCGCGAGCGACCTGGTGGCCGAGGTCTTCGGCGACGCCGGCCGCCATAGCCGCGCGGCCCTCGGGTCGGCCGAGTTGCCGCTCGGGGCGCCGATCGAGCTGGAGATGATCGTCGAGGTCAAGTAGGCCGGGGCGCGCCCCGGCTGTCGTTCGCCTTTCGAGGTGAGAGGTGAGAGGTTAGAGGTGAGCGTGAACGGCGCGGCAGCATGTGGCTTGGGGCCGTTGGGCCGTTCACTCTCACCTCTAACCTCTCACCTCTAACCTCTTTGCGGCCAGGAAAGGGATTGAGGAAGCCGGGGCGCGCCCCGGCCTACAGGACCAGACCATGGAAGCAAGCATGACCCCACGCGAACGCCTGAAGCTGACGATCTCCGGCAAGATCCCCGACTGCGTCCCCGCGGCCCCGGACTTCTCGAACATGATCCCCGCGCGTCTCACGGGCAAGCCTTTCTGGGACCTGTACCTCTACAACGATCCGCCCCTCTGGGAGGCGTACATCGCCTGCGCGAAGCACTTCAACATCGACTCGCTGATGGACGGCTACCGTCCGTTGCGGTTCCCCGAAGAGGTGGCCGCCGAGCCGCCTTGGGAGCGGTTCATCGTCATGCGCGACGCGTGGCGGATCGTCACTCAGAACTCTTATGTCGATAGCGGCAAGCGCGTCTGGCAGCCGGGGGTCGAGGTCTTCTACGTCGCCGATCCGCCGACCTGGGGCCTGGACCCGGCGAAGATCGGCCTCCCGCCCGTGCCCGAGCGGTTCGAGCCGGTCGAAGGCGCGAAGCCCGCCGACGCGAGCCCCGAGGGCTTCCAGCGCGCCAAGCGGCTGATGGGCGACCAGGGCCTGGTCGGCGCCGGCCTCGCGGGCTCGTGCGCGCTCTATAATGAAGAGAGTATCTACAACTATTACGATCATCCGGAGCTCCACGAGACGTGGGCCCGGGAGCGCGTCGAGGCGGTCGAGCGGCGCTTCAAGCTCATCATGGCCATGGACGAGAAGCCCGATTTCCTCTGCGTCGGCGGCTCCGGGACGCTCATCTTCCAGACGGTGCCGATCTTCCGGCAGCTCGCCCTGCCGGCCGTCAAGCGCGCGATCGAGCTGGCGACCGCCGCCGGCTTCCCGACGCATATCCACTCGTGCGGGCCGGAGAAGGAGCTCGTCAAGATCATGGCCGAGGAGACGGCCCTCACCGTGATCGACCCGCTCGAAATCCCGCCGATGGGCGACTGCAACCTCGCGGACCTGAAGCGGCGCTTCGGCCACAAGATCACGCTCAAGGGGAACCTGCACACGACGGAGGTCATGCTCCGCGGCTCGGTGAAGGACGTGATCGCGGCATCGAAGAAGGCGATCGACGACGCCGCCGCGGGCGGCCGTTTCATCCTCTCGACCGGAGACCAGTGCGGCCGCGACACGCCCGACGAGAATTTGTACGCGATGATCGAGACGGCACGGACGTACGGCAAGTATTGAGCGTGTAGGGTGGGTGCTCTGTACCCACCGGCTGTTGGCTCTGGCACGATCACCCTCAAAGGCCGCCAGCGGGAACGCCCATGGCGAAGCTCACGGAACTGGAAGCCGCCCAAGCCAGGAATAGAATCTGGCCACTGGCGATTTCCAGCCCTGCGATGGCCGCCGAAGCTGCCAGGGCCATCGATGTGCCCTGGTACCGCTGTCAAGCCCTTGCCCATGCGGCTTGGTACGTTTTCGAACCGGACCTCCGCCGACAACTGGTAGACGAAGCCTTCGCCGCAGGCATGGAGACAATTGAACCCAATCGGATTGTAACGGTATCTTCCTGGGCGCTCCCGCTGCTTTGCGCCCCCTCCGAAGCCGGCCGCCTGGCAACTGAAGTCGAAAGGCTGCTGGGAATCATTGCTTCGGAACCGCACCCCTTACGGCGCCTGGACGCCCTGCTGGAGATGCTTCGGCATCTCATCCGTGGCCCGCAACCTTACGAACCAGAGGTCCTTTCCGCCTTCCAGGATGCGTGTTCCAATTCCCCCGCTTGGCGGCCATGCATGGAGAAGATCTACGGCGCCTTCCTCAACGCGTCTCGGCATAGCCACGGCTGGCGGGGAGACAATAGGCTGAGGGATGCCGCGATCTTGCTCGTTCCCGTGAACCCCGACTGGGCCATGCAAGTCCTCGACTTGATCGAGCAACCCAAGTGCAAACGGCAAGCACTGAGGCGGACGGGGCTCGGCGCACCCTAACGAGAACATCTGGTGGGTGCGGAGCACCCAGCCTACAGTTGCCTACCTTCCCAGCCCCGCCAGCAGATTCTTCAGGCACGACGCCATCGCCTTGCCGTAGCGCGGCGGATCGGTGATGCGGAAGATGAAGCCGTTCGGCTCGGCGGGCTTGAGGTCGACGCCCAGCGCGGCCACGGCCGGCGGCGGGGCGTCGGCGAGGGCCGCACGCATCGGCACGAAATCGAAGACCTTGGCTTCCTTGGCGGCAAGGCCCGCCTCCTGGGCCTCGGCCGGCGAGAGCGCGACGAAGTCGTCCGGGCCGCGCTCGTACACCTTTCGCCCGGCGGCGTGGATCATCGGGCCCGTGCACCACATGTCCTTCAGGCCCTTCCGGTCGGCGGGCGCGCCGGATGAGAGGTACGCCAAGGCGTCCTCCTTCGACTTCGAGAACGCGTAGCCGAAGTACCGGCGGACCGACTCCGCGCAGGCCCCGACGACGGTCGCCTGGTCGGCCTTGAAATGCGTCTCGTAGCCGTCCTTGCCGAAACAGGGGCACCAGTAGAGCGGCAGGCCCGACTCGAACAGCCGGAAGTAAGCCTGCGGATCGTAGCCGACGTTCCACTCGTCCTGCTTCCCGTCGGGCCCGTTGCCGATGTTGAAATAGATCGCCCGGACCTTCTCCTTCATGAGGGCCGGCTCGCGGTTGAAGGCGGCGGCCACGTCGCGGCAACTCCCGGCGGTGACGATCGTCACGGGCTCCTTCGACTCGCGGAGCGTCGCCAGGATGAGCTTAACGGCGGTCTGAAATTCTTCGGGCTCGTCGAGCGCCTTGTCGGTGCGGTCGCGGAGGCGGCGGCTGAGGCCGATCGCCATGGGGACCTGGCGGCCCGTGATCTTCATCATCTGCTCAACCGCCGGGCGGCCGGTCCGCTTGGCCTGCTCGGCGCCCAGGTCTAGGATGACGCCCCGGATGTCGAACTCTGGGATAGCGAAGAGGGTCGCCAGGTCGTAGTGGTCGTCCGGGTCCTCGTACGGGTGGAAGAGGTCGGTCGAATGAAGGATCGGGATGCGGGCGGGGGGCGCGGCGGCCGCCGGCCCCACGCACAACCCGGTCAGAAGCAGGATCGCAACGATCTCAGTTCTCACGGTCGGCCCTCCTTGGACACGGATTCTGACAACCGGACGGCCGCCGGTCAACAAGGCCTTTGGAGCTAGGCATGCCAAAGGGGTCAGGAGCCCTATGTGTGAGGCTCCTGACCCCTTGGTTGGCATACGTTGCGTAAGGCAAGGGGTCAGGAGCTTAACGGATAGAGCTCCTGACCCCTTCGGTTCCGGGCGCGGCGAAGGCAACAACGTCACCCTCACCCTGCCCTCTCCCTCAAGGGGATAGGGGAAGAAGGCACTACCTACAACGGAAGAAGCGTTACGCCGGTCAAACCTTTCGCCTTGAGGGGGCCCCACAAGGAGCCTATAATTCGGCCATGTAGCTGGCGGGCTTGCTCGCCGCGCGAACGAACGACATCAAACGGCCACTGGTGGACAAGCCACCAGTGCCACACACGGCAAGGAAACAGTCGGGCGGCCACATGGGGCCGCCCCTACGAAGGCCAAGGCAAGACAACAACAAAGGCCGGGCGAGATATATCTCGCCCCTACGAAGGCACAACACATGGCACAAACGCTCGTCTACAAGATCCTCGAATCGCACCGGGTCGACGGCACGCTCGAGGCCGGGTCGCCCATCGGCATCCGCATCGACCAGACGCTGACCCAGGACATCACCGGCACGATGGCGATGATGGAGTACGAGATCATGGGGGCCGCTCGCCCATCCACCGAGGTCTCGGTCAACTATGTCGACCACAACATGATGCAGCTCGGGTTCGAGAACGCCGACGACCACGAGTTCCTCCGCACGTTCTCGGCCAGGCACGGGATGTACTTCTCGAAGCCGGGCAACGGGATTTGCCACCAGGTCCACCTGGAACGGTTCAGCCGCCCCGGCCGCACGCTCCTCGGGGCGGATAGCCACACGCCGACGTGCGGCGGCGCCGGGATGATCGCCATCGGAGCGGGCGGCCTCGACATCGCCTGCGCGATCGGCGGACTCCCGTTCTACCTGGCCGCGCCGAAGGTCTGCGAGGTCCGCCTCACCGGCCGCTTCCAGCCGTTCGTGAGCGCCAAGGACGTGATCCTCAAGCTCCTCTCGATCCTGACGACCAAGGGCAACGTCGGCTGGGCGATCGAGTACACGGGGCCGGGCGTGCGGACCTTGAGCGTCCCCGAGCGGGCCACGCTGACGAACATGGGCGCGGAACTCGGCGTCACGACAAGTGTTTTCCCGTCGGACGCGGTCACGCGGCGGTTCCTCGCGTCGCAGGGGCGCGAGGACCAGTGGAGCGCGCTCGCCGCCGACCGCGGCGCCAAGTACGACCGCACGATTGAGATCGACCTTGCGGCGGTCGAGCCGATGGTCGCCTGCCCGCACTCGCCCGACAACGTGAAGACCGTCCGCGAGATCGCCGGCCTCGCCGTCAACCAGGTCTGCATCGGGAGCTGCACGAATTCCAGCTACCGCGACCTCATGACCGTGGCGGCGCTCCTGAAGGGCCGGACGGCGGCGCCGGCGGTGGGCCTGGTGGTCGCGCCCGGCTCGCGGCAAGTCCTGGAGAGCATCGCCAAGACGCGCGCGGTGTACGACCTCCTGGCGGCCGGCGCGCGGCTCGACGAGGCGGCGTGCGGCTTCTGCATCGGCGCGGCCCAGGCGCCGCAGACCGGCGCGGTCAGCGTCCGCACCTCCAACCGCAACTTCGAGGGCCGCACGGGCACCCGGGACGCCGGCGTGTACCTGGTGAGCCCCGAGACGGCCGTCGCCTGCGCCCTCGCGGGCAAGATCACCGATCCGCGGGACTTGGGGCTCGCGTACCCGCGGGTGAAGGAGCCACGGCGCCTCGTGATCGACGATACGATGATCCTCGCGCCGGCGAAGGACCCGGCGTCGGTCCAGGTCTTCCGCGGGCCGAACCTCGTGGGCCCCGCGAAGATGGACGCCCTGCCCGACCGCCTGGCCGGCCCCGTCGCCCTCAAGGTCGGCGACAAAATCACCACCGACCATATCATGCCCGCCGGGCAACTGGCCGTCTACCGGAGCAACGTGCCGAAGTACGCCCAGTACGTGTTCAGCCGCGTGGACGCCGAGTTCTCCAAGCGGTGTGCCGCCGCCCGCGACGCCGGCAAGGCCGTCTTCATCGTCGGCGGCGAGAGCTACGGCCAGGGCTCCAGCCGCGAGCATGCCGCGCTGTGCCCGCGATTCCTCGGCGTCCGGGCGGTGGTGGCGAAATCGATCGAGCGGATCCACCAGGCGAACCTCATCAACTTCGGCATCCTGCCGCTTACGTTCGTTGACCCGGCCGACGCCGAGAAGGTCCAGCAGGGAGACGAGCTGGAGATGGCGGACCTACGGGCAGCCGTCGCGGGGCGCGACACGCTCACCGTCAACAACGTAACGCGCGGCAGCACGTTCGATGCGTGCCTGAAGGCATCGGAGCGGGAACGGAAGATCCTCCGGGCGGGGGGAGTGCTGAACCCGGCGAACACGAAGAGCTAGACCCCAGCCACGGCGATGCCGGGCGGGACGAGCCCGCACATGGAACCGAGGGGCGAAAGGGAGGACGCTCATGACCACTGCATCTGCTGGTGCGAGGGGACCCGCACCGGGCGCTGCCGGCGGCCCGGCTGCTGCCAAGACATCGGGTCTCGCCGTGGCGAGCCTGGTGGCGGGCATGCTGGGCCTGTGCACGGCCGGCCTGGGAGGCATCGTAGGCCTGATCCTGGGGGCCGTAGCCCTGAGAAGGATCGGCCGCAGCAGCGGCCTGCTGCGCGGCCGGGCTCTGGCCATCACCGGCCTCATCTTCTCGGTCTGCACCCTCCTTTTGTGGGTCCTTGCAGCAGGGATCGGCGGCGGCGTTTACCTCTTTAACCGATGCGAGACGAAGCAGCACATGCGGCAGTATCAGGTCATGGAGACACCTCGGACGCTCAGTCAAGTCGAGGCTGCCCTGGACCGCTACTGGGACGATATCGGACACTGTCCCACCGCAGAAGAAGGCGGCCTGCGGGCGCTCGCGAAAAAACCGACCTACAAAGACCAGCAACTGGAGTCGAAATGGAAAGGCCCCTACCTGAGGGAGGTGCCGCTCGACCCCTGGGGCCACAGGCTGAACTATAAGCCTTTGCCGCCTGCGGCCGACACGCCCTACCGGCTGTGGTCCAGCGGCCCGGACGGCGTCTCCGGCACGCCGGACGACATCTCGCTGGATTCGCGGGAGAAAGAGGGAGTCTGAGCGGGCCATCGCGGCCGCGCCGCTATCGGGCAGCAGAACGCGCCACGTGTCAGCCGCCGCTCTTGCCCCGCAAGCACAGGATCTCGCGGCTCAAGGCCTGCGAGCGGGAACGGAGGATCCTTCTGGCGGGCGGCGTGCTCAATATGGCCGCGAGGAAATGAGGACGAAAAAAAGCTCCCCAGGGTTTCCCCCAGGGAGCCGACCCCTCTTCCGCGCACTAGCGCCCTGCACCGTCGGTGTCAGCAAAGCGCAATGTACGTGGCCAGGGCCAGGACGAAGATCTTCAGCCTGCGGATGAAATCGGGTGTGATGAGAGTAAGCAGCATAAGTCGTTCCCTCATTATCCCCAACATGTCTCTGAAGGTAGTATACACGAAAACGTGTTTCAGGCAAATTTGGGTCGAAAATAACAAAGTAGGCAAGATGGGCGGGGCGGGAAAGGCCGCGGCCTGCCCCGCAACGAGCAACAAGGCACGCGGCCCGCAAGCGGGGCGGCTAACGAGGCGCGCCTTGACGCCGTCGGAGCGGCTGACGAGGCGCGCGGCGGGCAAGCCCGCCGGCTAAATGTCACGCCGTCAACCTGTGTGCCGTTGACCGCCCCTGTTCCCCGTTCCCTGTTCCCGTCTTTGTTCTTGCTGTTGCCTTCCCAGTCCCCAGTCCCGAGTCCCCAGTCCCGCCGTTTCGTTCGAGGTTGCCCGTAGACTTCCGGCCGCGCGCCGGTATAATTGGGCGGTCCCAACCAGAGGAGGAAGCGGAATGAACGAGAAAGTCACGGCTGTGATTGACGAGATCCGTCCCCTGCTCCAGGCGGACGGCGGCGACATCGAGCTCGTGTCGGTCGAAGAAGGCGTCGTCAAGGTCAAGCTGCGCGGCGCGTGCGCGTGCTGCCCCGGCGCGGCCCAGACGCTGAAGCTGGCCGTCGAGCGCCGGATCAAGGAGCGCGTGCCCGAGATC
>Ga0209777_10005451_pt1 | contig 14649 bp, 14 predicted proteins | sample FrelakmetHBP12HB_FD_187147 | JGI IMG/M metagenome (GOLD analysis project Ga0209777, IMG submission 187147) | Freshwater lake sediment microbial communities from the University of Notre Dame, USA, for methane emissions studies -HBP12 HB (SPAdes)... | ecosystem: Environmental > Aquatic >...
TCGAGCAAATCGCCAAAGTCCATACGTCTTGGCGTATGGCCTTTAACATGCAGTGTTGGGGGCCCTCTTTGACCATTCAAAAATTCGGAACAGAGGAACAGAAGCAGCATTACATTCCCAAATTTGTTAGCGGCGAATATATCGGCAGCTTCGCTATGACGGAAACTGATATCGGCTCCGATGTAGCCGGCATGAAATGCCTGGCGGAAGACAAAGGAGATCATTATCTTCTCAATGGAAATAAGATGTGGATTACGAACGGAACAGTTTCCAATCATGGCTTATTATATGTAAAGACAAATAAGGATGCCGGAGCCAATGGAATCACCTGCTTTATTATGGATTATAGCCTACCCGGGATTACCCGTAAAAAGATTCATGAAAAAGTGGGGCTGCTTGCTTCCGACACGGCAGAAATTACCTTTGAAGATGTGAAGGTGCCGAAGAAACTTGTGCTGGGAACTGTCAATAAAGGATTCCAAATGTGCATGACCCAGTTAAATGCCACACGGCTCGGATGTGCGGCAGGCGCAGTGGGACTTTCCGGAGCTATCCTGGAAGCCTCCATTAAATACGCCAATGAAAGATCTCAGTTTGGACAAAAAATCGGCAAATTCCAGTTGATTCAACAACAGATCGCGGAGATGAAAATGGGACACGCGGCGATGGCTGATCTTGTTTACAAAGCGGCCTGGTTAAAGGATAAAGGCCTTCCCAACGTGATGGAGACATCAATGTCCAAACTTTATGGCGCTAAAGAAGTTGTGCACGCGGCCAACGAATGCATGAAACTATTCGGTTCATTCGGTTATTCCGATGAATATCCCTGCGGCAGATTTCTGCGCGATGCGAAGCAATTCGAAACACTGGAAGGAACTTCCAATATGCATACAATGATCGTGGCTAATGCCGCGCTCGGCTTTGCTCCCAACAGAGCATAGGAATTTTTTAACACAGCACGCGTTTGCACCGGTAAAATGAAATGAATATTCATGAATACCAGGCCAAAGAGATCCTGAAATCATACGGCATTTCAGTGCCGGGTGGACGAATGGTGAAAACAGTCCGCCAAACTCAGAAGGCTGTAGAGGAATTCGGTCGTCTCTGCATGTTGAAAGCGCAGATTTACGCCGGCGGCCGCGGGAAAGCCGGAGGAGTAAGAAAAGTACAGGACTCTCTGCATGCCTGCGAAGTGGCAAAAGATCTCCTTAAAAAAAAGCTCGTGACTATTCAGACCGGAAGCGAGGGTCTGGCCGTCAAGTGTATTCTTGTTGAGGAAATAGTTGAAATTGAAAAAGAATTTTATCTTTCCCTTACTCTGGACAGACGGACATCCCGCTATTGCCTTATCGCTTCTGCCCAAGGAGGCATGGATATCGAAGAAGTGGCACGCGTATCGCCCGAAAAAATTCATACCTTTTATATTGATCCCTTTATCGGAATGCGCTCCTATCATGCCCGCGGGATCGCCATGGTCTTAGGACTAAAAGGAAAAATTGCCGACGATGCCGTCAAACTCATGCAGAACTTGTATAAAATCATTCTAGAAAAGGATTGCTCATTAATTGAGATTAATCCTCTTGTTGTCAGCAAGGCCGGTAAATTGATAGCCATGGACTGCAAAATTAATTTTGACGATAACGCCCTCTTCCGACATCCTGATTATGAAAAAATGATTGATTTTTCGCAGTTGGATACTCTGGAAATTCAGGCTAAAAAATTTGATCTCGCTTATATAAAATTGAACGGGAACATAGGCTGTATGGTGAATGGCGCCGGTCTGGCTATGGCCACGCTGGATGTTTTGAAAGAATATGGGGGCGAACCGGCTAACTTCCTTGATGTCGGCGGTGGAGCAAACAGGGAAAAAGTGGCCGAGGCTTTTAAGATTATTTTAAGAGATAAAAAGGTAAAAGGAATTTTTGTCAACATTTTCGGCGGCATTATGCGCTGCGATATAATCGCGCAAGGCATTATTGACGCCACCACGGATATAGCGTGTAATCTTCCTATCGTGGTGAGGATGGATGGAAGCCGTCTTGCCGAAGGCAAGAGCCTTCTTGCTCAATCAGGGCTGAACGTCGAAACGGTGGAGAATCTGGGGGATGGCGTAGCTAAAATTGTGCAGCAGGTTAATAAAAAACGCAAAGCCATCGCCAATTGAGAAATAACCAAAGAACCAGCGGACAAAGAAATGGCCATTTTGATCAACAGTGCTTCTAAAATAATTGTTCAAGGCATTACCGGCAAAAGCGGCCTTCTTCACGCTTTGCAGTGCCGTGATTACGGAAGCAATATTGTCGGTGGAGTGACTCCGGGAAAAGGTGGTACCACAATCGAGGGCTTTTCCGTATTCGATACCCTTGATGAGGCCATCCACGCGACCGGAGCCACAGTTTCGATGATTTTAGTTCCCGCCCCCTGGGCGGCAGAGGCGATTCTGGAAGCGGCGGATGGCGGGATTGAACTGGCTGTTTGTATCACTGAAGGCATTCCTATACGCGATATGGTCACTGTAAAAAGATATCTTCATGACCGCAAAATGAACCTTATTGGCCCTAATTGTCCGGGAGTCATCACTCCTGGTGAATGCGAAGTGGGAATTATGCCCGGCGCTATACATAAAAAAGGAAACATCGGCGTTGTTTCCCGCAGCGGCACGCTCACCTATGAGGCAGTCAAACAGCTAACTGAATCGGGTTTAGGTCAATCTACCTGCGTTGGTATCGGCGGAGATCCAATCATCGGCATGAGCTTCATTGATGTGCTGAAACTTTTCCATGAGGATAGTCAAACAAAAGCAGTTTTTATGATCGGCGAAATCGGCGGAGATGCGGAAGAAGCAGCGGCCAAATGGATCAAAGAAAATATGAGAAAACCTGTTGCCGCCTTTATTGCCGGACTTACGGCTCCTCCGGGTAAACGCATGGGGCACGCTGGCGCGATTATTACCGGCGGCAAAGGACGTGCCGCGGACAAGATCGGAATTCTCACCGAATGCGGCGTTACTGTGGCGAAAAGTCCCACTAAAATAGCCGAGGCGATGAAACAGGCCCTAAATATACAAAGCTAATCAAATCATAATTTGTGGAGTTTAAAAATGAAACAATATTTTGAGAGAATGGATCCTTTGGGAAAGGCGCTTTCGCCGAAACAAATAGATAGTATGAAGGACAACATCGAACAGACGGAAGAAATAATGCGAGAACTCGATGCGGAAGTAGAGAGAATTAAAAAAGTCGGGGTACCGCTGGAAACAATGCATGAGCGCGGTGAGATGAGCATCTGGGAGCGCATTGATTATTTAGTCGATCCGGGAACCTTTTGCCCATTGCACACCATATTCGATCCGGAGAACGAGGAATCGGGCAGTACCGGTGTGGTGGACGGTCTGGCTCGTATAAAAAATAAATGGTGCATTCTGATCGGCTTTAACAATAAATGGATGGCCGGCGCCTGGATTGCCGGTCAGGCGGAAAACAATCTGCGGGTAACAGACATCGCCAAGATTCTCCATGTTCCGCTAGTCTGGCTGGTGAATTGCTCCGGCGTTAAACTTCCCGAACAGGAAAAGGTTTATGCGAATCGCCGCGGTCAGGGAACATGTTTTTTCCGTCATGCCGAACTGGAACAGATGGGCATACCCGTTATTGCCGGTATCTACGGAACCAATCCCGCTGGCGGCGGTTACCAGGCCATCAGCCCGACTATTCTGCTGGCCCATAAAAAAGCAAATATGGCGGTGGGTGGTGGTGGCATCGTGAGCGGCATGTCTCCGAAAGGTTCTTTCGATGAAGAAGGAGCTGAAGAGATTATTAACGCTACCAGACATTTCAAGTCGGTTCCTCCGGGGAGCGTCAAGGTCCATTATGATGTGACCGGTTTCTTCAGCGCCGTTTTTGATGAAGAGAAGCAAGTCTTGGACGCGATCAAAGATTATATGGCCGATATGCCGGCTTATAATCCCAAGTTTTTCCGTGTGTCTCAGCCCACGGAACCGAAATACTCACCTTCGGAAATTGCCTCTATTATTCCGATGAATAAAAAAAGGGTGTATGATTTCGAACAGGTTCTGGCCAGGCTGGTGGATAATTCCGAGCATTTGGAATTCCGTCCGGGATTCGGCCCGGAAATTTATACAGGTCTGGTAAAAATCAACGGCTACCTTATCGGCGCCATCGGTAATCGCCAGGGCATTCTACTTAATTACCCTGAATACACCAATGAATACATTGGTGTCGGAGGTAAGCTTTATCGTCAGGGTTTAATCAAAATGAGCGAATTCGTAACACTTTGTTCTCGCGATAAGATTCCGGTAATCTGGTTTCAAGATACCACCGGAATTGACGTGGGAGATATCGCGGAAAAAGCGGAGCTTCTGAGCTTAGGTCAATCATTAATCTATTCCATTGAAAATACAAACCTGCCGATGATGCTCGTTGTTTTACGCAAAGGAACCGCTGCTGCGCATTATGTTTTAGGAGGTCCTACAGCCAATAACAATAACGCTTTCTCGCTGGGCACGGCCGCAACCGAAATCAATGTCATGCACGGTGAAACGGCGGCTGCCGCAAGTTACGCCCGAAGACTGGTCAAGGAAAAAGATGCGGGGAAACCTCTAAAACCAGTTATCGACAAAATGAATGAGATGGTCGAACATTATGACAAGACGTCAGGGCCTTTGTTTTGCGCTAAGAAGGGTTTTGTGGATGAAGTTGTGCGTTTTCCTGAAATCCGTAAATATCTGGTGGCCTTTACCAATTGCGTTTATCAGAATCCGCAGGCGATCTGTCCTAAACATCATATGATATTGCCGCGCATCATTCGCTCCGAAATAGTGAAAGGTCTGGACCGTCCGTAAGATGAAAGAGATGCAAAAGGAAATTGCTTTCTACGCTTCGCGTGATGCGGTGAATATGGCGACGGATCCTACAACACCCAGCCAGGCTAAAATTTTGGAACTGCTTATGGAGATTTATTAATAGACTATTAATAGAATATTAAAAAACAAGGAGAGTAAAAATGGAATTTAAGTACGACCTCAGAGATTTGAAATTCATTCTTAAAGAATGGCTGCCCACAGAAGAAGTACTTGCTTGTGATAGATTTAGGGATAATTTCAGCATTGATGATGTCGAAATGCTGTTGAATGAAGGTTACAAGGTTGCACGGGAGATCGTAAATCCGATAAATGCCCCGGGAGACAAGATTGGTGTTAAATTCGAAGGCGGTAAGGTAACGCCGGTTCCCGGATTCAAAGAAGCCTACCAGTTTTTACAGCAAAACGGCTGGGGTTCGAGCAGTGAATGTATCAAGATGGAAGCGGGAATGCCCCTGATATTGTATAAAGCCATCTTTGAAATGAATACTGCCGCCTGCCCTGCCCTGACTTCGTGCGTTAAATTGACCAGCGGCGCGGCCAATCTCATCCTTCGTTTCGGTACGCAAAAAGATAACGATATGTTTATTCCGAAAATGCTCAACGGCGATTGGCAGGGAACAATGTGCCTGACCGAACCGAACTTCGGCTCGGATACCGGCGATATCATCACGCGAGCCTATTCCACGGACGACCCCCGGATATGGAAGATCAAAGGAACCAAAATGTTTATCACCGCCGGAGATCAGGGCACGGGTGAAAATACCATCCATCTGGTGTTGGCTCGTCCCGAAAAAGGAGCGCCGGGCTCGCCGGGTATCGCTCTTTACGTTGTTCCTAAAATTTGGGTGAATGATGACGGCTCACTGGGTAAACCCAATGATGTCACCACCGCTAGTCTCGAACATAAAATGGGATTGCATGCGCAAGCGACAGCACTGCTTAATTTCGGCGATGAGGACAACTGCCGCGGCATCATGCTTGGCCCTGCTCCCGATGCCAAGGGCTTTTCTCAGGGGTTGTCCATGATGTTTCACATGATGAACGAATCACGAATCGGTACTGGCCATAATTCCAACACGCAGGCGGCGGCGGCTTACTATTTTGCTTCGCAGTACGCCACGGAACGCATCCAGGGCCGGCCTTTCGGCATCAAAAACGCCGAGCGCGTTCCGATTATCAAGCATGAAGATATTCGCCGGATGCTTCTCGATATGAAAGCCACGGTCGAAGGAATCCGCGCGATGATTTTCAAGGGATTTTATTACCTGGATATTCAGGGCAATTCCGGCGACAAGGACAAAGCTAAAAAACTAGGTGAATTTGTGGAAATTCTCACTCCGCTGGTCAAAGGCTACGGCAGTGAGGCGAGTCTTGGCGTTATCGCTCAGGCCATTCAGGTTTTAGGGGGCGTCGGCTACTCCACAGAATATCCGGTGGAGCAGTATCTGCGCGATTCCAAGATTCTGACCATCTGGGAGGGCACATCTTTTATTCACGCCAACGACCTGATCGGGCGCAAAATGCGCATGAAAGAAGGAGCGCCTTTCGCGCAATGGATGGCTTCCATCAAGGAATTTATAGCTGCCAACACGAAGGCCAAAGGGTTGGAAAGGGAAATGAAAAATCTGGCCAAAGGTTATCAGGCATTGACTGAAGTAAAAGCGACCTATGATTCCTGGTATGGCAATTTCGAAGCTAAACGCCAGTTGATACCGCTCAACGCCATGCGGGCGTTATTTGTCTGTTCGCAAGTCTTTGTCGCCGAATGCCTTATGGAGCAGGCGTTAATTGCGGTTAAAAAGCTTTCGTCCCAGAAAAAAGGCACAAACGAGGCGATATTTTATGAAGGCAAAATCGCATCCGCCCGGTATTACTTAAACAACATACTGCCCCAGGCATTTCTCACCACCGAGCTGATTAAAAGCGAAGAGGCTATTGTTTTGACTTGCCTGGAAGAATCATTGGTAGTTAATTAAATTATTAAGGAGGATTTCTATGAGCTATACTACTATTATTGTCGAGAAAAAAGCCGAGGAGAAACTCGGCATCATTACGCTGAACCGTCCCGAAGTGCGCAACGCGATCAATCAGACCGTCAGAGCGGAATTAGCCCAAGCTATCGCCGATATGGAAGCGGACAACAATGTACGTGCCGTCATCCTCACCGGAGGTCCGAAAGTTTTTGCTGCGGGAGCGGACATTGCCGCCATGGTCAATAACACCGCCATGGAAATGTTTTCCAATTCGGAGCTTTGGGATCTAACATTGAGAATGGAAGAATCGAGAAAACCGTTTATCGCGGCGATTGCCGGTTTCTGCCTGGGCGGCGGATGCGAGTTGGCGATGGGCTGCGATATCCGCGTCGCCGTGGAAAGCGCCCAATTCGGCCAGCCGGAAATCAACATCGGCATCATCCCCGGTGCTGGTGGCACGGTTCGCCTTTCCAAGCTGGTGGGCTTAGGTAAAGCTAAAGAACTCATTCTCACCGGTAAGATGATTACCGCTCAGGAAGCATTATCCATCAATCTGGTCAACAAGGTTGTACCTGACGACAAACTGATGGAAGAGGCCTTCGCCATGGCCAAAATGATCACCCGCCACAGCCCCATTGCCGTGGGTCTGGCCAAATTTTCCGTGCAAAACGCCCAGGACGTTGATAATTACATGGGTAAAATTATTGAAAGAGCGTCTTTCTCTCTGGCTTTTGCCAGCGAAGATCAAACAGAAGGCATGAAAGCCTTTTTGGAAAAAAGAAAACCGAGCTATAAGGGAAAATGAGGGATTTAATCATATAGGGGGAACATATGTTCATCTGGCTTTTTCACCGTATCAGCGGCCTGACATTGATTGTTTTGATCGGCATCAAAATTTTGACCGGTTTCTATCTTTTGCCCAAAGACAACCGCCCGGATTGGGCATTGAGTTTGCACCGGCATCCGGTACTTGATGTTCTTATCCTGATTCTTTTTACTTTCCACAGCATCTACGGCATCAGAACCGTAATCATCGATTTGGGTTTCAGAAAGGAAAAACTGCTTTTTTGGGTATCGAATATTTTCGCCGCTACTATTTCCGCTCTTTTAATTTACTTCTTTGTAAGGTTTTCCTAAATGATGCTTAAACACGATATTCTCATAATTGGCGGCGGTTTAACCGGACTGCGGGCGGCCGTCGGTCTTTGCGATAAATACGATGTAGGATTGATTTCCAAAGTCTATCCCGTGCGTTCTCATTCTATCGCCGCTCAGGGCGGTATTAACGCGTCGCTCGCGAACAATCCCGAAGGCCGCGATGATACCTGGGAAAAACACACTTTCGACACGGTAAAAGGGAGCGATTATCTGGGTGACCAAAACGCCATTGAAATAATGTGCAAGGAAGCTCCGGGCATTGTTTATGAAATGGAACACTGGGGCTGTCCCTTCAGCCGGTTTTCCGACGGCACGATTGCCCAGCGTCCCTTCGGCGGCGGCGGCTTTCCGCGCACTTGTTTTTCCGCCGATGTCACCGGCCATTCACTTTTAAACACTCTTTACGAAAGAGCCGTTTACAAAAAAGTAAAAATTTATCCCGAATGGTTTGTTACCGAACTTTGCGTGGAAGACGGCCAGTGCCACGGAGTTATTGTTCTGGATATAAAATCAGGCGAGCTTTTGCCCGTGCGCGCCAAAGTCACTCTATTCGGCACCGGCGGCTACGGCAGGGTTTATCGAAACTCCACCAACGCCTTAATTAACACGGGCAGCGGCATCGGGATGGCTTATAAGTCCGGCGTGGGCCTGAAAGACATGGAGTTTGTCCAGTTTCACCCCACCACGCTTATCGGCACTAATATTTTGATGACGGAAGGCTGCCGCGGTGAAGGCGGTTACCTCTTGAACAATAAAGGTGAAAGGTTCATGAAAAAATACGCGCCCACGGCGATGGAACTGGCCCCCAGAGATATCGTTTCGCGCTGTATTCAGACGGAAATGGAAGAAGGCCGTGGTTTTGAGCATCCCCTAGGAACTTATATTCAGCTTGATTTACGCCATCTGGGTGAAAAAAAGATTCTGGAGCGGCTTCCCGGCATTCGCAGTATCTGCATCGATTTTATCGGTATTGATCCGGTGAAAGAACCCATCCCGATTATGCCTTCTCAGCATTATTCGATGGGCGGAATAGATGTCAATGAAAAAGGAGCCTCCAAGATAAAAGGTTTTTATGCCGCGGGCGAATGCTCCTGCGTGAGTGTACACGGCGCCAACCGTCTGGGTGGAAATTCCCTGCTTGATACTATTGTTTTCGGCAAACTTGCCGCCAGGGTTATTGATGAAGAATTGTCGGCAACTGAATTAAAACCTAAAGAAAGGCCTCTGCAAAAAGCAAAAACAGAGGTCGAAAAGAAGATAACCCGCCTGACCCAGCCGGGTGGAGAGCGGCCTTACAAGCTTGCGGCTGATTTGGGTGCGACAATGAGCGAAAAAGTAGGTATATTCAGGACTAAGAAAGAACTTACTCAAGCATTGGATGAAGTCATAAAAATCAAGGAAAGGTATAAAAACATCAGTATCTCCTCCGCGGATAAGCACATGAATTATGAACTGCACAACGCACTGGAGCTGGAATATATGCTGGAAGTAGCGCACACTATTGTTTTGGGTGCGCTGTTGCGTCAGGAGAGCCGCGGCGCTCATTTCCGGCGCGATTTCCCTACCCGAAACGATAAAAAGTGGCTCAAGCACACCGTCGCCAAGATAGGCAAAAAAGGTGAACCGCTTATCTCGTATAAAGACGTGGTCATTACCAAATATCAACCCATGGAGAGGAAATATTGATTAAGAGCGATACTTATACATTCAAAATTCTGCGTTATGATACCCAAGAACCGAAGAAGGAGCCCTGCTTTGAATCCTACAAGATCAGAGTTATTCCCGGCCTTACGGTTTTGGCGATGCTTCTACGCATTCGTGATGAAATTGACGGCACCTTATCCTTCCGCTGTTCGTGCCGTTCGGCCATTTGCGGCTCGTGCGCAATGGTTATTAACGGCAAAATAGACCTCGCCTGTCGCACACAAGTGGCCACTTTCGATACGGATACGATAATTCTGGAGCCTCTGCCCAACTTCGAGGTAATTAAAGACCTGGTCGTGGATATGACGCCCTTCTGGCAGATGTATGAAAAGATACAGCCGTATCTCATCCGCAAGAGCTCATCCGGCAAAAAAGAAGTATATCAGAGCGAAAAGGACAGAAAAAAGATAGATCAGTTCGTCAATTGTATCCTCTGCGCCTGCTGTTACGGCGCCTGCCCTGTCTTAAACAGAGACCCGCAATACGCCGGGCCTGCGGCTCTGGCCAAATTACAGCGCTTCTCATCCGATTCCCGCGATGAAAGGTCGGCCAAGGCTCTGGAGATTTTCAACGATGAAAAAGGCATCTGGGGTTGCGATACGGTATTTCGCTGTATTGACGCCTGCCCGAAGGATGTGCGTCCGACTGACGGCATTGTGGGCTTGCGCAAGACCATGCTGAAAAACAAAGCTAAAAAAATGTTGGGGGTGGGAAAAGATGAAGCTTAAATATTCCCTGATTTCTCGCAGACAATTTCTCAATACTCTTTTCGGCGGCTCGCTTTTGGCCTTTTTCTCCGGCACTTTTTTTTCGTTGGCTAAATTCGCCTTCCCTACCCTCGGCAAAGAACCGGAATTTGTTGTGCTTACCAAAAAAGATTTTGCCGATATTCCCAAAAATTCGGCTAAAATATTTGCCTGGGGTGGAGTACCGGGGATCTATCTAAAAAAAGAAGATGGTTCTACCGCCGCTTTGCGTGGCGTCTGCACGCACATGGAATGCAACGTGGCTTACCGGCCGGCGGAGAAGAAATTTTACTGCGCCTGTCATCAGGGCTGGTTTGATGATACGGGCAAGAACATTGCCGGGCCGCCGCCCAAACCGCTGGAGTTTTTTGAAGTACTGGAAAAAGGCGAAAGACTGATTATCGCCAGGAAGGGAGCTAAAGTTGATCTGGCTAAAGTGTAAAAATTGGATTGAAGAACGCTACGATATTGACGAACTGAAGAAGTTGGCCAAAAGCAAACTCATTCCTCAACATCGCTATGATTTCTTGTATTATACCGGAGGCATTACGCTTTTCCTTTTTATCCTGCAATTTATAACAGGAATGCTGCTGGCTTTTTATTATATTCCGCATATTGATTTCGCTTATGAAAGCATCATCGATATCGTCACGAAAATCAACATGGGCTGGTTTTTCCGTGCTGTTCATCACTGGGGAGCACAGCTCTGCATTGTTTTTGTCTTCATTCATCTCTTCGGCACTTTGCTTATTAAGTCTTACCGCAAGCCGCGGGAATTTCTCTGGGTGACCGGATTCATTCTTTTGATCATCTCCATTTTTTTTGGCCTCAGCGGTTATCTGATGCTCTGGGATGAAAGGGCTTTTGCCGCGGTGCGTGTAGCAACCGGAGGCGCGGGTGCCCTTCCTGTTGTCGGAAGTTTTATTAAGATTTTCTTAAGAGGAGGCACGGATGTTACCGGCGATACCCTCACCCGCTTCTATGCCTTTCATGTGGCGATTCTGCCGGTGTTATCGCTGTTGCTCATCGGCCTGCATCTGCTTTTTGTGCAATATCACGGCATGAGCATTCCCGTTTCTCTGGAAAAGAAAGAACACAAAGAAGAGCCTTTCTTCCCCAATGTTTTTTACAAAGATATGATGATTTGGCTGGTTGTGTTGGGAATCGTAGTTACACTGGCTATTTTCCTGCCTCCGGAAATCGGCAAAAAAGCAAATCCACTGGCTCCGCCGCCGGAAGGCATCAAACCCGAATGGTATTTCCTCTTTCTGCTCGAAACGCTGAAACTTTTCCCCGGCAGCATTTTCGGCTTCAATGGGGAAACCATCGCCATTGTCTGCGTCTCGATTGGAATATTCTTTTTCTTTCTTATTCCCTTTATCGACCGCAAATCCAACAGAGGCGAGAAAAGCCCGGTATTCACTTTCATCGCCGTTATTTATCTGATTTATTTTATAACCATGACTCTAGTCGGCTTTTTAAGTTAGGTGAATTTATGCATATGAAAACTACTACAATGTCATTCCGAAATCTCATATTGTCATTCCCGCGGAAGCGGGAATCCAGTACCACACTGTCATTCCGGCGAAGGCCGGAATCCAGAATTTTTTATCTCTCATCTTTATTCTTATTAACTTTTAATTCTTTATCTTGGGCCGAAGAAAAAATCCCCGTCTTCCCGACTACACCTGTTGACGTTTACACCATCTACACAAGCCTGGCTGTCTTCTGGCTCGCCATCATCGGTTTAATTGTGATTATCAAAATGAAGCTAAACGAAATTGAACGAATTCAGAAATTGGGGATTGATAAGGAAAATAACGAAGCTCCGATGCTGAAGTGACAGCAAAACACAATTCTATTTTACAATTGTTACTTTGCTGTACAAATCTGGTAATTTGTCTTGCCTTAACCTAAATTTAGTACCATGATTGTGACCAGTTCTTGCATCAAAATCAACCAAAACAAAACCTTTTTCAATTGCATCCAGGAATTTATCTAAACCGAATTTTTCTAAAATCATAATTTTCGTGTAATTGAAATACTCTTTGCCCTTAATTTTTTTACTATCGGCTTGGACGTAGAAGCAGTTTAATAGTTTTGTTCCGGCCTTATGAAACAAATCATCAAAGCCCCAGTATGGTTGTGGATCAATTTCGTTCAGTCCTGTCCTACGTTTTACTGAAGCCAACCAATCGTTGTGTCTTTCTGATACTGCATTATGATTGAATGAAATTAGAACTTTTTTATTTTTTCTGTCTATTACTACCTTAAACCCTCTATCACTTCTTGCGAGACCGTTAATAGTTTGTCTAAAACTCATTTCATCCGATGAGTATTTACTACCAGCTTCTTGATGTGGCCACCCATATTTTAAAAGAAATATTTGTGGAACAAATCTAAGCGCTCGAGGTGATGGTTCAATGTGAAAAAGAGTTGTCAGTGATGATGTTTTTAGTCTTTGGCATTTCAATTCCCATTCTGAAGCATTGGGTATTGGCAGATTGTTTTCCTCGATGCCGAGTAAATCTTCAATGGTATTACCTACACCTCCGACATTCCCTTGTCTGGCACTGGGTAGCCAACCCAGATTTGAAATTTCTTTAAGCTTGTCAATTAATGACTTCTTCGTGTAAATCAACACGGCCTCCAAAAATCAAGCAAGTATTCGAAAGTGACTCCCATAGTAATGTAGTTGCTAGGCCAGCCAAATATACCAATTTTATTTACTATGTTTGTTCTATCCCAAATAATGATATTGCGGAGCTCGTATCCTCTTTTTCTTAATTCTTCAATAAGCGCCACATGAATAGTAATTCTCTGGTTTTCCCACCACATATCTGGCACATTGATAACACAGTGTCCTTTATATTTTAATAAAGGCAGAAGTGACTCATAAATATCGCCCATAGCAAGGGTATAATCACTTAAAGGCATCGTTCCCAAATCTTTTGGATCCTGAGAATATTGTTCAACTTTATCAAGTTGCTCATTCTTTCTATCCCTACGTGACTTGTTTTTTCTTTTTCTATTTAAAAGATTAGCATAAGGTGGTGAAGTGAAAATCAAACTAACCGTTTCATTATCGAGATAATTTGCGATGTTCCTCGCATCATCAGTAATAGCCACTTGTTGATTGTCGCCAAATAGTCCTTTTTGGTTTAATCGAGAACTTGTTAAAGCGATGTAATTCTTTTGCAAGTCAAATCCCACTGCATTTCTATTGGTGTCTTGTGCGGCCACCAAAGTCGTCCCACTTCCTACAAAGGGATCAAGAACTAATTCACCCTGGTGTGTAAATAACTCAATGACTTTTCTTGCGAGCGAAATTGGAAAGGTTGCCGGATGTACGCTTTTATCTCTGATATCCCTTGCCCCATAAGTGAATTGCCAAACTCCCAACTGGCACTTAAGCCACTCTTTTGCCGTTAAACAATTTATATGTGTAGGTTCGCAATTACAAATTCTTTCGAATCCGATAGATAATTTTTCGTAATCTGAAGCTTTAAGTTGTTTTATATTCATTTTGCTCTCCCAGAGATTTTTTCTTTATATTACATTTTTGAAAAAAAACAAGGTTATTCAAAGTCATTCATTCTTTATGGATGAAGCGCGAGTGTCCACGCTAAACGATCACTCGTCGCTATCAATTTCGTTGTTGGGGCTTAAACGTTCCAGTATTGCTACTTACCACATGTATTGCTGACGTTCGCAGAAACGAGCTTAATGGAGTCGCTGACTTCCAATGATTTTCCCGTTTCTCCATTGTGCCTCTTGCAAAGCGGTATAATATACCAACTCTTGTCAGAAGAACTGTCTTTCTGAACATGTGCACCTACTTCTGGTTTTTGCGTACATGTTTTTTCGGGGCAATATGTAGATAGTGCTTGCCCACTGAAGTTTTTCCAGTGCTCAAGCCAGCTACCACACTTACATGTTTTATCGCTTGTGCCATTGATGTTTACCACTTTCATGGCTCCCTCCTTTTTGTTTATAAGCCCCAACAATTTTTATATTTATCTTCTTTATATACATATAATATCGCCCTATTTCTTAATCAAACCCATTCAATTTTCTTTATGGTCATTTCATTTGTTATGTTGCCGGTATTGGAAGTATTTTCCAGTTCGATTAAAAGCACTTTATAGCCAGTGTTTGTTGAGGGCTGATGTTCAACACCTTTGGG
>Ga0209777_10005452_pt1 | contig 14649 bp, 11 predicted proteins | sample FrelakmetHBP12HB_FD_187147 | JGI IMG/M metagenome (GOLD analysis project Ga0209777, IMG submission 187147) | Freshwater lake sediment microbial communities from the University of Notre Dame, USA, for methane emissions studies -HBP12 HB (SPAdes)... | ecosystem: Environmental > Aquatic >...
GGGGTGGGGGTTGTAGAATCGGGTATTTAGTATCCCTACCAACTGCAACACACGATTTTGCCAAAATTAAGTGTTAAAAGTCTTTTTTATTTAAAAAAACAGGGCTATATTTGTAGCCGTTTAGTGAACTAATGGGATATATATGTACCTTTTGATAAAAAAGCAAGATAAGACTTCTTACATAGGCAAAGATAGGAAGGCGTTGGCAAGGGCGAGTGGGATAAGCTCAAGTACGTTGAAGTATTGGAGTTGTAGGAAAATGGTTTCTGGGTATTATGAGGATATGGAAGTAATATTCTGCAAGACGAAACAGACTATGGGTAAAAAAGGCGGTATGCACGAGAAATATTAATATTTATTTGTTTTATAATATTTATGAAGATGATAAAGGATGATGAGCAGATAATGTATGCGATAGCGAATTTTTCTTTATGATGTTGTGTAACATATTTTTGGTTTGAATAATAATTTTAACTTTGACGATATGAAAAATGAATTAAAAGCAAGAGAACTTTATATTAATGGGATGTATTTAGGGATATGTTTTGAGATTAATGGAGTTTATTTGAATCAGGAGATTGATTTTGTAGGGGGTGTCAGTTTAAGTTATTTTGGAGAAACAATAATATAACCTTTAAATAAGAATAATATGGAAAAATACGAGTTGTTAAAAGATTTAAGATATGTAGGAGTAGATGGTGTTGTGAATACGTTGTATTCTGGGACAAAGTTTACAGAGGCTCAATTTATGTTGTTTATACCTTTGTTGAGTGAAGGTGATTGTGCTAAGAAAAAAGAATGGTTTAAATTAGAGGAAGATGAAAAAAATTACGAGGCAAGTTATTTGGCTTACAATGGAGTTAAGCTGCATAGGGTTTATATTGATACTTATAATTTGGTGGATACTGTACGGTTAGTAGAATATTTGAATAAAAATGTTTGTCCTTACGTGAGTAGTTTATGAAATTTGTCGTTAAAGCCAATACTGTAAAGGAGTTAGTAAGTGTAGTAAATACGTTTAGTAAATCTATAAGCGATAGTAATACTAAATTTTGTTTAGAGATGATTAATTTTTGGTTGAATTAATAGTTGGTTTATGAAATTAGAAGCACGAGTAGAAAATGGAGAGATAATTATATCTAAAAAAAGTTTTAAATATCTTATGAGTTGCATAGATAAAGATAGGACTATCAATATGTTAGGTGGTGGAATCTGGGAGGATATGCAAAAAAGAATAGATAATTATTATAAAGAATGTAAGAAATTAGTTAAATAAATATGATAGAGAGAAAATATTATACCAAATTAGAAAGACTTCCTAAGATGCCAAACAATTATGTTCTGGTTAAATTGGATGTGTTGAATAAGCAAAGAGAAACAAAGACAGGGATAAGAATGACTTCTGGTAAAGAAGATAATGTATTAGATAATACAGATGTTTTCCATCAGATAGACAGGTATGGAGAGGTTGTGGGTTTACCTGCCTATTTGAATTTTGGAGCTGGTTATTTGAAAGGGTTAGAATGGGATTCAGATTTAGAGGTTAAGCTTGGAGATGTTGTTTGGTTTCGACAAGTAGAGGGGAACATGGCTGATAGGTTTGAGGTTGGAGGTAAGTTTTATAAGAGAATAAAATACGACCAGTTAACAGTAGCTAAACGAGGTAGTGAAGTTATAGCTTTAAATGGTCATGTGTTAATGGAACAGATATTTCCGAAAGAAAGTTTATTTATTATAAATCCAAATCCAAAGTCTGATAAAAAAAGAGGTAAGGTAAAATACATAGGAACAGCTAATAGACATTATCAGTCAAATTATGGGTGGTTTGGTAGTGAAGTAAGAAAGGTTAAAGATTGGGAAGATGTGCCAATGGTAAAAAAAGGTGATGTGGTTCATTACGATATGGCTAAGGGGGTAGATGTGGATGAGATATTTTTGGAATCTGACTACATCAATACATTTGGAGAGAAATTAAAAATTTGCCAACAAAGGCATATAAACTGTATAATTATGGAAGACAAAGTAGTATTACTTGGAAATAGGGTTCTTGTAGAGCCGATTAAGAAAGAGAATAAAACAGCCAGTGGTTTGATTATTCCTGACAAGTTAAAAGAAAAAGAGAACGAAGGTATCGTAGCTCAGGTTGGAACTGGCTCTAAAGATTATAGTATGGAGGTAAAAGAAGGCGACCATATTCTGTATGAAAGGTATGCTGGTTCTCCGATAACAGTAAAAGGAAAAGAATATTTAATGATGTCTCAAAACGATATAATAGCAATAATATGAAAAACAAAGAAATTTTAGACTTAGGAAAAGGATTAATAGAATTTGTTCAAAAAGAGCCAAACTTAAACTGTGAACAACTTTATTACGGTATTAAAAGAAATATATCTCGGTTTGAAAAAGTAAGAGATTCTTTGGTTGGTAAATTAAAATACCATGAAGATACTCCAGTGTATCAAAATGCTTTAAAAGAATGTCAACTAAGACACGCTAAAAAAAATGAAGATGGTACGCCTAAATTTTCAAATGGTCAGTTAGAACTTGAATCAAGAATATCTTCTGATTTAGAAACAGTCAGAGCTGAGTTTGTTGACGTTATAGACTTTAATGAGAAAACAGAGAAGGAATTTGAGAAGATTCTTGAACAAGAAAATAAAGAGTTTGAAATATATAAGATTTCAAGGAAAAAATTGAAAGACTTAAAGTATAATTATAATTTTAGTTTAATTTACGATATTTTGGAGGATTAAAAACGGGTGTTAATGACAAACAAACACATAAAAGGTTTGTAAGCGAGTAGAAATATTCGCTTTTTTTATTTAAAAATATAAGATAAAAAGATTTTTTTCTATTTTATTTGTATATTTGTGAAAATTAATTATATGAAGCTTTCCGATGGATTTAATCTGATTAATTATTATTGCAATAAGGAGCAATCAGGGAATACAATCTCTATAAGTCAATACAATCTTCTACTTCAGTCTAACTTAACAAAGTACATAGACAATCTTTATTCCGAATACGAAAGAACAAAAAAAATAGGTGCAACATTTCAAATATTAAGGACAAATTTAGTCCCTGATATGCTTTTGGATTCAAATGGGAATGCAGATTTACCAGACGATTTTCTTTTTACTGATGGAATCATATATCGACAAACTATAGGTAGTAATACTTATAATAGACAAGTTGATGAATTAACATCATCTGAATATAATAAAAGAATAGGAAGCACATTAACAAAACCTACATATAAGCATCCTATAGTTCAATTATTTTCAAATAAGGTTCATTGTGAACCAATAAGAAATGGTTATCTTAAATTTCAATACATAAGAAAACCAGTAACTCCTTATTTAGATTATTATATAGACTTAAATAATGTTTTAGTCCCACGAGATGAAAACGACAATAGCAAATTTATTTTGACAGGAGATGTCCATAATGAAATATCTAATTTGTCATTAACTGGATTTACGGATTTAAATACTGATGGAGGATATTTGTATTGGGATTTACTATACAACAATCCAAATTTTATTTTATCATTTTATAAAGATATAGATAAAACAGAACTAGTATGTTCTGGTCAATCATCAACAAATGGACATGTTGTTTTATCTGAAGCTAATAGTAGTGGTATTTCTGGAAGCTATACATTAACTATGTTCCCGCATTTAACGTTAACTGGGAATGATTTAAATTTAATAAATAGTATTGAATTCTATAGTTATAAAAACAGTGAATTATATTGGGAAATACGATGCTATATAAATTTAACAGGAACAGATTTAACAAGACAAACTGTTTTTACTTTATATTCAGATTCTATAAAGTTACATAGAATATATTCAATAGACACTATAGGTGTAAATATGAATACTGAAATAGAATTTAATGGTTATGATGCACAAATATCATTATCTAATACCCAAAGTTCTACAATTAATTCTTCATTTCATGGTGCATCTTCTATTGTAACAGATTTTGCAATATCATATCCTAACTTGCCTAATAGAATAAATTATTACTATTCTTTAACAGATAATTCAACATCAAGAATATTTGAAGTGTTTTCGGATAGTGGCTTGACAAATAAAATAATGTCAGGGGTTTCTAATTTTCCTTTCAATACACCTATTATTCCATTATCTCAATCTAATTATAGTGGATATGGCGGTTATGCTAAAGTAGAAATAATTAATGGATACAATATAGAAGGAGATAGTGGTCAAGCTTATGCAATAACAGGTTCTGATGTAGTATCTTCTTATACTAATTTTATTTCTACAGGAGATACATTAGGTCAATTAGGTACAATTATAATAAATGGGGCTAATGCAACAAATACAAATGCAGGTACATTATATGTTTTATTAGTAAATCCTGTTGGTGGAGTATATGCTATCACTTTATATAAAGATGCAGGATATACATATCCTGTTGCTACAGGAACAAGAAATTCTATATACGGAGATGTCCAATTATTTTCTGAAAACAACTCTGGAATTACAGGTAATATATCTATTATTTATTCCGCAGGTATTTCTTCTGGAGTAACTATTGTAGCATCAAGTAGTGTTTCGGTTAATCAATTAACAAATATTAAATTAAGCGGAGTAACTAATGCTTATAGTAGTTCAGGTACACTATATTTCATAATGGAAGTTGGTTCTTATAATGAAATTTACATTAAAATATACAAAGAAAGTTCCCATACTAATATGGTTGCTATTGGAAGTAATTATATTGGTGAAGTAAATATAACTCCAGTCGGCAACTCTAATATTTATGGTTCAGTATACTTAAATTATATTCAGCAAGATTTAAGAAACACTAATACATTTCATCCAGTAGGACAACCAGTTAGCCAATTGTCAAATTTAGTTCTTAATGGAGTTAACGGAGAGAATAGTAATAATGGTACTTTATATTGGAACATTATAAATAATGGTGCTGTATACCAAGTAAATGTATATAAAGATGCTTCTCATAAAAATTTAGTATCGAATGGAGATATTTCTTCTTCAATAGGTACGGTAACGTTAACTAGCGCATATAGCTCAGGCGTATCAGGTAGTGTAGATATAAATTACCAAGTAGATGATATTGATACATTAAATAAATTTGTTCTTCTTTCTGGTGGTAAAAGCCACACAGGAGAAATAATTTATGTAAATGGAGATTGGGATATTACAAATAAAATAACTCTCTACCAAGCAAATGACCCATCAAACACTTTACTTTATCTACCAACAAGCAAAACACAAGAGATTGAATTGAGAGATGAAGATACTTTGAGAATATTTAATATGTGTTTGTCAGATATAGGAATAAATTTAAAAGATGAAGCAATTTATAAATACGCATTAGAACATTCAATAGTAACAAAATGAAAGTAATAGAATTAATAGAATTAGTTCAGTATTCTTTGCTTGGTATTCCAACAATAGACGATAGGAGTAAGCATGAAGAAGTAATAAGGGCTACTGTTGGACGAGCATATAATCAAATGATTGGTTCTTTGATTCAAAAAGGGTATAAAAATCTTTCTTTATTTACAAAACTGTATAAAAATGTAGAAGTAGTTAAAGATACAGACTTAGGAACATATTATTCTTTGCTTCCTGTAGATATTTCTTTTTTACCAGATATAAAATCAGGAGTAAGAAGTGTAAGTCCTGTAAATGATTCTACATCAGAGTTTATGCCATTAAATAGAGAAAAAATATCTATTATATTTAATGCAGATAAAAACGGAATAGATACAAGTATAGGGTATTTAGTTGGAATTAATGAAAATTCAGAAATATCTATAGAATATTTCGGAATGAATGACAATAATGTAATTAACCCTGTAAAAATGTATTTAATTCGTCCTTTTGAAGATTATGACGACATGGAGGATGTACATATACCTGTAGGAGAAGACCAAGCGTTAATTGCTCTTACTATTAAAATTTTATCAGGTCAACCACAAAAAGATTTAAAAAATTCATCAAGTGAAATAAAATACTAATGGATACAACGGCACAAACTACATTAAAAGAAATTGTATACGGAGTATTAAATATTCTGAATGAAGACAATACCGAGTATATGAGATATTTTAGAATACTATTAGATGTAATAGTTGATTTTAAAATCTTTCACATAAAAGGAGTTAATGTTGTTGAAATTCAGATGGATGACAATCATAGGATTCAATTACCAGATGATTGTATAAGAGTAACAGCTATTGGTATTCCGGTTGACGGTAAAATGTGGACTTTTACCAGAGAAAATAAACTATACTTGGGACAAAGCATAAAAAGTGGCGTATTAACAACCGATAGTGATACAACTGATGGCAATATAGAAGATAGAGATTCTAAATACGGATATTCTGCAACTGGTGGGAAAAATCAATATTACTATACAATAGACTATACAAATAGAACAATAGTTATAAGTGGTTCGCCTAAGACAATGGTTACTATTTATTACATAAGCTCAGGAATAAGCAGCGATACTACGACTTATCTACCAATAGAAACTAAAAATGCTTTTCAAGCAGCGTTAATTTATAAAAGTAAAATATATGACAAAACTTTATCGCTAGGTGAAAGACAGCTTATAGAAAAAGAATATAGAAAAGAAGTTACAAAGCTAAGATTATCAAATACAATGCGAAACATAGACGATATACACGATTCATGGCTTAAATCTTTAAGACAAACAATTCAAAGATGAGCGATATAAAGCAAACCATAATATTTAATAGTGGAATTAATTCAGATACAGACAAGAGATTTGTTAAATCTGGTAGTTCTGATTATAGATTGAATTGTGATATAACTATAATAGGAGAGCAAGGAATTATTATAAATTCATTAGGAAATTTAAATATAAATATTACGCTTCCTTTAGGGAATAATGAAGTAATTGGAAAAGTAGAAGATTTAGAAAATAATGCAATTATTTATTTTGTATGGAATCAAGAAGGTCATCATTGCATATTAAGATACAACTACCAAGATAAAACTTTTAATAAAATACTTTGGGATAGACCAGATTTAAATTTTGACAACACCAAACCAATTAACTGCCAAATAATAAATGGTACTATATATTGGGTTGATGGAATTAATCCAAATCGTAATCTGAATATACAAAAGGCAATAAATTATACAGAGAAACCGGGGATTACATTTTACGGTAATATGGATAAAGCTCCAGAAAATAAATTAATATGCCAATGCGATACGTCTCAATTTTCTATAGGCGACATTATATATATAAACCCAAATGGTATTTATGATGGATTTTATAAAGTTATTGAAATATGGGATAATGGAATAGCTGTATATTATTATTTAAATGGAAACAGTATATCAGGTAGTTTTATAAAAATAGACGGTGATTGTTATTTACACATCCAAGAATCAGAACTATCGTTAATAAAAGAAAGACCAAATAGAAGACCTATTGCTTATTCTTATAATGACCCAAAAATAACAAGTAATTTTGTAATAGGTAATTACTTTAAGTTTTGTAGTAAATACATTTATAAAGATAATACTGAAAGCGTATGGTCGCCAATAAGCGAACTTGTAGTGCCTCAATTTGGGAATGTTACATCATCTACTCTAGAAAAAGAATTATCTTTTGAAGCTATTTCTGGAACTACCAGAACATGGACTTGTCTTTCGATTTATACAAAAACAAAAGATGTTTATGCTTGCGAAGGATACAATATAAGAAAAAATTCAAGTGGAACTGGAGATTTAAATATTTATAATTTAAATACAAGTGTTGGCACTTTAAGACAAGTACTTACTGGGATTTCAATAAATAACAGCAATGGTGATATTTGGGTTTGCGCAAGAGATGGGTATGTATTAAAACAAACATCAGGAACAGGAGAATTTTCAGTAGTTACTCAGTTTCCAAAAGACTATTATACAGGAATAAGTGTAAATAGTAAAACGGGAGACGTTTATGTTTGTAGATGGTATGGAGACGTATTAAAGTTAATAAACGGAGAAAATTCTACAACTATTTTAGGAGGAGGAAACAAAATATGGGCAGGAGTTTGTATAAATGAAAACAATGGGTATGTTTACGCAATAGAGCAACCGTATGATTATGCTATAAATCGTCCGTTTGATTCTACAACAAACTCTACTTTATACATAAAAAGAGGAGATGCAAATACATTTGAAGTTTTATATCAAAAAAATGCCGAATTATTTACTTCTATTTGTATAAATCAAGATAACAACAGCGTTTTTTTAAGTTCAGTTCATAACGACTTAATTACTTTTGCTCAAACCAATTACATTTACGAACAATTGTCAGGATTTGGTAGTTTCGTAGAGGTTGGTACTAGCAATTATGGAGTATCTGGTATGGTAGTATCAAATAATTATTTATTCATATCATGTTTTCGTTTAGATGAAGAATATGCAACTAACCCTAATAACGTATACTCCTCACCCCTTAGAGATTCAATTTCATCATCACTTCAATCAGCAGATAATGCAATTAAAATAGCTATAGACAAAGGAACTGAAGAAGTAAAGTACATAAAACTAGCATTCAATGCAAATGGAGATAGCCTTGGCTGGTTTACCATAAACAAATACGAAAGAACATCTCCAACAGATTTGTTATATGTATCTTTTTACAATAATGAAAATTACGAAAGCGTAACATTAAGCGAAATAGAAAAAGGGTTTGATAATATACCTATATATTCTAAAGATTTATCGTTATTACCGAATACATATTTAGGATTAGCTGGAAATCAAATGTATGAAGATTTGGTTTCATTAAGTATAACGGCAACACAAGAAAACAATATTAATAAAAATCTAAACAGATTTTTAAAAGGTAAAACATTAATTTATACACAAATAGCTAGTATAACAGATAATGTAACATCGCAAAATGGGAATGAATATGAAGTAAATAGAATTGGAGATATAGATTGGATAGCTATATCGCAAAATATAAATAAATATATAACTATAACGATATATAACAACGATAATATATTTATATTTGAAAAATCAGCTTATATAAATACATTATCTATTTCCAACATTAAAGAATTTATATCTTTAGAATTAAAAGATTTTGGTACTTTAAATGGCTCTGGTCAGTTTATATTTAACAAAACTATAAATAATAATATTTACAGTAATTTAAATTTAAAAATAGAAATATATAGTGATTCATCTAATAGCGATACAGAAAATTCAACATCTACATTTTATGGATTAGGTAAATTTGGAATAGTATATTACGATAAATATGGTAGAAATACAGGTATAAAAACAAACGACAACTTATTGGTAAAGTTTACTGATAGTTACACAGCAAACGGAGTTAACCCAAATGTAATTAAATTGCAAATAACAAATAAAGCTCCATTAAGTTCAAAGTATTTTCAAATATATTACACTGGCAACATAAATATAGCTAGTATATGGTCTGGTTATTACCAAATAAATTCAGATAAACTTGGTACTTATTTTGTTAAAAGTGAAAGAGATGTTTATAGTTACGAATTAAATGACTATAGTGAATTTACTACAGATGAAGATGGAAATAAAATAAATAATTCATATTTAATTAAAGGTCAATTAGATGATACAAATTTACAAAAAGTTTATATTGATGCTAGTATAAATTCGTTTTCTAAATATGTTTATTTAATAAAAATAATAAGACCATTAAAAGGAAGCAATACTATATATTACGAAAGTAGCCCTATATTTGATGTAGAAAACGGAAACCATATAGGTAATATACAAGCTCAAAGTGTAAATACGGCATGTGTTGTAAAATTAAATAAAGGTGATTTTTACTCTATTCAGTCAAAGTATAATTTAAAATATATAAGTATATTATCGGCATCAACATTATACGCTAGTAATTATTGGGGCAATGGACGTATAAGTGTTCCTATAGAACAGACTAATGGAGGTTTTTTAAATAATGTATTGATTTCAAATAAATATACGCCAAATACACAACAGAATGGTTTGTCTACTTTTGACTGGCAAAATTCATCAAATGAACTTAATCAAAAATATGGAGAAATATATAAATCTCAATTAGTAGGCGATGTTTTAAAAGTATTTCAGAGAGAAAAAATAACATCTTTTTATACAGGTAAAGATATAAGCCAAACATCAAATACAGAGTTTATTATATTAACCGACCAAGTTTTAGGAAGAGGTAGAGAATCTGAATACAACTATGGGACTATATTTCCTGAAAGCGTTGTTTCTAACAATAGAAATATATATTATTATGATTTATATAATAAATGTATAGTTAGAGATGCTGCAAATGGTCAAGAAGATATAAGTACAAAATATAGCATTGCTTTAATAATAACTGAAATATCAGACTTAATATTAAAAGAAAAAGATATTCACGGAAGGTATAAGGTAGTATCATTTTTTGATTATATAACAAATATGTTATATTTTACTTTTGTTGACAGGAAAAATCAAAATAATTTAACATTAGGATTTTTAGAAGAAGCTAATCAATGGATTTCTTTTTATTCTTATATTCCTGAAATGTATGCAGGTTCTAATAATATGATAACATTTAAAAATGGACAATTATGGGAACATACAGAATCAGCAAATAGATGTGAATATTATGGTATTAATTATAATCAAGTATTAAAAGTTATTTTTAATGAAAAACCATTGACTATAAAGGTTGCAGATTCAATAATACTAGCAACAAACAATAGATGGAAAATAGAATCAAATATAGATGCAAATTACACTTACAAAAATGGACAATATTCTGTAATACTTCCAAACCAATTAATTAATAAAGAAGGTAAATTTTATTCAGATTTTTTTAGAAATATGAAGTCATTCCAACCTACTATAAAAAAAGACCAATTATACAACGGAGATAAATTAAGAGGGGAGGTTATGGAATTAACTTTAACCAATTCTGGAAATTCTGAGGTGTATATTAGTAATATAGATATAAAAGGTAGTACAAGTATTGGAACAAATGTTTAACTTTGTGAAAAACATAATATTATGAGCTGGTGGCAAGATTTTACCGGACAAACTGCTGAATGGTCTGCTAATTCTTTAAGGGGAGACTTAGAGAAAAAAATAGCCAGTAGACCTACATATTCTACGCCTAGTGCTATAAATGATTATATGTCAATAGCAAAAGGAAAAACAAAATCTGAAATGCCCGGAATGGCTCAATACAAATCAGATATTGGTTCTTCTACTGCGCAAGGTATTCAGAATATAAAACAATCTTCAAATAGTGTTTCTGGTACTTTAGGGGCTGTAACTAATTTATATGGAGGAGAGATGAAGTCATTAGCTAATTTAGATTTAGCAAATGCTCAATATAAAGAAAAACAACAGGATGCTTATTCGAATGCTTTGTTGAAGCAAGCTGACTACCAAGATAAAGCTTGGAATTGGAATGTAGGACAGAAATATGGAGAAGATTATAATTATCTACAATCGAAAATAGCTCAAGAACAGCAAAAAGCAAATACACAAAAACAGAATTTTATGAATATTGTTAGTGGGATTGTTGGTGCTGGGGCGCAAATAGGTGGAGCTATTGCCACTGGAGGAACAAGTCTTATTGCCCCAGCTATAGCAAAATCCGGTGGTAGTATTATAGAAAATAGTAATAAGTATGATTTATTTGGAGATGTAGAACCAGATTTTTATTCAAGATAAACATGGAACAATTACCAAATATAAACTTACAGAATCCGGTAGTATCAACAATACCTGATTATTCTCAGCAAATAAGCAGTATGTTTAAAAGTATTGGTAGCAATGCTTCCGATGTTATAAACAAATTAAATGCAACAAAGGCTCAGATAGAAAAAGAAAAAAGAGACCAGTTGTTAAAGACCGGAGAGATAGATTTGTCTGGAATAAATACAGACGAATTAGTTAATCAAACAGCTAATATTCCAAATGACTTAAAGGAAAAAGTTTTAAAAATATACAAAGATGTACCAACTGGAAAAAGACCTAATACCAATCAACAATTAGAAATAAATAAATTATTTAAAGAAGCAACATATAAAGCAATAGAATATAGAAGAACACAATCAATGATGGATGATGCTTTAAACCAAGCAATAAAAAATCCTGATAAATATAATGTAACTAATACTGCGGCAAAGGTAAAATCTTATTTAGAAATGGTTAAGGAAGGTAATAAATTACCTAATTTAACAAATGTATCAGAAAACGCTAAAGGAGAATTTGTTCATCCAATGATACCTGAAGTGAAAAATATTGAAATGACTGGTTATGGCGATGATGTTATAGATAAGGAAGGAAATGTTTCTAACGAAATGAAACAATATAATGTTGGAAAAGAAATTAAATTAACAAAAAATCCAGATGCTTTAATTCAAACTCATATTGTAAAAGGAGAAAATCCATTTCTGTCTTTAGCTCCATTTAATTTAGAAAAAGAAGTTGCAGGAATGGGATTTCCTGCAAGCGGAGAGGTTACTAGAACAGAAGATATTTCAAACCCAGATGCGGAAGGTTATTATTATAAAACCACAAATGAAATAACTAAAATTTTAACAGACGATGAGGCAAAACTTCATGTTGCAAAAACACTTTTACGAAAACTAGACCAAGACAATACTCAGCAATTCATTTTAACTCAAAAAGAAATATATCAAAATAATAATAAAAACAAATCCAAAAACCTACAAGAAATTTTAAATAAAGAAGGAAAGTTAACCCCTTTTGAGCAGTTTGTTAAAGAACATAATTTAAACGAAGATATATTTAATGTTGCGGTAAATGAATTTCAAAACGTACAAAACACCCGCAAAAAACTTATATCTGAGGAAAAGTTACAAAAAGAATCAGCTTTAGATAAAAAAGCAGCATTAGTAGACACTAAGCCAACTACCGTTTCAATACACGAAGGTAATAAAAGTTATAATATAACTGGAATAAAAGTAGCTCCGGGTTTAAAAGGAACAACACCTCAGAATTATTATAATTTATCAACTGGCAAAGTTGAAAGCGATAAAGAAAAACAATCTTATGAAGTTGAAAGCGTAGACCCAGATAAAGGAGTAATGTTGGTAAGATTTGAAACATCAACCCCTAAGTCGGTTAAAGGAGATTATATGTTTGAGAACACAGATAACATGAAAAATGGCATTATTGATAAAAGCAAATATGAATTTTATTTAAAAGATAGCCCAGAGCAAGATGGTTTAACGAAGGAACAATTAAATAAAGAAATAAACAAAAATAGCGAAATTATTAAAAATATAGGAATAAGAAGTATAGCGGATAAAACACCAACAAACGATGAGGTAAAGTATTCATCAGAAACTAAATCTAAAGAATATGGTATATTACCAATAGATAAAAATTTAATAGGTAAAAAACAACCGGAGCTGTTTAAAAAATTAAAATTAAATGCTTCTAAAGAGCCTACATCTGGTGAATTATTTGAAAAAGCATCAAAATCATTTGTATTACAAGGTAAGGGAAAGGTAGAGCCAATTAAATATCAAGTTGCTAAGAAATTAGCATCGGAAGCTAAAGAAGCTTTAAAGGTAAATAAATTTCCAGTAAAAAATTTTCCAACAATTAAAGATGCAAAAAACGCAATAAATAATTTTGCTAGAATTATTAATGAAGAAAATGATAGCTCAAGTGAAGAGGATTCTAAACCAAAAGAACATACATACGGTAAAAAGAAATAATCATGGATGATAAATTTAAAACATTACACGATAATTTATTAAAGGATGGATATGATATTCCTGAAGATGTTAATGAGTTTAAAAAAGGATTATCTGAACCTAAAAACTTAAAAGCATTACATGAAAACATACTAAAGGATGGCTATGATGTGCCTAAAGACTTAAACGAATTTAGTACAGACTTAGGCTTAAAAAAAAAAGAAGAAACTTTTCAAGATACTGGAAAGAATCTTGGGAATGGAGATGTTTTAAGTACGAAAGAAAAGCAACGTACTTCACCTTCACAATCAGAATTACCACAACAAAAGATAAGCGTTCCAGAAATAAACGTCCAACCAGTACAGGTAGGTAACACTAAAATAAATAACAAAGAAGACTACAATAAACTTGTAATTGCTGCTAATAAAACACCTGAGCAAATACAAGCTTTAGACCAATGGAATAAAAACAAACAAGGCTTAGCATCTGATGCGTACAAAGCTTTTATTAATACGCCAACTTACGGAGTTAGTGCAGGAATAGAGCCAGCCGAAGCTATAGACCAACCTGGGTTATTACATAGCCTTGGAAATACATTAAAAAATAGCACTATAAAACAAGGAGCAGCATTACTTCAAGCCTTTGCGTTAAGTGAAGGTGGTATACATCATTTACCATTTAATGTTTCTGATATAGGTATTATACTTCCACAAGAACAATTGTTGGAAAATAAGAAAGATATAGAAGAAAATGGCTATGGAATGGAACGCATAGCTAAAAGTAAGAGCGTTCTATTTAATTTAGGTCAAGAAGCTATTAAACAAGCCGATATTTGGTATCCAGAAGACCCACGATATAAAGACAAATTTTTATCTAAAACCGTAGCCTTTGTACCAACGTTAGCTATGTAC
>Ga0209777_10005453_pt1 | contig 14648 bp, 16 predicted proteins | sample FrelakmetHBP12HB_FD_187147 | JGI IMG/M metagenome (GOLD analysis project Ga0209777, IMG submission 187147) | Freshwater lake sediment microbial communities from the University of Notre Dame, USA, for methane emissions studies -HBP12 HB (SPAdes)... | ecosystem: Environmental > Aquatic >...
AGGCCTTCTCGATTACCTGCGCTTCCTGTATCCCGCCCAGCCAGAGAGGGCCGGCCAAAGTCGTCTTGCCTAAGCAATGACCGCACACTCCACCGGGCTGGGGCTTTTCCAGGAGAACAAAGCTGCCGCAGCTACGGCAGTGCTCGACATAGCCCAGTTTTTCCAGACATCGATCGGCTGCTTTTGCTCCCTTGATCACACGCAGGTAAGTTCTCACATAGTGATCGGTAACGTGGGTGAGCATGGGCTGCATGGCTTTATCCAGACGGGCCAGCTCGCGCGCCGCCAGGCCGAGCAGAATTCTGGCCCCTATCTCCCGGTGATAGTCTGTACGTAGGGGGACTGCCATGTACTTTCTGATACCGCTCATGAGATGGGCACCGCAGAGGGGAGCGGTGTCGGTGGCGGTGATAAATAGATAAGAGAGAGCGGACCGGCTGGCTGCGGAAAGATAGGAAGAGGGTGAGCCGAAGGGGTCCAGGTCCACTGCCTGGAAGTGCTGCTGGTGCAATAGAACATTGGCATCGCAGCAGGTTACTGTGCCGGCCAGACCGTTTCGACTCAGGTTTTTTTCCATGAGTCGGCAAGCCTGAGGGCTGACGTCGTTTAAGGTCACTTTCTCAACGCCTGCTTCCTTAGCCACTCTTAGCCCGCGAATGCCGCTGGCAGATAGGGCGTCCAGATAGTCGGAGAGGCCCAGGCTACTGGCCATGGCTACGCCGATATCCCGGTTGAGAAGCATCTTGGGATTGTAGAAAGCACCTTCCGTCTCGAAGGTGATGGCTCCCTCCGTTATGAGATTCATCAGAAATCATTCTCTTTTTGGAAGGGCGGAGCGCTGGCATCAAAGTCCCTGGAGTCCGTCCATTTGGGCGGTGAGCTGGACGCTTTGCGAGATATCACCATGACGCCTTTTTGCTTGCTAATGGTAGGATACTCATAATCAGCCGGTCCGAACACGGCATATTTCTTAACCTCATCTCGGATCGATGTGCTGTTCAATCCCGCTTCACGGTAAGGACGGATAAGGGGCCGCTGGTCAAAGGAATGCGATTCGGGTCCAGGAAGAGAATAGGGCTGATCGCCTATGCCGTCATTATTTCCGTCTTTGCCCTGATAATCGTTGTAGTAGTTGCCGAAAGTTGTATTCCAGATATTAAGGCTGGTATTCTCATAGGCATTGATGTCGTTATGCATGAAGTTGTTGCCGAAGATGAGGTTATTGCGGTTCTCATTGAGTCTTATGCCGTGTTTATTGTCTGAGGCGTTGTTGTCGTATACAGCATTGAACTTGCAGCCTCGGGACAGCTCAAGGCCATTGAAGTTGCCCTTGGCGGTGTTTCGGATAAGCATGTTGTAGCTGCTGTTCTCTTGCAGGCTGATGCCGATGCCAAATCCTTTCACGATCTCGCTTTTGCTATTATCCTCTGCCAAATTATCGGTTATGTTGTTGTAGTTAGACGAGGACGTTACCAGGATTCCGTAGTAATTATGATCCGCCCGGTTTCTTCTTACCTGGTTATACGAAGCATTCCAAAGGGAGAGTCCAAAGGTGTTCGTGGAGAGGATATTATCCTGAATAATGCCGTCGTTCGTCTCTTTGAGGAGTATGCCGGCGTTGGTGTTGTTAACAATGCTGTTATTATCAAGCACTACATCGCGAGACCTTTCAATATCAAGTCCGTATTTTTTGCAGCTCGTAATGCGACAGGCAGTAACTTTAATCTGGGCACTTTGTAGGATAGAGGCCCCCGTATCGCAGCCTTCCATGGTCGTATTCTGCAAGACCAGGTCGCGCACATTCTCCGCAGAAATTGCCACCTGCGCTCCAAAGATGCTGCAATTTTTTATCGATATGCCGTCGCCCCTCACAACGATGGCCGAATTGGGCTCATCGAAGCTTCCTCCCGCCGCAGCAGCGGGATTTTGCATGTAGTAATTAAACTTGGCAGTGGTGTCCTTGCCTACGCCTTTTATGCGAAATCCTGAGATGGTGACGCCATCGCTGGACACTATTATAGCCGGTTTTTGCAAAGCCGCCGAGAGAATGGGGCCGCCCTGTCCCTCAATGGTTAACGGCCGGTCCACCTCGAAGCGGCTTACTTCTCCCGGACCTACTACGATCGTGTCTCCTGCCTTGGCCGAGTTTATAGCTGTCTGGATATCCGCTCCTGCCTGGATAACGCTTGCTGAGACGGGATCAAATGGTACGTAAATGAAAAGCGCAAGAACGAGGAGCGCGAAGATGGCCTTTCGGTTGCATTTAATGGTTGAAAATTTCATGCAGAAATATTTAGGGCTCTTCGCGATTATCATTGGCTAACCTCAGATTACAATGGTTTTCCAGTTATAAGTTAGTGTCGGAAATGGCGCATGCCCGTGAAGACCATGGCCATGTCGTGCTCATTGGCGGCATCAATCACCTCTGCATCCCGTATGGACCCGCCGGGATGAATTACTGCAACAGCTCCGGCCTGGAAGGTTTGATCCAGCCCGTCTCGGAAGGGGAAGAATGAATCCGTGGCAGCGACCGTTCCTCGGGTGGAAAGGCCGTGCTCCTCTGCCTTTTCCGCACCAAAGCGTGCTGAATCCACCCGGCTCACCTGGCCAGATCCTATGCCTATGGTCTGGCACTCCGAGGCATAAACCAGGGCATTAGACTTGACGTACTTGGAGACCTTCCAGGCAAATCGAAGGGCTTTGCTTTCCCCGTTGGTGGGAGATCTCTTGGTTACAACCCTCCATTCCTTAAGATCGCCAGTATCATAATCCTGGAGCATCATGCCCCCGAAGATGCTTCTTTGATAGTGTCCCCGATAAAGTTCATCCTTTCTGGCCAGCAGATCTCCAATATCCAATATTCTGCGATTGGGCTTCTTATCCATGAGTAGCTTAAGGGCATCGGGCTCATAGCCAGGAGCTAGCAGCACCTCTACGAAGCTGTCGCCGATGGCGCGAGCCGTTTCCAAATCCACCGGTCGGGAAAAGCCTATGACGCCACCAAAGGCGGATTTGGGATCGGTGGCGAAAGAGAGACGGTAGGCCTCAGCCAGACTTTCGCCATAGGCCACGCCGCAGGGATTGGCATGCTTCACAATGACGGAGAGTGGCTTTTCTACCGGGATGCCATCGTACTCCGATAGGTCGATGAGCATCTCAAGCACCGTTTCCGCATCGACCATGTTGTTATAGGACATCTCCCGTCCATTCAGCTTCCTGGCGGTATGCAGGCCCAGGCCATTCTCTTTGCTGTAGAGTGCCGCCTTTTGATGCCAGTTTTCTCCATAACGAAGATCCTGCACTTTCTCATAGGCTGCTGCCGCATAACGGGGCATGGCGTTCTGGCCTGCCTGAAGGGCAAAGAGTCTTCGCGAGTCGCTTTGCAGACACCGGAAGAGTGCATATGCTTCCAGGTTATTTCTGGTCTCTAAAGAAAGGCTGCCCGTCTGCTTGATCTCTTCTAAAATCGATGACATTTGGGCGTTGTCTAATAAAACAGGACTTCCATCAACCAATGCCTGGCGAATGAGGAGCGCTCCTCTGGGAGTGGTAACATATCCCGGATCGCATATCAAAAGGCAATCCGTTCCCTGGCCTGGGAGCTTGTCGCATATTTGCAGGCCAAGCTGTTCCAAGCCGGGAAGAATGGATCTTGCCACCTGAGCCTGATCTGCCAGGACGACGACTTTTTTGACCTTCATCGAACCTCTCTCCTTTCATCGCTGGCGCTATTTTAACTTGTTGCCAAAACGCTATTCATCGTATGCCCTAGATAAGCTTTAAGCCCCCAGAACGCCTCTTTTAGGATTAATGGACATTTGCGAGGCGGTTAAATCTCATCCACTGGGCTGCACTATCAGCTTTGAGGTGGTGCCCGGCTCCTCCCGGCTGGCTGTCCCCTCTGGCTTCAATCCCTGGAGGCGGTCAATTGAAGCTCATCTGACGGAGGAGCCGTCGCGAGGACGGGCTAACCGGCAACTGACAGAGGTGCTGGCCAGAACGCTGGGAATTTCCGAGCTAATGGTTGTGGTCTTGAGCGGTCAGCGGAGCGCCAGAAAGCTTCTTTTGGTAAAAGGCATGACAAAGGATGAGGCCGTCTTGGCATTAACAGAGAAGATGAGATAATTGAGCGGGAAAAATATGACTTGGGGTAGAGATGAGCATGAGAGTCGTGCCAAGGGGACTTATGATCTAGAGGCCCTGGAGGAGCTGATCGCTTCCCTTCTCGAGGCTTCTTGCCAGGGTGCGGCCGTAATTGTGGAAGGAAGGCGCGACATGCAGTCCTTGCGCGCTTTGGGCCTTCCTGGACCCGTGATCATGGCCTCGCGCCGCAGGGCTCTGGATCTGGCTGAGGACGCCGCCCGAAGCTACAGAGAGATCATACTTCTCACCGATTGGGATGGCAAAGGCGATGAGATGTGCAGGACCATCGAGTGCCACCTTATCTCCGTGGGCTCGAAACCGGACAAAGAGATCCGAAGCCGCATTAAAAAGCTGGTCAAGAAAGAGATAAAAGACGTAGAGAGCCTGAGCCGCTACGCGGAAAGGATGAGGGAGCAATATGGTATTTAGGATAGCAGTCACCGGAACCCCTGGCATTGGCAAATCCACATTGGTCGCGAAAGTGGCCGCAGCCACAGGCATGCGCGTGGGGGGAGTGCTGGCACGGGATAAGCATTACAAAGATCGGCGCATCGGCTTTGAGCTGCTCGACCTGGCCTCGGGAGCTGTGGGCATGCTGGCCGATGAGACGGGCAGCGGTCCCCAATTGGGGAAGTATCGCGTCCATCCGCAAGACCTGGATGGCCTCGGTGCAAGGGCCATAGAAAACGCCCTGAAATGCGAGCTGATTGTGGTAGACGAGGTGGGTCCTATGGAGCTGACCAGCCACAGGTTCGTCTCCGCTGTAGAAATGGCCATAGCCTCATCAAGGCCCATGCTCGTGGTGCTGCACGAGTGGTCCAATCACCGTCTGGCTAAGAAAATTCGCAGCACCTTTCAGGTGATAACCGTAACCCTGGAGAACCGTGCGGCTCTCGTCGATGAGATCGCTAAAGCTTTATCTGGCAAGAAATAGATCAATCAGAGTCCCAATTCCGTTGCTCGGATAAAGGCCTCTTCTGCCTCATTATCGCGATGTAGTGACTGGTAGGCAACCCCCAGGTTCTTCCAGGCAGTTGCATATTCCGGCTCGATCTTTATGGCTTTTAAGAAGCAGCTTATCGCCTCCTCGTGCCTGGCTAAAACTCCTAAGGCCACGCCTTTGTTGTTCCAGGCATAGATATCGAAGGGATCGATCAATAACGCCTCCTCATAGCTCTCGATAGCCTCCTCATGTTTAGCCAGGTTGTCTAAAGCCGCGCCCCGGTTATTCCAGGCCCTTCTGCCGTCCGCTCCGAGTGGATTGCATTCAATAGCCCGGGCATAGCTTTCCACCGCCTTCTCATATTGCCCCAGCTGGTGCAGGGCAAAGCCTCTTATTATCCAGGTTCGGGCATTGTGTGGATCGAGGGCCAGGGCCTTTTCAGAGGACGCTACTGCCTGTGCATTCCTGTCCATCTGGCTGCAGACCAGGGCATGAGCCTTCCAAGCATCGGCATTCTTAGGTTCGAGCAAGAGAGCCTTTTCCAGGGCTGCCGCCGCCTCATCGTACCTGCCCAGCTTTCGTAAATAGTTTCCCTGGGCATAGAGGATCTCAGCCTTTGCATTTTCATCTTCTTGCATATTAATTCCGATCCGCTTGCTCTTTATAATCGGCACTATTTGACGACCAGCTTAAACTCATGGCGGTGCAATTGGGGTTTCCGACGAAATATAGTAAAGTATATATTATACATATTACTAAAGTATTGTTTAATGTATAGGGGGTAGTTTGGGAGGGGTACGATGAAACCACAGCGGTCCGAGATATTAGGCCGAATGATTAGGTTCCTCAATCTGGACACAGATGGTCTGAGGCGAGTTGTTCTTGAGTCCATAGTCGAGGCTCGAGAGTTCACAGTAGCCTCTATTCATGAAAGCGTATGCATGAGAATAGATGTTTCCAAAAAGGTGGTAGCCTCCATGATCGGCTACATTTGTTCACGTCTGGGAATATTACATGTCAATAAGAAGTCTTATCGTGCGCCTATGAGCTATGTTTTAAGGGATGAATATGCAGATATAGCCAGAGCAGTACTGGCTACCTTATGACCAATGTCAAGAAGGCTCCCCGGACCGCCACTACGCTCAAGGTCCGCTCTAAATCGGAGTATGCAATAAGCCGCTCTCGTGATCCGTATCATGAGCTGATGCTTCGCCTTTTTCAGGAGGAAACAACGGCACAGCGTGGGGGGAAATTCCTGGTAATGGTGGAGGAACGCCAGAAGAGCGGCGATCCATTAAAGACGGAAGAGTGGGAGAAGCTTCTGGTAGAGCTGAATGTTAGTCGATCTGCCTTTTACGCCATGAGAAACAAGCTACTTGGAGCTGGCCTGATCACAAACAAATGCGGCGAGTACCGGCTCTCCGGGATGTTCAGCCGCGATCTGATGGACATGGCTCGTTGGTGGTGGACGGCAGTCCTTGACAACAACCTGGAAAACCTATAAGCAAGCCTTTAATTCCGTCATCTGTTTTTCTATGGTCTCCACCACTTTGGCATTCTCCATAAACTCCAGGCTTCCCTGACAGAAGGGACAGAGGAAATTGGCCTCGCTTGCCTCGTCGAAGATGAACCGGGCACACCCATCGGTGCAGGCATAAAAAATATTCTCCTTCTCATAGGCCAGCCTTTCGTCTAATTTGCGCAGCAGCCTTTTAGCTTCTGATTCCAGTGCCTTTTCAAAATTCTCGGGACACAATTGCCATAAATAGGTAAGCCAGCCGGAATCAGGATCGCGCTTGCGTCGATATATGGCCAGCCTGTGTTCGTAAAGCAGGTAAAGGGTGCGTCTTACGGTATTCAGGCTGATGCCGGTAAGCTCTGCCAGCTTCTCATCCGTGATCTCTTCGCCTGGTATGCATTCCACAATGCGTAAACCATCTTCCCCTACAAGCTTGTTTAGATATGCTCTATGAATAGACTCTTCTATGACCGTCAATGAATCACTACCTGGATATAAGCTAGCTAATACTCGATTTGCTTCATACATCACCCAGGGCAATGAATGCGCATTGGCCCGAGTTTGCTTTAGATTAATATTAGGTTTTCCTTCTATATATCCCCATCGTGAAGAATTTTTTCGGTAATCAAAAGTGGCACTTCGCAATTTTCCAGTTGCTAACCTCTGGTTATAACAAATGGCGGACGATATTATTATCCCGCGAGGCACATAGATAACTAAACGATTCTATTATTATTATAATATATTTAATGCTCTTGCTGCGACGTCCATATATGTTTTTCCCACAAAAAATATTTAAAATCAAAAAAGATATATTAAATTATCCACTGGGGGATGGACCCGTTAACGACCCTCAGCTCGACCCCGCCTCCCCCAAGAGAGCCTTGAGCCTTTGTATGGATTGCAGAGCCTGGTTGGCCTCAGCGAGCTTTTCCTGCTCGTAGTACTGAAGGATATCCTCAATGGGTGCTTTGAGGCGGTAGACCTTCATCGGCCGGCCGGTGCCATCGCTCCTGCTCATCTTCTCCTCCACCCAGTTGTTCTTCCTAAGAGTGCGTAGCGCTATGCTCACTTCCGGCTGGCGCAGATCGGAGCCTCTTTCAATCTCGCGAGAGGTGGCCTCTGTGCCGCTGGCCAGGTAGGCGATCATATTGGAGACCTTTCTCGGCACTCCCAGGCTTTTCAGCGTTTCTACAACTTCAATATCTTTCTCGTCAAATCTCATTACGAACGATTCCTTCATTGATATCTTCTCCCTTATTTTTACTCCCTTGTAATAAATGAAGTACGTTATGATATAAATAGTTTATTTATGTAAAAAAAATTTTTACTATTATTACTACATTCGGCAAACGCACTAAAAATAAATAACTTTGTAAAAATTTGAATTACATTCTTCTTATTCGATCTATAAATTGCCTCTTCTTCTCCACAGCATTCCTAGCTGCCCGGTCGACCTTCGCCGTCATCTCGGCCACATCTCTTCTCGCGTCCTGGCCTACTACCTTTTTTATGGGCGTGTAGGCAGCTTCCCGGAAGCGCGGGGAAAAGTCCGTAACCTTGCCGTCCATATGGAGCAATGCGCCCTCTCCTGTTTCAACAGTGCCGATCTCATCCACCGCCACGCCGGCTTTGCCAATGGTCCTGGCTATCTCTTTCGCTTCTTCCTCAGGAGCTATTATGAGCAGGGCATCGATGGAGACACCCAGATAGTCGATATGCAGGTCGTCGAGCATCTCTAAAACTCGCGGATTTACCAGGCGGCGCATCCTCTCCTCTTCGAAGTGCAGCTTCACCTTTGCCGTGTAGGAGATCTCCTTGGCGTCGCCGCGAATGCCTCCATTGGTCACATCGGTCATGGCGTGAATGGTAAGGTCTTCCTTGAGCAGAGCCTCGCAGGCCTCCAGGAATTTGATATTCAACGTCTCTTCCACCACCTCATGCCGATCATAGTAAAGGGCAGCCGAGCAGACCGTTCCCCCTCCGGCACCCTCGCTCATCATGATCACGTCACCGGGACGGGCCCCTTTTCGGGGCGTGATCTTATCCGAGACACCTACCGCGCCTACGCAGCCGGTCAGCCGGTCGCCGATGACCATATCACCGCCGATGCGTAGTGTACTGCCGGTAATGAGAGGAACGCCCATCAGCTCCGAGACGGTAGCGATGCCGGCGATGTGGTCGAAGAGCTTGGAGACATCCCCATCATCGGCGATATGAATGTCGGAAAGAAGAGCTACGGGCTTTGCGCCCATGACATAGACATCGCGAAGCGCGGCGCGAGTGACATGAAAGCCCGCCAGGAAAGGATAGTCGCTGAGTCGGGAGTGCATGCCGTCCACGGTGACGGTTATGTACTCTCCTTTGCCTTTGACCACCCCGGAGTCGTCCAGCTGGCGGGAATCGACCACGGCATTGGTGCGGCCGATGACCTCAGCGATCTTGGTGTGCGTATAAAAATCGCCTGAGCCTCGCGAGCCCACTCCATAGTCGCCCATGGTGACGCCCACGTTTTCCAGCCGGAAGACCTCGCCCCGGGGATGCAGCGTCGCCTTTGCTTCCTCTAACACCGCCTGCGCCAGGAGGAGGGCTTTATCCTCTGGTATTCGCTTAACCTCTCTGATCAGTGAGATGAGCTTGGACTTAATCTCCGGGTCCTCACGTAGCAGACCCCGCTTGGCAAAACCTTCCAGATCCATGAGGCGCAGTTGTACTCACCTCTAGTAAAGTATTTGGCAAGGCCTCTGGCATATCTCGCTCCTCTTATTGAGATCAGCATAATGTTAATGGGAATGAAGGTTATGGGTTCGTATTGAGGCTAGAATCTTAATGAATAGGATTTATCCGCAGATTCGGGAGACTGTGTCCCCCGAATTTGGATTGCATCTGGCAGCAGAGCTTGGGGCAGCGGCCAGCTCACCGGAGGAGGGCGATTGACATGAGCGGCAAAGAGGGCGCAGCTGCGCCAGACACAGGCATCATATTCTACCAGACCGAGGATGGGAAATCCCGTCTACAGGTTCAGCTACAGGATGGCACCGTCTGGTTAAACCAGAAGCTTCTGGCCGAGCTTTACCAGGTTGCACCTCACACGATCAGCGAGCATATCTCCACTATCTACGGCGACAATGAGCTTATTCCAGCGGCAACTTCTCGGAAATTCCGATTAGTTCAAACCGAGGGCATCCGCCAGGTAGAGCGGTTGGTGGACTTCTACAACCTGGATATGATACTGGCAATCGGCTACCGGGTGCGCAGCCACCGGGGCGTTCAGTTCCGCAGCTGGGCCACCGAGCGTCTGCGGGAGTACATCGTCAAGGGCTTTGTGCTGGATGATGAGCGGCTCAAGGGGGAGCGAGCCCCCGGCCAGGACTATTTCGATGAGCTTCTGGAGCGCATTCGCGATATTCGGGCCTCGGAGAAGCCTTTCTACCAGAAGGTCCGCAGGTGGGTAATTGAGCCCCACCAGCGCTTCATCTTCTTGCGAAGAGCCGCTCTAATTGATTCTGATCTATTGTCACCATCACCGGCCTTCCGTGCGGGCAGGTGAGGGGATTATTGCAGTTGTGGAGATCTTCAACAAGCTTTCTCATTTCAGCAAATGTAAGCTCTTTTCCTGATTTTATGGATCCCCGGCAGGCCAGGAGCTTGAGTATCTCATCTTTATTGGTCGAAGCCGGGCTGACCTTTCCCTCGGAAAAAAGATCTCTTAAGATGTCGTGCACTGCCTCGGCGCTCTCCAAGCGACGGCCCAGCGCCGGAACGGCTCTGACCGTGTAGGAGTTTCCCCCAAAGGGCGAGAATTCAAAGCCGATGTCTTCTAGCGTCTCCTGCCAGGAGGCCATCATGATCATCTCGCTGGGAGACATTTCCAGGGTGATGGGCTCTGCCAGCTCCTGGCGGATCTTTTTGCTCTTGTAGCGTTCTTGCAGGAGCTCGAAACGGATGCGCTCTGCCGCAGCATGCTGGTCGATGAGCACCAGCCCTTCTTCGCTTTCCGCTACGATGTAGAGCTTCTTGATCTGGCCCAATATGCGCAGACTGGAGGGCTTTGGCTCTACCTGGGGCATCTCCTTCGCCTCCTCCATCGGATTTAGGGGGAGGGTACTCTGCTCGCAGTTTTCCGCGATGGTGGATTGCCGCAGCGGCGCCACCGCTTCTCCCTCGCTGAACGATCTATCCGACATTCCCTCCTGCTTGGACCTGGCATGCTCCTCCAGAGCCCGGGCCGCGGCCCGGGTGAGTGCCGAGGCGATCTCCTGCTCATGCAAGAGGCGGATCTCTCTTTTGGCGGGGTGAACGTTCACATCTACAAGCTCTGGACTTATTTGCAGGGAGATGACGGCCACCGGGCTCTTTCCCAGGGGGATGATGTTTCGGTAAGCTTCTCTTACTGCCGCCGAAAGAGTTCGGGAAGATACCGCTCTTCCGTTGACGAAGATGAATATCCGATCCGGGCTGCTTCGCACAGCCAGAGGATCACCAATGACGCCGGTGAGGGTCCAGCCCCGGCCCGGCTCCTCCAGCCGGGACAATCCTTTCAAAGTCTTCAGGCCGAAGAGGCGAAAGAGTACATCGTCCCAGCTTGACGATTTTATCGATTTGAAGATGGTGCGTTTGCCGGAGAAGAGCTCAAAAGAGATGTCATAGTGGATGATGGCCATTTCCGTGACCATGTCTGTGATGTGCACGGTTTCCGCCTCCACCCCTTTGAGGTGCTTTTTTCTGGCCGGAACATTGTAGAAGAGGTCCCAGACGGTGATGGTGGTGCCCACAGGAGAGCCAACCTCTTTTGTTTCTACAATCTTGCCGCCCTCAGTGCGTTGGTAGGTGCCGGAGAGCGACCCTTTCGTCTTGGTTTTTACCTCGACGCTTGCCGAGACGCTGGCGATGCTGGCCAGGGCCTCGCCCCGGAAGCCCAATGTGGCGATATTCTCCAGATCCTTGGCTTCGCGAATCTTGGAGGTGGCATGCTTTTGAAAGGCCAGAGGAAGATCCTGGGGGTCAATGCCGCAGCCGTCATCGGTTATTTTGATGAAGCTCTTTCCGCCGTCCCCCAGCTCAATGAGCACCTTGCCGGCACCGGCGTCTATGGAGTTTTCCACCAGTTCCTTGACCACGGAAGCCGGTCGCTCGATGACCTCTCCGGCGGCAATCTTGTTGATGGTATCGGTATCGAGAAGTTTTATTTTGTGCATCGACGTCTCTTGATTCTAAGGTTTTTTCTCTACTTAAAATGATAGGATTTCCACGCTCTTATCCTATCCATATTCTTGCGCATAAAATGTCTAGGCACTCTATGCGAATATATGAGCGATTGATCCTATAAACATGATTCATGCCTTTTTGTCCTTTGATTCTTTCGATTTATCATAGTCAAATGGATGCGGAATTGGCCCCGTATACAAAGGTATTTTAGCCGTTGCCCCATACTTTCGGCGACTATTCAAATCGTTTTTATAGCCCATTACAGCAACAATGAATATTAATAATAATATGACTCTGAAGTCAATATCTATCCAATGCAATTCATTTCCCACTAAACTGATTATCGAAGCTAATAGAACAATCAACCAAAGTGAACCGTATTGACGTTTTAAGGCAGCTAATCGATTAGATAATCGCTCTTCCTCCTCAGAAAAAACGTTAGCTATTCCACTGAAGACAACAACTAATACTAATAAGATGACGATAAACCAGTTTCCAATGTTAAATGTTGGATTTAAAATATCGGAAACTTTATTCAGAATTAATGTGAGAAGCGATGAGAGAATTATCGATACAAGGATACGACTAAATGACAGCCCATCTTTCTTCATCCAAACCACCTTGTTGTCGGGAAAGATAAATCACGGACAGAGGAATGTCACAATGCCCTTCTCTTAGAGTTCTTCCCACCGTATCTCTATGCAACTATTGTTGCCGCAAATGGCAATCAATGAGCCATACCTATCGGTTTTCGCACTAATAGAATACTATATAAAGATTTCGATGGCAATGATTGTTTGTGGTGTCCTGAAATTATTTGGTAGCGTGCCGAGTTTTCTGCAAATTCTGATCGCTATATCCTTGTGTAATTTATTCCTATTCTATAGATAAATACTTACTATCCGTCAACCATTTCTCGTTTATGTCCAAGAGTATCGCAACTGCAAGCCTGAGATGAGATCTATCATTTGGAAATCCTCTAAAGTAGAGTGTTTTTCTCAGAACACCCTTAATCTTGGCTGTCAGAGAGACTCCTCTCAGAGGTCGAGTTCCAAGAACTCCATCCTCTTTCTAAAATGCGACCTGAAATTGGAGCAAGTTGGGAATCCTTTGGTGATGCTTTAATAGCTATGAATTCCGGAATCTGGTAATATTTATAAGCCGGATCTTCTAAAGCAGCCTTCTTCTTGAATTTCAATTCAAATTCGTTTATTAAATAGTCAAAACGTGGCCGAAATTTATTGTAGATCTTTATATAATAAAATATCGTATTATTGAACAAGTCATAATCCATTTTAGCTAATGGTAAATGAAACATAAAGACAGGCGCAAATGTCTCATCATACGGATACTTCGTAAAAAATCCTCCATTAGTCCTGGAACTGAATAGATGAATTGTATTGTAAAATGATTCTACCTTATCGCCAATTAGACCTTCCGATCCGTCATCATACATTGGCATGATCAGAATAAGCTCTTTTGTATCATATTGTAGAGTGACATTTATATGAATCACGATCTCCCTGCCATTCGCCAAACCAGGCGTCATGATAATCCAACTTTCATCGAGTTTATTCTTCTTGAATTGCTTGCAAATGAAGTTGCCTGTTTTTTCAAGTTCTTTTATCGCGTCAACAATATTGAATCCTATATCTTGATTTCCACAAATAATATTGTCATTACTTGCGGATGTTTGATTTTTAGCATCTATATCTTGGGTCTTATTAATATGTCTCATTCCTATCGATATTATCGATTCTGCGATTGTTTGCAGCCGAGCTATTATATTCATAATAAAATCTTCTCCGAATTATTTGCAATGCCTGTAAATTGAAACAGGACGTGGAGATGTGACTTCTTCAATCGAATTTTCGGTGAATGCTTCTATCCTTTGTTTTGATGGAATCGAATCCAACATAGGTGATTCATGTTTGGTGTGTTTGCGACTCATAGGCAAGTATCTTTCATTCTCGTTACTAAACGGCCGGTTTTCAGTTTTAGAAGTCATCTTCTTAGTAAGTAGTAAATATATATTAAATAATAATATAATAACAATTAATAAAATTACTGCTAACAATCCATATAAAATAAGCGCAACAATATCTACATTTGAATCTTCTTTTGGATTGATCCGATCTCCATCTCTACTGAATCGAGCATTACTAAAGTCTGCATCCCCAATAAACCGAACACCATCGAAGACTGCAATTCCTCTAAACTGAGCATTTGAGAAGTTGGCATATTTAATGAATTGTGCATCAGAGAATTTAACATTTCTGCTGAAAATTGCTCCTGCAAAGCTGGTAATTTTGGTAAACCGGGCATTTGTGAAGCTTGAATCTGCGTTAAATAATGTGCCGCTGAAATTGGTGGGTTTATTGAACGAGATGTTAGAGAAGTTCACAGTTCCCTGTATACTGGAGTTCGTGATGTTAATCTGAGAATTTACGGCAAAAAGTTTATCATTATTTTTTTGTAAATTTGCTTTGCTAAGGTCTAGATTGCCCTTGATGGTGACATTATTATATTCTACTTGCACACCCCTCGCTATCTCAGAAAGGATTTTGCTGGCGGCTACTTCCTTCACCTGGATCCAAGGAGCGCCTATGATTTTTCCTTTGAACTGATCACCGCTTAATTTGGCATCTCGGCTGAATTTAGCATTGCTAAAGTCGGCATCCCCAATGAATCGAGCACCATCGAAGACTGCAATCCCTCTGAATTGAGCCTTTGAGAAGTTTGCATATCTAATGAATTGTGTATCCGAGAATTTAGCATCTCCACTGAATTTTGCTCCACTAAAGCTGATATTTTCAATAAAACGTGCATTTTTAA
>Ga0209777_10005454_pt1 | contig 14648 bp, 14 predicted proteins | sample FrelakmetHBP12HB_FD_187147 | JGI IMG/M metagenome (GOLD analysis project Ga0209777, IMG submission 187147) | Freshwater lake sediment microbial communities from the University of Notre Dame, USA, for methane emissions studies -HBP12 HB (SPAdes)... | ecosystem: Environmental > Aquatic >...
GCGGAAAAAATTGGCATCAGTAAAGAAAGGGTAAGACAAATTCTAGCCCGTAATCTGGGTTCAACCAGACACGAGTGGTTATCCACTTTACAACTCTGCGCCGCATCCGGGTTACCGCGGAATCGGGTGCTGGAACTATACGAAAATGGCGTCATCACCCCCGCGGCTAACTGGGGGGCTGGTAAACGTCATTACCTGCTCTGGCACGTGGAAACAGCCAAACAAATAACTGAACACTACCAAACACATCATCTCTGTAAGATGTGTCACCAGCCGTTACCTAAGAACCGTATCATTTTCTGTTCCGACACCTGTCGCCAGGAAAAACACAAATACAAGTATATGACCTATGAAGAAAAACAACGGGTTCTGGATAACATCCGCCGGTACCGCGAAAGAAAACGTTTGCACATAGCGAGGTTAATCCCGGTAGAAGTGCTGGAACGAGAACTTATCTCAGCAATGCATTAATGCCAACTTGAAAAAGCTTATTCGGAGAGCGAGTAGAAAATCCGAAAGCGAAAACTAGGGAGACGAAAGAATGAAAACTAACTCAGTCCTGGTTGTCGACGATGAAGCAATCGTTCGAGAATCCATTCGAGACTGGCTGAAAGAATCAGGTTACGATGTCGCGATTGCCGAAAGCGCCGAAGAAGCGCTTAAAATGGTCGCGAAAAAAGAATACAACGTTTTGGTGTTGGACGTTCGTTTACCGGGTAAAAGCGGCTTAACCGCTTTGAAAGAAATCAAAGCTCAATATCCAGGCGTGAAAGCGATCATCATAACAGCGTATCCTTCGGAAGAAACCACGGCGGAAGCTCACAAGCTGGGAGCTCTCGAAGTTATGGTGAAACCGGTTGCCCCCGAAGACCTTGAAAAACTGATCAACGAAGCAGTCGAAACGATTGGTAAAGAAGAAGCGGCAGCAAAAAAAACCGCCAGAAAAGCTATTAGCGCCAAAAAATCCTTCGTTATCAGCAAGCGCAGTTTTAGAACACTGGTGGAAAACTTGATCAAAAACATGGAAGTTGTCGGCGTCAAGAGCAAGAAAAGCAAATTCGTTTTTGACCGCATTTCCAACTTTGACGAATTAAAAATGGATTACGATGTAACCGTAATCCCCCCTACCAAATATCTCTTCCCGGCTAAAGAAACCATTCTCAAATTCGATTTAACTGATTTTAAAAAATCAGCACCGGTACTGGATACTGCCCCCCGGGCTATTATCGGTGTGCATCCTTACGATATAAACGCCATCCAAATGCTGGATGAAGCGTTCATTACAGCCAATCCTGATCCTAACTACATTGCGCGGCGCCAGAACAGTATCATCATTGGCGTCGATGTTTTGAATCCTTCTCCTAAAGCTTTCTCCCCCAGTATGGGCACAAATGTTGCTGAAACTGGGTTTGACCTCTTACTTACCGATATTGGTGATACTTACATGGTCACTATCGGTTCACAAAAAGGCGCTGACCTGCTGAAACAGGTACAGGTAATAGAGCCTACCACCGATGATATCGCCCGTCAAAAAATGGTACGCGATGAGGCAATAGGGAAATATCAACTCTCATTGGATTTTCCTCGCGAGCGGCTTCCTAAATTATTAGAAGATGCTTATGATGACCCTTACTGGGCAGAAAGAGCCAGCACTTGCTTAAGCTGTGGTTCATGTGTAATGGTTTGCCCCACCTGTTTCTGCTTCGATGTGCAAGACGATGTAGCACTTAACCTGAAAGGAGGCGAACGAAGCCGTTTGTGGGATGGCTGTATGCTGGTGGACTTTGCCAGGGTGGCAGGCGGTGAAAATTTCCGCCATGATAAGACCAGCCGTTTCCACCATAGAATGTACCGTAAAGGTAAATATGTTCTGGAACGATATGGCCGAATGGGTTGCGTGGGCTGTGGGCGTTGCGGTATCGCCTGCCTGGCAGAAATCGCAAGTCCGGTTGAAGCCTTTAACGCCATCGCTGAATCGGCCAGAGCCAAGCAGTTAGCTTTAAGAGCCACCGAAGCCGTTCGTCCGGAAATAGAACTTTACACTCCAATGCAGGCTGAAATAGTGAGAGTAGAAAACCTGGCTGCTAAAGAAAAAGTTTTTGAAATCAAACTGATGGGTGGTAAAACCCTGGGGCAGAAACCCGGGCAATTCGTAGAGTTATCTCTGTTCGGTATGGGTGAAGCTCCCTTCGGCGTCGCTTCTTCACCGACTCGTCACGGTACTTTTGAAATTGCCGTACGTAATGTCGGTAGCCTGACTAATGTCAGCCACAATTTAAAGAAAGGTGAAACGGTTGGGATCCGCGGTCCATTTGGTAATGGTTTCCCTTTGAAACAATTCGAAGGTAAAGATCTGCTACTGGTTGCCGGCGGTACCGGTATCTTCCCGATGCGGTCGCTGATCCAGTACGTACTCGATAACCGGAAACTTTATGGTAGAGTTATCGTTTTGTACGGCGCCAGAGGTCCGGCGGAAAGATTGTTCACCGATGACCTCGAATCATGGAAGAACAATCCTGATCTCGAGTTTCAAGAAACCGTTGACCGGGGTGATGCTAACTGGAAGGGTAATGTTGGTGTTATCACGACTCTTATCCCCAAGGTGCAGCTTGACCCAAAGAAGACGGTGGCAGTTATTGTCGGTCCGCCTATTATGTACCGGTTCGTGATTGTTGAATTGAAGAAACGAGACATTGCTGATGAGAATGTCATCATGTCTTTGGAACGCAGAATGAAATGCGGTGTGGGCAAGTGCGGGCACTGCCAGATGAACGGTTTATACGTTTGTCAAGAAGGTCCCGTGTTCTCCCTTGCCCAGTTAAGAACCGTGAGGGAGGCAGTATAATGAAACCAAAAGTTGCATTTTTTGACTTTACCAGCTGCGAAGGTTGCCAGCTGGATGTACTGAATTTAACCGGCGAAGAACTTCTCGACCTGCTTGCGGCCGTCGACATCGTAAATTTTCGAGAAGCTATCTCCCGTAGAGATGAAGACTACGATATTGCCTTTATCGAAGGTAGTATCAGCCGTGACTCCGAAATCCCCCGGCTACAAAAAATCCGGTCTCAGGCAAAAATCCTGGTAGCGTTGGGAGCCTGCGCTTGTATCGGGGGCGTCAACTGCTTAAAGAATCACCTGACAATGAATGAAGCTTTAAAAATCGTTTATGGTGACGATGCCAAACAATTCGATACTATTCCCGCTCGCCCCATCAACGCTGTCGTGCCGGTAGATGCTTATGTGCGGGGTTGTCCTGCCCAAACCGGCGAGTTAGTGAAACTCGTCAAAGCTTTATTACTCGGTAAAAAGCCGGAAACCCCCAGTTATCCGGTTTGCACCGAGTGTAAGATGGCTGGTAATATCTGCGTGTATGAACTCGGGAAAACCTGTATCGGCCCGGTTACAAGAGCCGGTTGTGGTGCTATCTGTGTCACCGGCGGCAGGCAGTGCTGGGGTTGCCGTGGTTTGGTAGATGAACCGAACATCAACTCTCAGGAAGAAATCCTGAAGAAATACGGTTTAACTCCCGCGCAGGTAATTGAGAAATTCAAGATCTATAACACTTACTCGGAGGTAAAGAAATGACGCAGGTGAATATCAATGTTCATTATGTGACCCGTATCGAAGGTCATGGGAATCTAATCCTGAATGCCAAAGACGGTAAGATTGAAAAATTACTGTGGGAAGTGCCGGAATCACCGCGTCTTTTTGAGGCCATGCTGGTAGGTAGACACTATGACGATGTGCATCACATCGCCTCCCGCATCTGCGGTATTTGCAGCATTGCTCATACTACAGCCTCGATTCAGGCAACCGAAGCAGCCTTTGGGGTAAAATTATCCGAACAGACAGTATTACTGAGAAAATTGCTCTACCATGCTGAAATGCTGGAAAGCCATGTCCTCCATACTGTCATGCTGGCAGCTCCGGATTTTCTGGGAGCCGAAAGCGTCATTCCCTTAGCCAGTACTCACCCGGACGTCGTGATCTTGGCCTTACGCCTGAAGAAACTGGCGTACAACCTGGCAGAAGCTATCGCTGAAAGAAAGACCCACCCGCTTTCTTGTGTAGTCGGCGGCTTTGCTAAATTTCCGGATCCGGCAGAGTTGAAAGCTTTGAGAAAACGCTTGGTCGACGCTTACGCTGACCTCGATATAGTAGTCGGGCTTTTTAAAACCCTGAAAGTCCCGGATTTTGTTCGTGATACAGAATACATTGCGCTTCAAGACCCGAATGAATACGCCTTTATCAGCGGCAAGATTGCCTCATCTGATACAGTTGCGGTACCCTTAACCGATTACCGCAAGGTTACCAACGAGTTTGTCGTGCCGCAGTCTACCGCGAAATACACCAAGCACAAGAGAGATGCTTACATGGTGAGCGCGTTATCCCGCTTTAACCTGAATTCCAAGCAGTTATCCTTCAAAGCGAAGAAAGCAGCTAAGGACCTCGGCTTGGTAGCGCCCAACTACAATCCTTACATGATTACCGTGGCTCAGGTGGTCGAACTCTTCCACGTCGTCGAAGACAGTATCAATATCATCGACCAGTTGTTGACTAAGGGTATTAAGGATGAGCCGGTCAATGTGAAACCGAAGGCTGGTACCGGCGTGGGAGCGGTTGAAGCACCGCGCGGTATTCTTTTCCACGAATATACCTACGATGCCAACGGTATCATCACCAAGGCCAACTGCATCATCCCGACCAACCAGAACCACAACAATATTCAGAAAGACCTAGAGGCTTTGGTGCCCAAGATCCTAAATAAATCTGAAGCCGAAATTACCTTGATGATGGAAATGCTGGTACGTGCGTATGACCCCTGTGTCTCCTGCTCTACCCACGCGTTAAAAGTGGAAATCAAGAGATAAATTTAACCTGATACCAATAATAATAATCGACCCCCGGCTCATATTGAGAGGGGGTCGATTTGGGTTAGGCGGACTGTAGAATAGCCACAGCCCACTACATCCGCTCCGCCCAATCTCTAAATCCGAAGCACGAAATACGAACCAAGCATCAATAAATAATACCTAAAAGTCTACGATTATTCGTTTTGTAAAAGACGATATTTTTTATCATAACAAGCTGCTTTTTTTGAACGTGGGAAGATTACATAACATGTGGAACAAATATTTTCAGTATTAATTACGCACGATTCGTTTTGTGATTTTTAGAGATTCATTTTTCATAGACCGGATTTTCCTTAAAGTGGAAGCCGATGGTCTCAACAATACCGTTGATGACCTTTTTCAGATGGTGGGAGTCGGTTTTGTCCAGCCGGTATTTTGAGGAATACTACTTGAACAGCAATTTTATGGCTTCTCTGAGCGCGGCGGTTATCAGGGGCGACGCTATTCCGTTTGATGGAATTCCAGGATCCACATATTTCCGAGATGTGCAACGAACTGGAATAGAAGCCGTGTTTGCGAGCGTTTTGATTGCATTGCTGACTACCCCGCTTTCTTTTTATTTTCCGACAGGCAGATGGTTGCTGTTTCTGATTTATAAAGAAAAGATAGCAGGTAAATTAAAGATGGGCAAGGGGAGTATGTCGCACTTTATACGAGGCTTCGGAGGATAAGCAGGGGATGGATTCCCGCCCCCGTATCGGAGTCCCGATTCATTTAAATTCATACAGGATGGCGATGAAGTCGCTCATACGGGGCAGGCTGCGCGGGAATGACAGAGCGGTTAGATTAGTATCAAGGAAAAGACCCCTTCTGAAAAATGAGGGGGTCGATTTGGTTTCCTTTCTATGATAAAATTCAAACTTGTATCACTCAATTAGTGAGAAGGTTCGAATACATGGAATTCACGAAATTAACATCTAATTGGTGTAATTTATCGGACAACGCACGAGTTGTTATTGTCACCGATAACAAGCAGTTGAATTTGGAGACATATATACAAAAACAAATTATAAATAATAGCCGCATAATCAACATAGATGAATCTGAAAACTACTATGATAAGTTATTATCCTTAACTCCATCCGACCTGGTGATTGCATTGTTTTCAATCGACGCTTTTGTAAATAAAAAGATAAATCGAGTGTTTCAACCTTTTACAAAACCGGCTAGTCTTAAAGCGAAATATGTCTTTATCCGTTTGAGTATTACAAAAAAATCACTATTACAAGGATTGTCCACACCAAAAGAGCTTGTTAATAGCACGATCAATAAATTAAATGGTTTTCCACCGGGCACCGGTCTGCGAGTTACAAGCAGAACAGGAACTGATATAACGCTACAAACCAAAGGATTTACAACCTGCAGTCATTCTGTCTGTGTAGCTGGGGGAATGGCGTTTTTACCACCGTCAGAAATCTCTATTGAAGTAATACCATCCACTGCAAATGGCAGAATAGTGGTTGATGTTACTGTAGGCCAGCTATATAAATATGGGGAACTATTAGGCTATTTTGGACTTGTTGACTCACCGATAACGTTAACTATTGAAAATGGTAAAGTAACTGATATCACAGGCGGTAAAATGGCAGTAGAACTTGAGCATAAACTATTTGTGCTTGAAGATGATTGCCGTGTGCTTGTAGAGCTTGGACATGGATTATCCAAAATGACACCAACTGGATTGATAGGTGTTGACGAAAGCATTATCGATACTTGCCATTTTGGCATTGGAGATGCTTCTACTTATGGAATGCATCTCGATGTTGTTGTATCTGAACCAACGATAGAAAAAATTAAATAATCCTCGTTAAGTAAAAAAACTCTTTTGCTACTTAAGCTTTTATTATTGGTTATTTATATGCCTGTCCCCGTGGTAAAATGGCAAGAATATAAACAACTTTCTCTGTAATATCAACCTGATATATTATCCTGAGGTCTCCAATCCGAAAGTGGTATGTTTCACCCATACCTTTGAGTAACTTGCTATTGGAATTTTGCAAAGGATCAGTTTCCAAAGTGATAAAACTTTTATCAAGTCTTAAAGCCGTGTTCTTACCGACTTTGGTGTAATATTTGAGTGCTTCTTTGGAGAGTGCAACCTTAAACATTGGTGCGTTTCACATCCCGCCACCAAACAAATTCACCTTTGAGGATCTGCCCTTCACCACGCCGTAAAATCGTTAGTTCTTTTTCTGTAAATTCATCTTTTTGTTCGCGTAACCATTCCGCAAATTTGAGTAGTATGCGGCTCTCGTCTTCGGATAGCTCTCCGACAACCTTTTTTAGATCTTGCTTGGTCATACTCATAACACTACCTCTACCACCATCATTTTATCACTTTTCGTTTGAAATTCATTATAACCATTGATTCCAAAGTTTAGAATAAGAAAAAGATTGACCTTTTTGCATAGGGTACAGACATAACTTCATCCTCACTCCCAAGCTCCCTTATGTTATAATTTTCCTTAATACGCTTTGGAAAAGGAATGTTTATGCCTGATGATGTAATCAACCTGAGTCACGTGAGTAAAGAACTAGGCAAGCGGCAAATCCTTAAGGATGTCACCCTGGCTATCAAAAGAGGTGATATCTTCGGGTACCTGGGACCGAATGGCGCCGGTAAAACAACGACGATTCGTATCATTCTTGGATTGGTGCGGGCAAATTCCGGCACGGTTTCTGTGCTGGGACAGGATGTCCATGTAGATAAAACCCGTCGGAAGATCGGGTTTGTGCTGGAAGCGGACGGACTATATGATAATATGACGGCGGCTGATAATCTGAAATATTACGCGCAATTATACGATGTTCCTCAACCTGCGAGCAAGGTCTCGGAAGTTTTGAAATTAGTTGGGTTGACCGATCGTGCCGGGGATAAGGTGGCAACCTATTCCAAAGGCATGCGCCAGAGACTGGCTCTCGCCCGCGCGATGGCGCCTGCCCCGGAACTTTTAGTGCTGGACGAACCGACCGCCGGCGTCGATCCCACCGGACAGATAGAGATCCGTCAGGTGATGTTGGATTTAATACACAAGCAGGGCAAGACTATCCTTTTGAGCTCCCATAATCTGGATGAAGTTCAGCGTATCTGCGATCGGATTGTTTTGATTCATAAAGGCGAGATCAAACTTTACGGTGAACTGGATAAATTGCAGCGCGAACGCGGACAAGGGGGCATTGAAATCGAGACCGCTTCTGAAATTCCCCCTCCGATAATCGTCGAACTCCAGGCATTACCCGGCATCTCTATTAGAGATCAGCGAGAAAAGATGCTGACATTAAACGTGGCCGCGAGTGTCGATGTCTTTTCGATTGTGACATTATTAGCCGCCCGCGGCGTAAAAATTGAGCAGTTTAAAAAACAGGCGGCCTCTCTTGAGGAAATGTATACTACGATTGTGAAAGAAGCGGAGCAAACGTAAGATGAACAAAATATGGATTATTGCCAGGAAAGATATCCTCGAAGCCTTTCGCAGCCGAAGCGTTTATGTTTTTATTCTGGTCATGGTAATATTAACTTTTAGTTTTGTTACCAGCTATAGCGAACAGGTAAAAACACTGATCGGGCAACAGACAATTAACGACTTCAGCCGAAGTTTTCTTAACGGCCTAGCCTACACCCTCCCGATGATGTATTCGATTTTCGTTTGCTCGATATTCGCCAACTACTCGGTAATCGTCGATAAAGCCAAGCGTAATATCGAATCGCTTATGGCATCTCCAGTGAGCATCAATCAGATCTGGATGGGGAAATCGCTGGCGGTTACCTTACCCAGTGTGATACTTGGGCTCACTATCTCCATTCTGGATTACCTTATTATTAGTTATGGTTTTGTTTTACCCCACACACACTTTTTCGTGATTCCGGACGTCGTCGCGATTGTTTCTGCCCTCTTGATTGTCCCCATTTTGATATTCGCCATCGTCGCCATCGTCACCGATATCCAGCTGGTTATTTCTAACCCGAGGATTGATAACTTTGTATTTACAGTTATATTCTTAATTTTGTTATTCGGAGTAAATGCCCTTGGGGGTTTAGGTATTTCCATTAGTTTTACCCCGGTGGTTTACCTGGGGATGATCGTTCTTTGCGCGGTGATATCTTTTATACTTTCCCGTTCGCTGACCAGAGAAAAGGTTTTACTTTCCAGTAAAATGTAGAATAGTATGATATTGAAACCGGGGCCGTAAAGAGGTTTAATAATACTTGGCGATTATTATTTGTCAATATTGTGCCTATTTCGCTACCGGTAGCAAAACTGTAAAGGTGCTCCCTTTACCTAACTCGCTCGCTACTTCGATTTTACCGTTATGTCTTTCAACAAGTCCGTAAGATACCGAGAGCCCCAGTCCCACGCCTTTGACCTCTCCCTTGGTGGTAAAGAAGGGAGTGAACAGTTTCTTTATATTTTCTGGCGAGATGCCAGTCCCGGTATCCATAAAACTGATTTTCACAAAACCGTCCGCTGTTTGCTCCGTTGTGATCGTAATTTGCCCGCCTTCCCCGGTGGCCTGAATAGCATTTACCATCAGATTTACAAAAACCTGTTGTATCTGCCCGAAATCGGCCAGAATCGGAGACAGGTTTTTTGCTTCGCTACGGCTTATTTTCACGTGTTTGATATCCGCCTGGTGCCCCACTAGCGTAATCACCTGTTCGATTATATCTTTAACATTAATGGGTTTGAGGGTGGGTTCGGTTTGCCGTGCAAAATCCAGCAGGCTGCGTACAATTTTCGAACAATAACTGACCGCATCTTCGATCTTTTTCATATTGACGGCAAATTCTTCTTTATCGATGTTACCGCTCGCCAGTTTTCGGGACATTAATTTAGCGTAAACCAGTACACCTGCTAACGGGTTATTGATCTCATGGGCTACCGAAGCTGAAAGACCGCCCAGGGCGCTCATTTTTTCGGATTGAATCAGCTGCTTTTGCGTTTGTTCTAATTGTTTGATACTGGCATTCAACCGATCATTAAGACTCAGGATTTCCTTATAAGCATTCATTTGGCCTTCGAGGTAGTTTAACAGAGTTGCGCCCATGCCATTGATAATGAAAGCCAGCAAAACCAGCAGCATGGTCGTTAACAGCGAATCCGTTGTGGGTGCCCGGAAAATGGCGTTCGGTAAGACGATAGCCAGGAATGCCAGCCCTCCAAACAGCGCCCCTTTTAGACGGTAGGAAATAGAAGCGTACATCATCGGATAAAAGAACATAATTATGTATACATCGTGGTAGGGTTTATTGAGTACCAAGTAAAAAATGAAAGCGAATACTACAAATATGGCACTTATAATCCACAAATGATAGCTGCGCCAGCCGCCCTTGGCTTTAGAGCGCATCAGCCACTCCATGACCTGCATTTCCAGGTTCACAAAATTTTCAATTATATTGGGTTGTTTTTCCGGATTTTTCATTTTCATTTTTAAGTATTTTGAATATTATAAACTATTTACCATTGGCCGGCATCAATACGTTTGGCGCTTTACCTCATGTTAAGATACAATATAGCCACGAATTATTGATTCCCAAGGAGACAGCGATGAATTTGACTCCGAAATATCTGAAAAACTACGGTTTGCCGAAAATCAACGGTAGAATCAACGTAAAGGGACTCGATAGCTCTATCACTATAATTCGCGATAAGTGGGGTTGCCCCCATATTAAAGCCAAAACGGAACAAGACGGGTGGTTTGGGCAAGGGTTCGTACATGCTCAAGATAGGCTCTGGCAGATGGAACGTACGCGCCGTTTCTCCCGCGGCACACTTTCAGAAATATTGGGAGAGCCGTTGATCAATATCGATAAATATTATCGCCGCTTGGGTTTACGACGTCTGGCGATAAGAGATTTCCCGCAACTTAATTATGAAGCACAGGGAATACTGGAAAGTTTTGCCGCCGGTGTCAATGGTGCCATTGCTTCGATGCAGGAGTTACCTCCGGAATTTAAAGTACTTGACCTGACTCCAGAGGCGTGGTCGCCGGTCGATAGTATTGCAGTGTGGAAAACGATCTTTCTTACCCAGACTACAGATTTCAGCCAAAAAATATTCCGTGCTGCAATTGCGCAAAAACTGGGCATCGAAGCTTTGAAGATCCTTGAACCGGAATATCCTGAACAAGCTCCGGTAATTTCTTCCCCGCTGCCGGCAGGCAAAGAAATGGGCCAAGATATCGCCGAGCTGTCGGAATTCGTGAATGATCTTATGCAAATTTCTGCTTCAACTAGCGGTTCTAACAATTGGGTGGTTAATGGAAAAATGAGCGCTGGTGGCAAACCGTTGCTAGCCAGCGACCCGCATGGCGTTATCCAGACTGCGCCGATCTGGTATATGAACCATCTGTTAACACCCGGTTGGGAAGCTATCGGTGTAAACACCCCCGGTGTACCCGGCATTTTACTATTCGGGCATAACGAGCACGTTGGATGGTGTGTTACAAATGCTCTGGCGGATATTTCCGATCTTTACATCGAAAAGTTTGATAAAGACTTCCATAAATACCTCTACCGGGACCGTTGGTTGGAAGCGGAGATAAGGCATGAAGAAATTAAGGTAAAAGACAGAATCAAAAGCGTTGTAGAGGATATCCCTGTGACAATCCATGGTCCGATTATCAGCGGCGGTCCTTCGGGACAAGGTGACCCCTTAGCCTGGCGCTGGACGGGGCAAAAAGTCGCCACGACCTTCGAGTGTATTTCCGGCATGGTACGCGCAAGGAATGTGGATGAATTCCGTGAATCTCAAGTCAATTGGTCGGGTCCATCCATGAACCGCGTGATTGCCGATGATTCGGGCAACATTGCATATCAACTAATGCCGGATATACCGGTGAGGAAACACCATTCCGGGAATCCGGTACCGGTGCCCGGGTGGACAGGTGAATTCGATTGGCAAGGCGATATCATGTTTAGCGAATTGCCCTTGATAAAAAATCCAGAAAAGAATTACATTGTTACGGCTAACAATCGCGTTGCTCCCATCGATTACAAATATCACTTGAATTCACTGACCATACCCTATCGTGCTAATCGTATTAACCAAATACTGGAAAAGAGAGAAAATATGACCCTCGAGGATTTCAAGGCAATGCAGGCAGATTTGAAATCAGACGTTGCCGTGGAAATACTTGACATAATGAAAGTAATGATACAAACGGACTGTAATAATAAAGCCATGATGTTGTTGTGTAGTTGGAACGCAGAGATAAATGAAAGTTCTACGGCAGCGGCTCTGTATGAAGTATTTTTGCAGAAATTACTCAATAAATTATTCGCTTGCACCGATGGGTTGGCAGGCAGGAAACTGGCAATCGAACGATGGTGGTTGTGCTACCTGGACAAGTTGGCAAAAGCAATTAAGGCAGGTGATCAAGCCCTAATAAACATGAATCCCGACTTGAGAGGACAAAACTGGGAGAGGGTAATCACCGCATCGCTTGATGAAGCTTGGGAATTCCTTGAGGAGATACTCGGTAAAGATCCGTCAAAATGGGCTTGGGGCAAACTGCACCGGCAGACTTTTGTGCATAACCTGGGAAGAACACCGCCTTACGATAAGACATTCAATATATCATCGATTGGTATCGGCGGTGATAGCACCACGGTCTTTAATTCGGGCGGACCATACACCGATACATTTACTCCAAATGTTGGTGTTTCGTTTCGCATGCTGTTGGATTTATCAGACTTTAAAAGATGTTTGTGGGTACTACCTCCGGGTCAATCAGGGCACCCCGGGAGTAAACACTACCGCGACGGTATCACACCTCTGAAGAATGGTAAGTATTTCCCGATGTTATGGGACTGGGAAGAAATAAAAAAGAAATCGGAAGGGACATTAAGGTTGATTGCAGAGAAGAAGGAAGAGTAAATATCTCTCCATGAAGATGCTTCAATACAGTACCGATGAAAAGAAACTATTTATCTTTTTTTTCGACGAATGCTCGTGTAGATTCAGCACGTTCTTCATTGGTCTCTGCCAGTGCCCTCAGTGCCACACCGATGCTGGAACCGCTTGCCTCAAATGAAGACCAGGCTTGATTAATTGCCTGCTTGGCCAGCATTAAAGCCGCCGGACTCCGCGAAGCAATTGTCTCTGCCAGCTTACGCGTGCTAGTCGTTAATTCTGTGTGCGGCACCACCCGGTTAACCAAACCGATTTTCTCGGCGGTCTGGGCATCAACAGGTTCTCCGCTTAAAATCATCTCCATCGCCCAACCTTTACCAACAAGCGGAGAAAGTCGCCAGGTAGCACCGCCGCCAGGAAAAAATCCCCGACGTATCTCATAAAAACCGAACGTCGCTTTTTCCGAAGCGATGCGGATATCGCAGGCTAAGGCCAGTTCCAATCCGCCGCCAATGGCATAACCGTTTATCGCCGCGATGACCGGTTTGGTCATTTGCGAAAGTATAAGTGTCGCTGCCTGTCCCGCCATCCCCTCCCAGACTTGGAGCGGCGTAGCTTTAGCGGCGCTGTATTCTTTCAAATCGCGTCCTGCGGTAAATGCCTTTTCACCCGCTCCTGTGATTATAATTACCCGTGTGTCATTGTCATGTTTCAGATCGTTAAGTATCATTACGAGTTCATCCTGCATCTGTTTGTTCAAGGCATTTTGCACTTCGGGACGGTTTAGTATAATGGTCGCAATTTTATTATCTTTATTTAATATTACAGTCTGGTAAGTCATCATTATCTCCTTGTTGTCATTCTGAGGAGTCCCGATTCCACCGGGACGACGAATGAATCTCAGGGTGGAGGGGTAATTTATTATCCAATCCTATCAGGATTCATTCGCTTGTGCGCAGTTAAAAGGCTGTTTTACTCTCCAATACCCCAGTCATGATATCCCTGGCGGATGATTGCCAGATATTCCGCCGATGGTTTGGCAAATTCCGCCTGGTGTCGTTTGATATAGGCCGTTGCTTTAGTCGCCTGTTCCATGTCATTTAGTACCAAAACGTTCAAATGATCGTAAGTCAACGGATAATCTTCGGAACGATCGAGTCTTTGCAAATCCTTCTCAGGAATGTCCCAAACTCCGCCCATAACTTTTTCACCCCGGAAAGGGATGATATTTGCCGTGGAGCTTTTTAACTCCCGGGACCATCCTGAGAAAGTGAGCCTGTAATTTGGTAAAACCGCTTGAAATTTGGGTTTGGCATCCGGGCAAATCTTCTTCATGTGTGCCTTGTTAAGATCCAAGCCGTAAGCAAAATAGTCCATGTCGACCTCCGTTTCCGGTAATTACCGGTGAACACTGACGTGAACACATTATACAGGAAGATGATTCGTTTTTGCCATCATCCTGAAATCAGGATACAATAAAACTAATAAGTAATCGGAAAAAAACAAGGTAGGGCCAGCATGATTGTAGAAATGAAAACCGGCGCCAGTAAAACTGAGGTGGATGCCGTTATCGATAAAGCTAAAACACTGGGTCTAGGCGTGCAGCTTAACCGCGGTACGGATAAGGTAGTCGTGGCATTACTCGGCAGCAATACCGGACAGATTGTGACTGATATATTTGCGGTGCTGCCGGGAGTGGAAACGGTCACCCGTATCATGAAACCCTACAAACTGGCCTCACGGACGGTAAAACCGCAGGATACCGTGGTCAACGTTAAAGGCGTGGAGATCGGGGGGAAACGGATCGTGGTCATGGCCGGTCCGTGTGCCGTGGAAACCGAAAGTCAATTGATGGAAGCTGCCACGCAGGTAAAAGCTGCCG
>Ga0209777_10005455_pt1 | contig 14639 bp, 6 predicted proteins | sample FrelakmetHBP12HB_FD_187147 | JGI IMG/M metagenome (GOLD analysis project Ga0209777, IMG submission 187147) | Freshwater lake sediment microbial communities from the University of Notre Dame, USA, for methane emissions studies -HBP12 HB (SPAdes)... | ecosystem: Environmental > Aquatic >...
CTCGTGGCCAGACCGGGATGATCCGGGCCGAGGGCCTTCTCCTTGATCGCCAGCGAGCGCTTGTAGAGCGGCTCAGCCTGCGCATACCTGCCTTGGGAGTAGTATAGCAACGCGAGGTTGTTCAGGCTCGTAGCCACATCGGGATGATCGGGGCCGAAAACCTTCTCCTTGATCGCCAGCGAGCGCTTGTAGAGCGGCTCGGCCTGCGCGTAGTGGTCTTGGTTATAGTACAGCAACGCGAGGTTGTTCAGGTCTATTGCCACATCGGGATGATCCGGGCCGTATACTTTCTCGTCGATTGCCAGCGAGCGATTGTAGAGCGGCTCGGCCTTCGCGTACTGGCCTTGGGCATCGTACAGCATCGCGAGGTTGTTCAGGCTCGTCGCCACATCGGCATGATCGGGACCGAGAACCTTCTCCTTGATCGCCAGCGAGCGCTTGTAGAGCGGCTCAGCCTGCGCGTACTGATCTTGGGTAGCGTAGAGCAGTGCGAGATTGTTCAGGGTCGTAGCCACATCGAGATGATCGGGTCCAAGAGCCTTCTCCCTGATCGCCAGCGAGCGCTTGTAGAGCGGCTCAGCCTTCGTGTAGAGGCCTTGAGTGCGGTATAATTCCGCGAGGTTGTTCAGGCTCTGGGCCACGTCGGGATGATCGGGGCCGAGAGCCTTCTCCCTGATTGCCAGTGAGCGATTGTAGAGCGGCTCGGCCTGTGCGTACCGGCCTAGAGTCGTGTACAGGAACGCGAGGTTGTTCAGACTCGTGGCCACGTTGGGATGATTCGGACCTACCGATTGCTCGGCAACCGCTAACGCTTTCTTCTCGACCACCACAGCAGAATCATAGAGACCTTGCCCGTACAGTGACCCGGCCTCGTCGTTAAGCGTCTCCCACTTGGTCCCTTGTGCATGGGCGGATGTGCCGGCAAAGAGAATAAGCAGAAGCACCGCTAATCCCGGCATGGTTCTTTTCATACTATGCTCTCCTTCTCAGGCTAATCATAATTGGACCAATCCGCGCGAGACGCGGAATCCTGATTTCGTGTCCGTATAACACACTATTTCCGTTCGCACCTATGCCGTGATTCATCGATCCCTCCCAAGGATTGTCAACGACAATATCCTCTATAAGGATGCTTTTCTCGCGGGTTGTGTCAAGGGGTTTTTCTTGGGGGTGATGGTTGAATGTTCATGGTGCGGTAATGAAGACACACCCCTTGATCCCCTCTCAAGAGGGGAATAGGATACGGCAGGGCACAGTCGTCAGTGGCCGGATTAAGATGTGACGAAACGAAGACACACCCCTTGGTCCCCTCTCAAGAGGGGAATGTATCCGTCGAAATGAAAACACACCCCTTGATCCCCTCTCAAGAGGGGAATAGTCGCCCGTCCCACCGCCCTCTGGATTCCCGCTTTCGCGGGAATGACACGCCTTTTGGTTCTTTCTCAGCAGGGGAATAAGGTATCGTCGATCATGGCTTGCGCCTGATCAAGTAGTTAACGGGCCGGGGTGGTGAGTTATCCCCTCTGTCAGAGGGGTGGCACGTTCCGACGCAGGAGGAACGTGACGGGGTGTGTCAAAAAGAGCCTGATCATACCATCACGTCCTTCTCGACAGACCCTGCCTAACCATCCCGCTTTCCCCTGATTCCGCGGTTGACGACAGAGCCGCTTCTGACTATTCTGCCTCTTGAGAGTGAAAAGAGCTTTCGTCATTCCCCTCTTGAGAGGGAGAACGATTTCCGCGATTCCCCTCTTTAGAGGGGAACAAGGGGTGTGTCATAATGCGTCGCATAATACCGTACAATCAGAAGCTCAAGCAACTCGCCCGCCAGCTACGCAACAACAGCACTCTTGCGGAAGTACTTCTCTGGCAGCGCCTCAAAGGCAGACAGATGTTAGGCCACGACTTCCATCGCCAGAAGCCGCTTGGCAACTACATTGTCGACTTCTTCTGTCATGAATTGATGTTGGCAATCGAAGTTGATGGATCAAGCCACAATGATAAGCTCGCCCAGGATGACAGACGTCAGCGGGAATTGGAGGCGATGGGTGTGACGGTAATTCGATTTGTAGACGCCGACGTTAAAACCAACTTGAGTGGTGTCGTGCAGCAGATTGAGTGTTGGATCAGAGAACACACCCCTCAATCCTCTCTCAAGAGGGGAATTTGCCATTCTGGCAGGTCTTGATCCGGCAGAGTGTATGGAGCAGACGTTGTGTCTTGCGGCAGGGTCATCTAATGACACCCGCGATGGTTTGCACCAATGGCCGGATTGTGACCTGCCAGTCGTGTGTGCTCTCCGATTAGAACGCGGCAGATCACGCCCCCAACACTCAACCCACCCCGCTAAGACCTGCCACAGCAACCAATCCCACAAATACCCGCTTGCCTTAGACTACATGTTCCTGCATCTTCTTCACGAGGCTACCTCCTCTGGCGGAGCACTCACGTCGCTCAGTCATAATTCGGCTATTAACTACAAGGTGACCTCTTTTCTCATCTTTCCAAAATCCCGCCCTGATGGCATAGTAACTACAACAACAGGAGTTTAGTAAGTCACACCGACTCGCGACGAGACTATGGGCACTCTTCGGCCATCGTCGAAGTCCGTGGATAGCAAGTAATCGAGGCGAACGCAATTGTGCTGAGCTACAAAGCTGCTCTGCAGGAGAGTGGTACGTGGTCCAATACGATTAATCGCTGATTGTCGACCCCGCGGTCTGCTGCGAAGCTACGCCTACGGATATTGCGCACTCAGTATGTGCAATAAATCCGAGGTCTCGACTCGGTCAAGATACTTGGTGATCGGAGGAATTCCTATGTCTTGGGGTAGCTTCTGCGAAAGTGACCTTTTCAAGGCTGGTTGGCTCGCTCCCGAGTTTCAGAGCGAAACAGCGGAGCTTGAGAAAGCTTGTGGACTGCGGAAAATCGCTCGAAAACAATCTGCTTCTGCCGATATCCTACGTAGTGAGCCGATAAGCCGTAGTTTGACATCAGTTTGAGCAGAGAGAGGCATGTTTACAGATAGCCGTATCGAGCAGGCCAAACGTAGCTACCGACCCGGTGAAGTTATCTTCCGGCAGGGGGATGATGGAGCCACCATGATCTTGATCCTGTCCGGTTCAGTAGAAATACTCAAAGACGGCATCGTCATTGCCCGCCGGGGCCCCGGCGAATTTATCGGCGAAATGGCGCTGGTGGAGGATACCCCGCGTTTCGCTACTGTTGTGGCGCAAACCGATTGCGAGATATCGGAGTGCAGCCGCGAATGGTTCCTCGAAGTGATCAAAGAAGATCCGACGTTTGCTCTCGGTCTGATGAAGGATCTCAGCCACAAGCTGCGTGAGTCAGATTCCCAGAGAATCCTAGAGTTGGAAGAGAACAACGATCACTTACAGATCAAGAATAAAGAACTGTCACTGGCAAACGACTTCCTTGGACAGCTTATTGAACAGTCTCCGGCAGCGATAATCATTACCGACAAGCAGGGCGAAGTAAGACGGGCTAACCCGGCTGCGACGAAAGTATTCGAAGTCGGTTCGGACGATCACTGGAAGTCACTACTATCCTATTTCCCGAACAGTAATCCGATTCAGACTCTGTGGAACTCTCTGCAGCCAAGTTGGGTCGGCGAGACCAAGGCATCGGTTGACGGAAACATCCGAACCCTGTATCTATCTGTTTCGCGCCTGCATTCTTATGATTCCGAAGCCAGTTATCTGTTCATCTGTGAGGATATTTCGGAACTGATCGAACTGAACGAACAAATCATCAAACTGGAACGCTTCGCCACTGAAGGTGAGATTTCTTCCGGAATCGCGCACGACATAAAGAACTATCTGGCAATTCTCAAAGGCAACTTCGATCTGATGCACTTCAAGTTCGATGCCGAGTTCAAGACCAGGCACAAAAATCATATCGCCGCCATGGACAAAGGTTTTCAGGAGATCGAGAGTTTCGTGGAGAACCTCATGGGTGGCCGAGGGGACGAAGGAGCATTCGCGGAGGTCAATCTGAGTGAGATGATCCGAGTGATCGTGAGATTCCTGGCGCCGCAGGAGCGATTCCATCATATCAAAATCGCACGAGTTGTTGATCGGTCGTTCCCGGCGCAGTTACGGCTCAATGAGCGACAGATCCAGCAGGTGCTGCTTAACCTGCTGATGAATGCGGCCGAGGCACTCAATGCCTTGACGGACAAACCCAACAAAGAGATCTCGGTGGAACTGCGCATGGATGAGACGAATCACCGGCCGCAATTGATTGTTGCGGACAATGGCCCCGGCATTCCGGCCGAACTCCAGCCGGAGTTGTTCAATAAAAGATTCACGACCAAGGAACGGGGACACGGAATCGGTCTCATCACAGTCAAGAAGATTGTCGAGCAACACCAGGGCACGATTCAGGTGGAGTCAACGCCCGGTGCGGGCACGAAGTTCGTAATCACATTCACGGGTTAGAGGCGGACGATATGCCGGATGTGCTGTTTTTCCTGTTACTTGCGCATATCTTTGGCGACTACGCGCTGCAGACAGACTACATGGCAAGGATGAAGGGTTCTTCCAAAAGAGTTCTATCCCTTCACGTCCTGATCTACACTCTAACCATCGGCGTTTTCTGGTGGCTCGGCAAGAAACTGACTGGAAATCAAGAGTTTCCTACGCTGACTCAAGCGCTGGTGCTTGTAGCGCTCTATGTTCAGCACTGGCTGCAAGACTATGTAAAGACCAACAAATCAAATGGCGGCAAGCAGGGATTCTTTGTCGATCAAGCGTTGCACTTATTGGCTCTTTACATAATCAGGATGTTCTTCTAAGCACAAGTGTCGATGGACCATAAGATCACGTCATACCTGCCACGCCTGTTGCTCCACTGGTATCAGATGCATCCGCATGCGGGAATCCATCAACGCACTGATCACACGGGCGTCTTACTCTTTGCCGACACCAGCGGGTTTACGGCGCTTACTCGCGCATTGGCCAAACAGGGAAAGATCGGTTCCGAGATTCTAACCGACTTGCTGAACAGTCTGTTCAAGTCACTGGAACAGGTCATCACACTGCATGACGGCGACATTCTCAAATTTTCCGGTGATGCCGTCTGGTGCTATTTCCCGCCTCGGACGCCGATCGAGCAGGTGTTCGCGGAGATGCTGTATGGGGTCGATCGCCTCAACCGAGAGCATCCGGTCTGCCGCACCCACAAACTATCCCTCCATGCCGGGGCAACGGCGGGGCAGTTCGAAATCATCACATTCGGTAACGCCGACAGCCGTTTGGAATTCGAAATCGCCGGGTCGATCATTGCGGAAGCTTACCATGGCGCAGACGTAGCCACTGCGGGGGAAATTGCGCTCGCGTTGTCATTGCAGAATACAGATACAATTGATCATTCCAATTCCACCGAAGAAAATTATCGGGTGGTTCGACCATTGCCAACCTCTCCGGCATCGGGTGTCGGCAGCGTTCGGACTGAGTCATCATTGTCTGCCTGGGCTTGTGGCACTGTGGAGAAGTACGTGCCGGAAGCGGTCAGAGAAAGGAAGCTGAACGATAGTTTGGATACCGGTTTGCAGAGTGAACACCGGCAGGTCACCGTTCTATTTGCCAATCTGCTCTCGCCTGATGATCCAGCCGGCGAGTCAAGCTCAACTTCGTTCTCTCAAGCCAGTGAGGCGATCAGCAACATCTTTCGAATAATCGAAAGCAACCGGGGAATCGTCGCACGCATTGACCCGTTCGTCCGCGGTCACAAACTGCTGGCGCTATTCGGAGCGCTCAACAGGAGCGAAAGCGATAGACTCAACGCCTTACAGGCGGCGGAAGCGATTCTGCGTCTGCCATCGTCCCAGGTCAATGTGAGAATTGGGCTTTCGACCGGTCCGCTGCTTTGCGGCGAGGTCGGTTCTCAGTTGCGTCACGAATACACGGTTATGGGAGAGGCCGTCAATCTTGCAGCGCGGTTGATGTCGAAAGCGAACAGCCAGACTGTCCTCTTTGATCAGGCGCTCTTCGATCATCTTCAGGAGTTGGTAACCGTCACCAAGATAGAATTGAATCTTAAGGGAGTCGGCGACAAAGTTTCCGTCTACCAGTTCAATTCGTGGCGACAGTTAGAGTCGGAACTCCCGACTGTAACCGAACTGGTTGGCCGGGATGAGCCGCTGAAGCTGATTGATGAACTGTGGAGATCGCGACCTGTGGAACAAGCCCGATGGGTAATTGTTAGCGGCGAGCCGGGCATTGGAAAGACGTCGCTGGTGTCAGTCTATGCCCAAACGCATCCATCGGCTCAGACGATTTACCTATCCGGTTACGGAGCGAGACTACATCATCCGGGCTGGTTGCTGGCACAATGGCTGAAACGAATCCGTACGATTACGGAGGGTGTGGCATCATCCGAGGAGGAAATCGCCGACCGATTCAGAAAACGAATCGACGCGAATTGGTGGCCGCTTTTCAATCAGATTCTCGGTCTGACGACACCCGACAACGAGTGGACCCGAGGACTCTCCACCGAGCTGCGGTTGGCCAAATTGGCTGATATCGTCGCACGGCTGCTGGAAGAACTATCGCCTGAACAACTGGTAATTCTGGATGATCTTGACGCCGTCGACTCTCTCTCCTCAATTATCCTGTCACGTCTGCTTGCAGAGACTGTCAAGAAACGTCTGATGGTGATCCTGGTGGGCAACACTCTTGCCGGGACACACGCCGAGACTAACTGCCGGTCGATCACACTGGCTGGACTAACCAACGAGAACCTGACAGCGTGGTTGAACGGACGATTTGTCGCCAGCACGCGCGAGAGAGAGCTTTGCGAGTTGTTGATCAGTCGCTCGGAAGGCAATCCCCTGTTTATCAATGAGACACTGGCTCAACTGGCTGCAGACGGTGTCATCGGACATCTCACTCACGAAACCCGCTGGGAAGTATTGAAGCCGCTTGACGAGATTAAACTGGCCGACCGCATTGAGGATTTGCAACTGGCGCGGTTTGACGCTCTGCCGGAGTCACTCCGCCAGATTCTCAAGATGGCCGCCGTCATGGATGGCAGGTTCACAGAGAGCGAGTTGATCCATATCGCCCGCTTGAAGGAGCAGCACTCAATCAGAACCATACTCACTGAGCTGGCCGGCGCTGACATGCTGACATTCGATCCGGTAAATCAGAGTTACGACTTTGTTCGCGATATGACCAGACAGGCCATCTACAGTTGCGTTCCCCAGTCTGATCTCGGACGACTGCACTTAGCCGTGGGAGAGATGCTGCTGGCCGAGGGAAGAACTGATGACATTCTCCGGTTGGCCTATCACTTTTCGCGCGGCGATGATTCTAATCGAGCATTTGAATACTCGTTCAGAGCCGGCAAATTGGCTCAAGCCAAGGGCCTATTGGTGGAAACAGCAGCCAGTCTTCGCCGGTGCGTTCAGCTACTCGAATCGGAAACCGGCTGGCACCTTGACAGGGAGGCTAAGCTTGAATTCCTGCGATGGGCAACCGAGTTCTCAATCCGTGAAGGCAACTACAGCGATGCCCAGCGATTTGTGCATGAATGGCGCAAGCTGTCAATAGAGCTGCAGCGGCCATCAAGCTATCATGCCGCGGCAAATGAATTTGCCAGAGTGTTATGGAAGCGATCGAAATACAATCGTTGCCGACAGGTCTTGAACCGTCTTGTTCGCCTCGATGAAGACACTTCATCTACGTCGCTACTGGCCGATTCGTATTCGCTGCTCGGTGAGTTGTCGCGGAGAACCGGCCGATTGCCCGAAGCTCGGTCGGCAGGCAAACGCGCGGTGGAGCTGGCGCATTCAAGTCACAACTGTTGCATTGAGTCAGACGCCTACAATGGCCTCGGGCTGGCCTATTGGGTTGGCGGTATGCTGGCGGAAGCACGCGATTGCTTCGTTAAGAGCCTGAAGCTTCAGGAAGGCAACGGCTCCATGTACGCCGAGGCCAGGGTTGCCAACAATCTGGCAATTATTGCCGGGGATATGGGTGACTATGTGGAAGCGCGTCGCCTGGCCGGTAAGGCCAAAGAAGTGTTCATGGAGCTTGGCGACCGTCGCAATCAAGCTTATGCAAGCGGCAATCTAGCGAGTTTATTAGTTGGCGGCGGCCATTATCGCGAGGCAATTGAGTTGTACAGTTCTGCCGATCGAATCTTCCTCAAACTGGGAGAAACGCATCCTCACTATTATACTGTTGGTAATCTTGGTGATCTTAATCTGCTTCTGGGCGAATTCGACGAAGCCTATAGCAGATACGTGGAAGTGGCGACTTTCGCTCGCGAAAGCGGCGATCAGGAGTTGGAGGCGGAAATGTGCGTGCGCTTCGCTGAACTCGCCTATTATCGCCAGCAACCGGACGAAGCGAGGCAGCTCTACGAGACTGCCATTCAGAAGGCGAAAGCGGTTGGCTCACTCGAATTCAGGGTCAGAGGAACCATTGGGCTTTGCCGCTATTTGATCGGCGAACGAAACGCGCAGGAAGCTGGTCAAGCAATCGAGCGGTTAGTCGAATCCGCGCAAGAGTCCAAATCAGATCGCACCCGGTATGAAGCCAAATTCCTGACCGGGGAAATGCTGCGCATCATGGGGCAGTCGGCGTCGGCCTTGCCGCACTATCGTGAATGCGCCTCCTTCGCTTCCCGACAGCTGCAATTCGAGTTAGCGCTAAAGTGCTATGTCCGCCTCTATGAGTCTGACCCTGATTCAAGGGACGAAACGGCAAACAATCTCAAAGTTCTGCTTGATGACTTCCTCGCGACCAACGGCGAACAGATATTCAAGAGACTGATGAATTCTTACTATTTCCAGTTCTTCCACGAGACAATGAAACAAGTAGTCGGACACACATCTGTGGGATTGATCCGATAAACACTCGGCCAAATCCCCTAGTTTTCCCCGAAATTGGATCTGTTCAAAGGCAGTGCGCAAGAGCTGCACAAATCAAACGATTGCAACTGTCTGAATCCCAAGGCCTTGAAATGTGTCCGGGAAAATGTCACAGGATGAAACAGTTTGGCAACCACTTTGCAGCACTCATGACAGAATTGATTGGTCGTTGACCGCTAAGGGTCTGCAAGGACCCGGAAGGAGAAGATTTGATGAGATCGCCGTTACGTACTTGGCTCATCCCGACAGTGTTAGTTGTGTTGGGCATAACAGCTTTTCTGGTAATTGGAGGTTGTACATCTAACGCCATAGCCCCGGAAAACGGAAATCCGAATCAGGCCAGACTTGATTGGCTGAATCAGTTCTTTAATGATGGCGGTGCGAGCCGCGGATCCGGAATCAACATTGAGGGCTGCCCGGTCCTCTTCGACACGACGCTCTCCCAGACAGTATGTCAGTGGGGAGCTCAGATTGACATGGTGCATGGCGCGGAGAAGATCGGTTTTTCGCTACCTTACATGGCGGTGACACACCAGGTCACTCTCACTATCCGTGTCAGGAAGTATCAGGCGCCGTTTGGCGAGTTCTGGATGCTCGACTGTAGCCCCAACGGCCAGGTTTTCAACTACCCGCTCTATTGCCAGCCCAATCAGCAGGTGATAAACTCTTCCACCGCGGTCCTCTACTACTACAACCCGAGCACCAGGCTGTGGGAAGTTCAGGCGAAGTCGCGGAGTTCGAACCCGCAGTTGCCGATCTATCACTTCTCGAAGTATGGAATATCGTAGCCCTTAGTAGGAGGGAATGACTCACTGGCTCAAGGCCCCGGGCGTTTTCGCCCGGGGCTTTCTTGTTTTTCCGCTCGCCTTAGGTGCTATTGGTTGTTCCCAACGGAGTGTAGTCCAAATCCCTGACTTTTCAACGGAAAAATCAGTGTTCAAAACGGGTGTTCAAGAACCGATCACCAAACATCCTCGCAAGATGTTCTGTATCAACGTTTTATTTTGAGTACAGGCAGATGTTGCCCGATGAAACAGTTGGGCAACCAATTTGCAGCAGTCCAAGCAGAATGAATTGGTCTTTGACCAGCTAAGGGCCTGAAGAGGCCCGGAAGGAGGATAGTTTGAAGAGTAGTAAACGGTACGTTTCGATTTTAGCGGTGCTGTTCGCTATCTCCATTTCCCTGGCGTTTGTTGGGGGTTGTACCTCAAATGCAGTCGCGCCAAACGACAGTCTCATTCAGAGCAAATTAGATTGGATGAACGAGTTCCTCACGCCTGATGGAGCGCAACGTGGACCGGGTCTGGGCGAGTGCCCCGTTCTTTTCGACACCGCAGTTACCAGACAGGTCGGTAGTTCCAAGGACAAGTTCACAATCGTATTCGGCGAGGAAGTAATCGCATTCGAACTTCCCAAAGACGCCTTGTCGAGCCCGATCACACTGACCGTTCATGCCACGAAGTATCAAGCGCCGTTTGGCTCTTTCTGGCTGCTCGACTGCGGACCGGAAGGCACTGTTTTCGCCAAGCCGCTGGAAGTGACTCCTAACAAGGCAGTAACTGAAAGCAACTCCCCCGTCCTGTACTATCTCAATCCAGCTACAGGCTTGTGGGAGGTGGAGCAGATCACTGCTTCCAGCAGCTCGGATCTGCTGATCAACCATTTCTCCATGTATGGGATATCATAGCAGCTTTCTGGAGGGACTGACCGATTGACTAAAAGCCTCGGGCGTTTTCGCCCGGGGTTTCTTTTCAATGTGTGATTCTATGAGCCTCCTCCGATTTATACCGAGTTGCATTCATAATGATATTATGCGTCGCGTCCGGCAGATACGACGCACGAATCATACCGTCAGCCGTAGGGGCGCAGCACGCTGCGCCCGCGGGTACTCGCAATACCGAGAACGGAGTATGTATCATTTTGAATGCAACTGCGTATAAGGAGGTGACAGTGCGGTTGGTGGTGGAGGAAAAGAGGAGTGAGGATCGGGAGTCGAGAGGGCGGCTTCCCGTTTTTCTATCCTCGACTTGGCCATGAGTGGGCTTCCGGTGGTGGGTCGCAGTTGTGCTATTCGTCGTAGCGCTACCAAATATCCAAGCCGCCTGCGGTCAACCCACAGGCGGCTTTATTTCAAAGTTCCGTCAAGTCTTAGTTCCGCACTGCGAAGCGTGACCGTGCAGCAGCGTCATGTCACATCCGGCTGCCGTCGGGCAAGACATGACGCAATCGGTGAACGGAATTCCACTGTGTCATCTGCACGCCGCACACGGCGCTGACCCGCCTGAGAAGATGTAGGCGATCAGATAAACCACATCTGAGATGTCAACTATACCGTCGCAGTTGGCATCACCGGCAAGCAATGGATGTGGCGCTGACCCACCGGAAAAGATGTAGGCGATCAGATAAACCACATCAGAGATGTCGACCATGCCATCACTGTTGGCGTCGCCGCAGTTATCCCCCAGCTGGATGTCGCTGTCTCCGCAATCAGCATATTCGGGAACATATGAGTTCGGTCCATACGCCGAAACCAATTCAAAATAACCCGCAGGGGGAACGAATGCTGTGTCGATATCGACAACACCGGCCCTGATAGATGGCAGCATTCTAAAGTTCAGAGCGCACAACAGACCGCGCTGCGTGCGAGCGGGAATGTACGTATTCAACTTCTCTGAGGCGGAATGCCCAATCAAAAGGCGCTTGTTCGCCGGTTCAGACCGCCAGTCGCGGTATGCCCCAACCGGAATGATTGATCCGCTAAAGTCTACTGACGTAATCTCAATCAGATCAGAACTGTAGCCAAAACCGGCGCTAAGACTGTTAATTATCTCATCGTTATACAAATAGACCTCTACCCGGAACGAATTTCCTGCCACCAAGTGATGGGAAGGAACAATAGTCGGGCACATAATTGCAATCGTGTCCCGAGCGCCCGTATCTTGACCCGGCTCCTGATACCCCTCCGCACAGTGCGGAGCTGGGCCACCGGAGAAGAGTCTACTTATCAGAAATGCCACATCCGCGACAGAGACTCTGCCATTGCCATCAGCGTCTCCCTTGCCCTTCGGATAGTTGCAGTCAGCCGGAGCGGTGCCGCCCGCGTAGAGGTACGCAATCAAGAACACCGCGTCGGAAATGTCAACCTCGCCGTTGTTGTTGGCATCACCGCATCCGGTGCAAACGGTCGCGGCGATGAATGCCTTCCCCTGATCGACCGCCGCGTTGAGGCCGTCGAGTCCAGCCCAGTTGTCCTGGGCGAGCTTGGCCGCCAGCACAACATCGAATCTGAGGCGACTGCTCGAAGTCACGGTGTAGTTCTTCGCGATAACCATCACCACAGTCTGATCCACGGCCGAGTCGAGCTTGTAGGAAGTGTAAGAATAGTTGGTCAACTGCATGTACTTCCATACAGAGTCAACCTGCAATCCACCCTTGGGGTAGACTTGCTCCGCGTTGCCAAACGCAAAGCCACCGCTGATCGGTACTGGCACTTTGACGTTGCCGGGCTGTGTAACGTTGTAGGTATACGCAGCCAACGCACCGTAGCCATTCTGTCGCTCAGGACTGTACATACCCTGCAGATAGACCATCTGTCTGGTCGGATCAGTACCGGCGACGTTGTCGAATCCGGAATCGGACGGGATATCCCAATCGGCAGCGAAGGCGATGTCAAGACCGGTTATGTTGCTGGTCCACTTCGTACCCTTGTAGATCTCGAAGTGCCCGACGTAGAAATCGGCTGAATCGACGAACGTGGCCGCATACCAATCGACGTCAAATCCAACTGTCGAGTCACGGTTCGTGCCTTTTCCGGAGGCGATGCGACAACTCGGGTGAGAAGTCGGGTAGTGCGGAACTACGGTCGCTGTGTCAATGGTGGTATTACTCAGAGCATACAACCTACCGAAGTTGTTATCCGGAGTGGGATCGCCCTGACCTCTTTCGTATATCCCCCAGTCACTACCCGTACTGGCTCCGCTCTGACGTTTGTTGAATATAAGCCAGCTAAGATTGTCCTTCGAATTGCCCATGATCAGAGAAGCATCGGTAATGAAGTCTTTGCTCTGGTCGGCGAAATAGGTGAAAGAACTTTTCGAAACATCATCGGCCGCCTGACCAGCCTGATTGACCATCATCCGGTTGCTGGCAGTGCGGAGAGGAACGTCCTGAGGGAGGAACCAACTATCAAACACATAGAATTCAACCGGTACCAGAACTGTCTTGGCCCCACCATCGTAGGTGAATGTAATGCTGCCCAAGAAGAGGCCTTCAGTGGCCAGCGAACCAACCCTGGCAGTGATTGTTGCCGAATTGGTGTAACCGGCTGGTACCGTACCGCATGTGGCGCTTAAGCTAATCGGCAGGCCGACGACGGATGAATTCCAGATGACCGGTAGGTTACCGGCGTTGAGTAGCACCAGATCTATACTCGCGGTTTGGTTTCTTTTTGCATGGATCTCCGGATACTTGATTTCACTCGGTGAGCAGCTCAAAGACTGATTAGGTGCCATCGCTATACACGGAGTGCTCAGGAATTTTACCGGGCTATTCTGTGCAGTTCCTTGATCACCTGATCCGCCTGTATTGGTGCCGGCATCCAGATCCTCCAGGAACTCAATACGCAGCGTGTCGTTGACGTAGCGGGCAGACGAACTCATGCGGTCACTTGCGCAGGCTCCAGCCAAACACTTATCGGTCTTGGTGTTGGTCAAGTTGACCATCGGACCCCAGGTCTCACCCCAGGTGGATGAAGCGGAGAAACATACTTCGCCGTTGGAGTATCCACCATCAGAACAGTCGGGAATAAGCGTCGTTCCGAGATACCGAGTATATGTCGCGTAGAGCAAAGTATCATGCAGCACCGAGGAGATGCACTGGGTCAGATTGATTTTGCAGACGTTGAATTCGAACGAATTGCGAGTGCATTCTGGATCGATATTGTTGGCGTTGAGTACCAGGCTCCACTGGGTCGGGTTGCCGCTTGACCACTGTTGCAACTTGGCTTTCTGATAGAAGGCATCGCTAGCGCCGCCGCCCACCGAATCCCAGGGAATGAGGAGGAAAAGGATGTGGAAGTAGCCGTCGGCGGTGAACAGCACCGACGTTTCTTCTGCGACACGCATTAAGGCCCCGGTCGGGAGATTGGTGATGTTCACGCGATCTTCCCAAGTCAGGCCCATGTCGTGCGACAAACGATATCCCAGATCGTTGTTGTCGCGAATGCTACCTCCCCTGGATATCGGATAGACGATAACGACATCGTTATTATAAGGAGATGCAGCGATATCGAAGCCGGTCGTGCATGTGGAATCGATGAATAGACCGCAGGTACCGTACATGCCGGGGTCCATAGTTACACCCGAAGATACGCCGCGGAAGTAGGTCATTGCACTGAAACCAGCGGCGGTATTGCCTTCTATCGCCACAACGTGAGTGATGAGTTTGTTGGTAATGGGGACAACATCGGTAGCTGCAACCGGCCAGATATACGGGTTCACGAGCGTTGTAGCCCCCTGGGTATAGATGCCTTGGCAGTTGACGACGCCCGAGGGCGTGTTTTCGTGAGTGAATCCACCGCTGCCCGACCCGATATCGAGAGCGGTAGTGGTGCCGGAAGGTGTACCCCAATGGTATGTAATGAATGCTCTGTTTTGGAATTCGTCAACCGTACAGAAACGGCCAATGTTAGGCGGCGATGCCTGACCTGAGACGTTAACAAACGCCTCAATTGTGCTTAGGG
>Ga0209777_10005456_pt1 | contig 14636 bp, 14 predicted proteins | sample FrelakmetHBP12HB_FD_187147 | JGI IMG/M metagenome (GOLD analysis project Ga0209777, IMG submission 187147) | Freshwater lake sediment microbial communities from the University of Notre Dame, USA, for methane emissions studies -HBP12 HB (SPAdes)... | ecosystem: Environmental > Aquatic >...
TAGATGGCTATGGTTATGTCCCCACCAGCAACAATATTAAAAGCTACCTTGTGGAAAAAGGCCCGCTTGTCGCAAGCCTCTACATGGGAGGCGGCTTTGACACTGATGGTGTATACAGGTGCCAGAACCAGTATGTCTCAAACCATGCCGTGGTCATTGTCGGCTATAATGACACAGGGAAGTACTGGATTGCCAAGAACAGCTGGGGCTCGACCTGGAACAGGGACGGCTACTTCAAGATTGGCTACGGCCAGTGCAACATAGAATATGACCTTTTATACGTTGATGCAAGCTGGCATGCAGCGGCGACTACCACAACAACTACTACTACAACCAGCATAACGACAACCACAAAAACAACTACCACAACAACCTCTACAACTACAACGACTAAAACGACCACGACAACAAGCAGCACAACGACAACCACAACTACTACGACAACTACCACAACAACGATGCCTGCTTACGGCAAAGTCATATTCAGGACAAATGCTGCCAATGGGGATTATTCCTCTACCACCTGGATTGCCTATGACTTCAATGGCGACGGGAATATGGAGGGCAAAAGTGCAAGCTATACGATGACTTATTACTGCCCAACATCATGCCTTATAACAGATTATTACGGCAAGTGCCTGACGACACTTATGGGAAATTACTATGTATCCTACCAGAAATCTGGCAGCTGGTGCGTCCTGAGGCAGTATTACAGTGCTGATCCGACTGCAGTAACATCTTCGACACCCACTTCGCCGTATACTGTTAATAACCAAGAAGTCACTTCATCAACGCCAACCACAACAACAAGCACAACTACTACCACAACAACAACCACGACAACTACTACAACTACGACTACCACAACGGATACTACAACTACCACCACAACAATAATTACGACAACAAGCACCACAACAACAACTACCACGACCAGCACAACAACAAGCTCAACGACAACAACAACCAGCACAACCACAACAACAATTGCGCCAGTCAGAGATGTAATCTTCAGAACAAATGCTGTGAACGGCGATTACAACGCAAATACATGGATTGCATATGACTTCAACGGAGACGGGCTTCTGGAGGGAAGAAAGGCAAGCTATACAATGACCTACACCTGCCCAACATCATGCCTTGTGACAGACTACTACGGCAACTGCCTGACAAAGATTTTTGGGAACTACTACATGTCCTACCAGAAATACGGCACATGGTGCATTCTGAGGCAGTATTACTCGCCTGAGCCATTGGCTGTGACCTCGCCACTCCCAACAACCCCATACACCAGCAACCACCAGGAAATCACCGGATAATGAAAATGTATTTCCAAAGATTTATATAGGAAATACTAATTCTCTACGCTCTAATAGTAAACAAATTGGGGGCAAGAGTATGATATCTAAAAAAGGCCAAGTCAAAGGGGCGGTTCTAATTACCTTAGGTGTTGTTCTGATAGTGGCAGTAGTGGTATGCCTATTTTGGTATATTGGCTCTGCATCAAGAAGCAGGCTGGCAGACGAGGTATCATCCAAGTTTACCTGCAGCTGCTGCCAGGGCTCTTTGCTCAACACATCAGACTCATGCCTGATGGCAGGAGGCATGCGAAGCTACATAAGTTCGCTTGCAAACGCAGGATACAGCAAAGATACTGTAATGACTGAGGCTGTAAAGAAGTTTGGCGTGCCTAACCTTATCAATACAAGCTTAAAGAAGGAATATGGTTTAATGTTTCTCAACAAAACTCTTGACAATGTCCCGCAGATGGTTATAAAGCCGAGCCTGATTGACCTGGGCAAAGTAAATGAATCCAGTTGGGCAGTGATTATTACAGACTTCAAGCTATTGAATAATGGCACAGCAGACCTTATTATCTACGACCTGAAAACATCATGTTCCTGCCTAACAGCATCATTTATCAGGGAGGACAAATATGGCCAGGAATCAGTAAGGGTCGGGAGGTTCAGCACCTCTAATGGATGGAATTATATAATCGCGCCCGGAGAGGAGGTAACACTAAGGACATATTATGATGCCAAGCTCACTGACTGGCAGGAAGGCCATGTCGAGAGAATAATAACAGTAACCTCAAACGACCCGGTATATTTCATGGACGGAGTCAAGCTGGTGGCATTCCTGGTAAAGTAAAAATGAAGAAAATAATCCTGGTGCTGGCAATAATAACATTGATTGTGCTAGGATGCAAAAACACAGATAATGTAGGTTATAAGACAAAAATCGGCCTGAGCCAGTATCCATACCTGTTTTTAGAAAACAACACATTTAACGCCACGATAGTTGTTGAGGATGACAGGTATACATCTGACGACGAGCTTGTAATTGTCCAGAAGTTTGTAGAGCAGCTTCAGAAAAAGTATACTTTGAAACCATATACGCTGATACAGTACAGCGATTTGCCAGGACTTTACACCCAGAACACAATGTACATTGGCACATGTAATACTGTTGTTCACAACAGGTTTGTAAATGTTTTTAATGATTGCCTTTCCCTGGAGAAGGACACTGCGATTATGAGATTTATCCAGCAAGACAATATTACCATTATATCGGTTGTTGGAAAGGATTACAAAAACACCCAGGATGCTTTGTCTGTTTTGCTTAACTACAACAAATACAACCTGTCTGGCAATGAGGTCCAGGTAAAATACAACGAAAACAACGAGATTTTCACAAGGATAACCGGATGATAAACTTTGTGGACTTCATGCATGATAATTGCAACTTGTCAATGGTCTTTTGGGGGGAAAATGAGGCAGAAGTATATGTTTTTTAATGCAAAACAAAACATTCCCCGACGGCAAATAATGCAATTTAACCGTTTTTGTCTTCGTGCAGTGTCAAAACAATTTGTGTTATCAAAACTATATAACCCATTCTAACAATGTTTAAATAGGCAGCATTACTCCCCAATAGTTACTCTAAGGGATTAGCTAGTCTCTAAGGGATTAGCTAGTAGTAGTTAAAACGTGCAGAAAGCAGATTGGGGGTTGGATTATGAATATTCGGGGGTTTGTTGTTGTCTTGGCATTATTGCTTGCTATACCTCTCGTTCATGCCACAGCTCTAGGCATAAGTCCATCCGTAATAACAATTGAGAATGCAGTAAAAGGCCAGGAATACAAGGAATCGCTCTGGGTTTCTGCAATGTCTGACACGAATGTAAATGCCATGCTAAATGCATCAGGAAATGTTTCTGGCTTTATCCATTTCTATTATCTAACCGATACAAAAAATGAGATTAATAATGTAGATGTTCCGGCCGACGGACAAGCCCAGTTAATGGTTGTAATTAGGATTCCCGCAGACACACCCAATGGTGAATATGATGGAAAAATAAGCACAGTTCTCGCATCTAAAAATGACAACACACAAACTAATTCAGCTGTCACGATGATGACCTCTTCCCTGGTTATGGTCAAGGTGACAGGAACCCAAACCCTTACTGGTGACGTGCGCTCAATAACTGCCAACGACGTTGAATCCGGGCAGCCGCTGCGTATAATGGTCGAGTTTGAGAATACAGGAAATGTCAAAGCACAGCCTAAAATTGACATCCAGATATCAAAAAATGGCCAGGCTGTTGACAAAATAACTCAGCAGAATGAGTCTGTGGATATTGGCGGCTTCAAGATAATTGAGGTGGAGTGGGATACAGAAGGCAGGGGAATAGGAAACATGACTGCAAATGTCAAGGTTTACCTTGATAATAAACTGTTAACATCGCAGGATGTCCAGTTCAAGATTCTTAAGAGTGGTTCTGTCACAGCACAGGGCCTCATCGGGCAGGTTATTGACCCGAAGAATCCTTCCCTGCAAAACCCGTCAAAGATGGAAGTTGAGTTTTACAACAAGGGATTGATTGATGTAAAGGCAAAGATTATAGGAGAGGTTTATGTTGATGGAAAGCTAACAGACACAATAGACGGCCAGGAGGTGCTTGTCAAGGTTTCCGACAAGCAGACTTTATCAGCATACTTTACTCCGAAATCTTACGGAAAATACGTAATTAACAGAAGTGTAATATTTGAAGGCCAGAAAATTGACCTTAAGCCATTGTCCTTCACGCTTCAAAAAGGAAAGACAACCAGTGTTTCCACATCATCACGCAAAAGCACACAACCAAGTGTGGTTGCCTCATCAGAAGAACCTTCAGTATTATTCATAGTAATTGTTCTTGTCTTCCTCCTGCTAATTGCCGGAGCAATGGTTGTTATCGGCATATTCATAGCAAGAAAGATAGGAACCAAGAAGAAACATCCAAATAAAGATTCCAATAAGAAAAGAAGGAGAAGGTGAGTAAAAATGAAACAATTAAGAAATGTAATATTTGTTTTATTGTTTTTGCTGGCAGTGCAAATGGCATATGCCAATAACGTAGGCTTGGCTGTCCAGAGGTCATTATTTTTAGACAGCACCCATGAGCTGCCAATAAAAAACTTGCTTGAAAACATGGGTTATACTGTTACCCTCATTGACAAGGACAATGTTGGTTCAGTCGATTTTAACAATCTTGGTTTGATTGTTGTGTCTGGACCCACAGAAGGCAGCGAATATCTTGCTTATACAAAGACGTTGCCTGTTAATTCATATTCCACTATTGCCATCTATCCGCAATACCTGAAGGATTGGGGTTGGGTCTCATCTACCGGCTTCAGTGTTGAGACGCTTTCATATGCCACCTATATGCTGGGGTCATACAATGACCAGGGATTTAACATTGTAAACTCCTTAAGTCCATCATCAGTCCTGATTGACCCTGCTCATAATCTTGTTGGTGTCATAACGTCATCAACCAGTATGAAGTCTCTGGCAAACCTTCAGACATACCCTGGTGACGGATTTATCCTTGCGGCAGAGAAGGGGACCAGCCTTTCAAGCGGAGCTACAAATAATGGAAGGATTGTGTTTTTCGGAATACCCTACCCTGCGAATTGGACGCCGAATACCCAGACTGCATTCAAGAATGCTGTGACTTGGGCAATCAGTACAGCAACAACCACAACAACAACTACTACTATCACAACAAGCACAGTTACAGGCTCAAGCACAACAACAACCATCAGGATTACAGACACTATTCCACCTGTGGTTCAGCTTATATCACCTTCAGATGGGCAAAAGGTTATAACAAATGACTCATTTGTATTTATTGACTTTTATTTCAGCGTAACTGACGACAAGGCAGCAAAATTGCAGTGCACATTCTATACAAACAAGACAAATCCTTTTGGCAATCCAAACGGTGATTTTATTGCTGAGGGTATGTCAGTTCAAGTCAACAATGGCGATACAGGTTCATTGTTCCCCTCACCATTTACACAGAATGAAAAGATAAAGTGGAATGTGGGATGCTCAGATGGTGTCAACTTTGCCTTTGCACCAGCAAACTGGGTGCTCCAGGCAAAGGTCGGCGTGACTTCATGCACCACCAACGCAGACTGCAACGACGGCCTGTTCTGCAATGGCGCTGAAGTCTGCGGAGAGGATTCCGTGTGCCATGACGGAACGCCTTTTGACTGCAGCTCGGCTAACCTTGCTGCGATTGGAACATGCGGCTATACGCCTGATGCAAACCCATTGACATGGGACTCTGCTACGGCTGTTGCCGGAATCTGCGATGAGCAGACCAAGAGCTGTGTTTCAGGAACATACCAGGTAACAAGCAGCTGCGACAAGGCAAAGTGCGGCGCCCAGTGCGACAGCCAGAACTCCTGCGCTGCCACAAAATGCCAGGACATCTGCGTTGGAGGCAAGCTTTACAACTGCAGCAATGTAGCAAACACCTGCACAGCGGGATGCACATGCACAAGGAATGCCTGCACAACAGACGTCAGCCAGTGCACGCACACAGGCACTGACCTCAACAATGACAGCATTGACGATGTGTGCGCTGAGAAGCACATCATCGGCAGCTCAGCCAATGTTACAACAAACATTCAGGGGCTTGTTTTCAATGTCAACGGCGTTCCCAACCCGGCCAATGCCCGTGGCGAGCAGTTAGTCACTTTCACTGCCGGAAACAATATAATCCTTGAGTTTACCTACGACTTTACAAACGAAACAGTGCTTAACCTGAACAATGTTGAGATAACGACAGACCAGGACAGCGAGTTCGGCTCAATCCTTATCAGGGGGCTTGACCTGACCGGCCAGAGCAGTACAAAGACTGTATACATTAACCACAGGTTTCCAGAAACCCTCCCGCTCTGCATAATTGACGCAGAGGTTACCACGCTGGACTATACGGGCGACTGTGAAGATGGCGTAAGGCTTGAATGCCCTGGAACTGGCTCAGGCTACAGCTGCACTGTTGTTGACAACGGCGCCAGGTACAAGATTACCGGCCTTAAGCATTCCATGGTTACAGAATACAACTACGTGCCACCTACAGATAACAGCTATTCAGGAGGCGGAGGAGGCGGAGGCGGAAGCTTCAGAACCACCACAACAGCTGCAGCAACAACCACAACAGCTGCGGCAGCCACAACAACCCTGAAGCCCACAACCACTACAAAGGCTCCAGCAACAACAACCACAGAGGCGCCAACCACAACAGAGCAAGCAACCACAACCACTCTTGCCGGAACCCAGGAATCAGCAGCAGGCACGCAAGGAAAGATAATACTGGGCGTTGCAATTGTTATTGCAGTAGCTGCGCTGGGAACCCTGCTAATAATCAAGGGAAGGAAAAGGGCAAAGAAAGCTCCCTCAAAGAAGGCAGAAAAGAAGACTGATGACGCAAATGAAGGCTAAATTTGCTTTTTTAATTGTTATTTCACTTGCACTGGCCCTGTTTATCGCAGGCTCTGGTGCAAGCGGAGAAAGCTGCACCTGTTCGCTAAGGCTTTCGCCGCCGGCAATAGTGTCAGGCAGCGTAAAGGTTTGCGGCCAGAATGCGCCAATAGGGTCAGTTATAGAGGCCTTTGCGCAAAATGGGGGCCAGGACTGCAATGCAACCTCTGCTGACGGACACACAGTTACAGGCATTACAGGCATGTATGGCCCGTTCATTGTTGCTGCCTGCAACGCAGGAGAGCTCATAACCTTCAAGGTTAACGGCCAGGCCGCCAACGAACATTACCTTTATGCGGCCGGGGAAATTTCAACACTTGACCTGACTGTAAACTGCACTGGGACCACGACAACCACTACTACAACGACCACGACTACCACTACAACAACCAGCACCACCACAACTACCAAAACAACAACAACTACCACCACAACATTATATATTCCTGCTTGCTATGATTCAGACGGATATAACATATTCTCAAAGGGTTATGTGAACCAGAATGTCGACGGGCACGTAACCACCTACTGGGACTATTGCTCAACTGGAGCAAAGGTTGCAGAAATGGTCTGCAATTATGTAAATGTCCCTGATACTGCGCTAATCAGCTGCCCTTCAGGCACAACCTGCTCTGATGGGGCGTGCATGGCGCCAACCACGACAACCACTGTCAGCACAACGTCTACAACCACTCAACCAACAACGACAACTACTGCATCAAGTACAACCACAACTACTCAACCAACAACAACGACCACAACAACAACCGCCAGCACAACCACAACATTATATATTCCTGCTTGCTATGATTCAGACGGATATAACATATTCTCAAAGGGCTATGTGAACCAGAATATCGGCGGGCACGTAACCACCTATTGGGACTACTGCTCAACTGGCGCAAAGGTTGCAGAAATGGTCTGCAATTATGTAAATGTCCCTGACACCGCGCTAATCAGCTGCCCTTCAGGCACAACCTGCTCTGATGGGGCATGCATTGTGCCAACTACGACAACCACTGTCAGCACAACGTCTACAACCGCCAAACCAACAACAACGACCACGACCACACCAACTACGACAACAACGACAACCACGACCACAACCAGCACCACCACAACTACCAAAACAACAACTACCACCACCAGCACAACAACAACCACAGTGCCGGTGTGCTATTCAGACTTGGACTGCGGCGCAAACAGGTTTGTATATGACAAATACTGCGGAACAGGCAGCAACGTATATTGGGACTACAGGGTGTTTACCTGCAGGAACCCGGGAACACTGCAGTCATACTGCGCAATCCAGGACACCTCAACCATGGTCCAGCAGTGCAGCTATGGCTGCTATGATGCAGAGTGCCTCAGCGAGCCGCTAAGCTATGCGGAACAGCTGCTCACAGTAAGGGTGGACTTCCTCGATAGCGAGGTTGTGCAGCCGGGAGATACAGTATTCCTGGGAGTAACTGCCAATAGTGAGGTAGAGGGAGACCTGAAGGAGCTGAGAATCACAGCTGCCATACAGGAACTGGGCATAAGGGACACAAAGGGGCCTTTCACGCTGCACAGCGGGGAGACCATGAGCAAGACCCTTGTGCTGGACATCCCCTACAGCACGCCGCCTGGAGAATACTGGGTCAGGTTTACTGTATCAAATGACGATGTGGAAAGGATTATTTACAGGGTTATAACAGTAAGGTAATATTCACATCTTTCTTCGTTTGTTTTTTTACCTCAGGCAAAGACCACATCCCCCTTGCCGGGGTAATGCTGGGATAGAAACCTCGCTATTTTTCAACAATCAGCTTAGAATTCTCCCTGATAAAGTGCCTTGCCGGCCTGAACAGTGCTTCAATCTCATCAAGCTTTGCCATATAACCATCAAGGCGCATATACTTTTTCATAGATGATTCCACAAAATCAACATAGGACAGCATAACCGAGTATATTCGCTTTATTGTCCGGACTAATCCCCTGTGGCCTTTGAAGTATTCGCCGTATTGCTCAAGCATGGCTGGCTTTGAATCATTGAAGTCCGTGTCCATGCCATGAACATGCCTGTAATACTGCAGCATGTTCCTCATAGCATCAAACGGCTTATTGAGGATTTCCTTTAACAGGGTAAACCTGTATGCTTCGCCTTTAACCTGGTCATTGTAGCTCCTATCCAGCCGGTTGATGTAATGCTCAAGTGATTCATGGACATCTTGCTCAAAAGAAAGCCCCACTGGAGGGGATTGGAACAGGGCAACAGGATTTTCTCCGATAAAACCGTGCTTCTTGATTGATGAATTAAGCGTTAAAATGAACAGGTCCTCTAACCGGATATAGCCTTTTCCTACACTATCTGCAAAATAAGGCACGCATTCAATGAAAACAAAGGTTTTTGCGTAAATTTCCTTTATGACCCTATGCACAACCTCATTGTGGCGTTCGTTATTTACAACAAGAAAATAGTCGCTGTCTGACATGATTGTAGCGCCGCCAGTGGTGTTTGAGCCATGCCTAAAGCCGCCATAGACCTGTTTACCAACAAAAGGCCTGACTGCCCTTTTCTCAAATTCATCCATCATTGCTGCCAAATTTTCCAGTTTAGGAAACTCGGACAGATTAAATTGTTCCGGAAATAGGACTCTCATGAACAAAACCTCTCTGAAGAACCTCTTTTTAGAGGGAAGAATGAAAGGGGATTTATAAAGCCTTCTATAAGAATTTTGCCAGACCTGATTGAATTTCTTTCAATTCATATTGTGATTCTTTCAGTTTTTTTCCAGTTAAATCTATAAAACGCATTGGCAATAAGGGCAGGTATGTCAAACGCAGCAGAGATAAAGCGAAAGATATATAAATGAGATATACTTTAAGGATATACTAAGAATATACTCTGCTGCTGGAAGCGAGAAGATGTATTGGCAGGAGAAACCAATAATGCCCACAAAGGCGGCGGCAGAGGAGCTGAGCAGGCTGAAGATAGACCTGTACAAGGTAAGCGATGTGCTGGAGAGAGGCTTTGAGTGCGGCATGAAAAGGAGAGAAGGGATATACGAAAAGTGCGTGGAGTGGCGCAAGAACCGCGTCTTGAAAGTGGTTGTTGAAGATAGGGAAACGTTCTGGAGGCTCAGGCATGCTGGCCTGTCAAGAAAATGAAAGACCTGGAAACAATTAGGATGGTGTGCTCCTGCGGAGGCAGGTACAAGCCAATAAAAACAGACTTCAAAGGTGTTGAGATAAGGGGATGGAAGTGCGAAAAGTGCAGTGACATACTTCTGCACCCAGTGGATGTCCAGCACGTCCTTGAGATTGAGCAGGCAAAAAAGGAAAAGAAGCTGGATGTAAAGGTTAGAAGGATAAACAAAAGCCTTGTGGTAACAATCCCGGAGATTCTGGCAAAGAAGATAAAGCCCGGAATAACTGCCTCATGGAGCCTGGCTGGCAGCAAAAGGTTTAGCCTGGAATTCTGAATCCTAACACTGACAAATTACAGTCTTCTGAAACTCCACAGGGCCAATATTAATTGGAAACGCATAAATAGATAATCAACATACCTTGTACATATGAGCAAGCTTGATAGTGACCTTCGTACTTTGATGGTGACAATATTTTCGTTGGGTCTTTCTATTTCACTTTATAGGCTGTTCAGTTCACAGAGTGCAATTAGGGGTGCTTCGCTTAGTTCATTCATAAAAATCTTAGGAGCATATTTCCTTCTGATTTTTCTTTTGGTTCTCTGTTTCATTTTAGTGCTCTGGCTATACAATCATGGACCAAACAGCCATAAAAAAAAAGCGATAATTGCTACATTTATTTCTTTGTATTTCTTTTTTGGACCACTAGTGATGTATAACCTTATTGTGTATATCTTTCCAGAAAATCTTACAATCCCGTGTGATAATGTTTTGATTCTATCGATAATATATGCAACTGCTATTCCAATAATTCTATTTGTAGCAACAGAGAAGAAACTGTAACTTTCCCTATAGAACGTCTCCAGTTTGCTTTGGTCTTTGGGACCAAACACAGTCCAAAAGCTCTTCGTAAACGGGAATAATTAATTATTGATATTTACTAGGAGGTGGTTTTTATCAGGAATTGAGACATATATCTCTTCTCCTCCCTTAAGATTCAGGCTTCTTGCTACATCCCTGTTGATATACATGCCAAGCCGGTCTTTAGAGAGCCTTATAATCCTCTGTTTTATGGACAAGAGGGACTCTTTTGCCTTAATCTCTTCTATGGCATTAGTTATGGAGATCTTTTCAAAATCAAAATAACCGCAGTTATCGCACTGGTAACTAGTAACAGGGCTATCTGCGTCCTGAATGCTTACCTTGACAGTTTTCATTCGAGAATTGCACTTTGGGCATGACCTGTTCTTTCCAAATTTTTCACTTTCCTTCTTCCTTTTTCCATTTTCCATTTTTTCCATTCTCCGTGTTTCATTTTTTCCATTTTCCATTCCTTTACTTTGATTATTTTACTTTAACATTCAAAACAAAAAGAGTCCTATCCTTCAACTCACAGAGGATATAAACCCTGTTATCCTCAATCTCAATTTTCTCTCCTTTTTTCCTCTTGTTCTTAATAGTATAGATTAAACGGATAACATCGCTCCATGCCAATGTTCCTTTATGGTGTTTTTCAAAGTGTTTGCTTCTTCGAATCTCTGTCCAATACATTATATCATCTCGTTTATTAGACTATAAATAAATAGTCTTAATGACTATATAAATCTTTCGGTTAAAACAGTGGAAAGGATATCTGACAGTTCACTTAAAGAACGTCCCCAGCTTGCTCTGGTCCTTGGATTCCAGCAGGGCTTCCTTGGAATAGCCCAGAACCTCGAATATCCTGTCAACAGAGGGTATTATCTGGTTGTTGATGTAATACTGGTCGTCATACTCGCCTTCCTGGACCTCTTCCGGCAATTTCACCCTGTCGCTTATTTTTCCCTTGCCCTGCACCACAATATACCTTACCAGCGAGCCTGCCACCATGGGGTAGCCCTTTGCCAGCATCCGTTTTGCAGCTGCCACGTGCGGGCCGACATTCTCATAGTCATCCAGGCCCTTCTGGATTTGCGTGAAAATCGTTACTTTTTCAACAGGAACCTTTTTCTGCTCCAGCTCCTTCATGGTTTTTCGGACATAATTGAATGCCTTTTCCACATCGCCCTCGCGCAGGATGATGGAAATCACATTCTCCTGCACCTCCCTGGCAATGGGCGACCAGTTCCTGCGAACCATTTCAAAGCCCCTTATCTTTATGGCGCCGTGCTCGTTCAAAAGCGCGTATTTCTTCTTTGCCCCTGCCTCGCCAATCTTGGCAGATACGAATATGCCCTTTGGATAGAATTCCTCAAGCTCCAGCTCCATGACGCCTGGAAGCTCCATGTTGATTGCCTCCACAAACTTCAGGGCATCCTTCTGGGACCTGCCCTTAAGGCTGAGGAAAACGCTGTCCGTATCCCCGTAGAGCACATTAAATCCCTCTTTCTGCGCCTTTTCAATAACCTTGTTTATGTGGAACCTGCCCCAGGCAGTAACGCTCTGCGCGCTCTCAAGAGAATACCACCTTGCCGCATAGAAGCCCAGGTAGCCGTAGAAGGCGTTTGCCAGTATCTTAACTGTCTGGCTCCTTGCCCTGAGCAGCTTGTTTTCTTCCTTTTCCTTTTTGATTATTTCAGATATCCTCATCCTTCTTGTGATAAGCTCTTCAATAACCTGGCTGATAAAGCCCTTTTTCTTTTCACAGAACCAGTAGTTTTTGCCCTCCAGGGGAACCTTCTTTGCTTTGTCTTCGCAGCAGCTGCAGTTCAGCGTGCTCGGCGAGATGTTGTGGCTGGCAATAATGCTTGGATACAGGCTTCTGAAATCAAATACAGCTATGTCGTCATAAAGGCCCGGCTTTGGCTCAACCACAAAACCGCCCTGGTAGGTCTTGGTTATCCTCTCCTTAACATCTGCGTGCTCGGGCTTGTTGGGCACAATCTCTTCATAGAGGGGAGTCTGCTTTATGAGGAACCATTCAACAAGCTGCGAAAACGTCATCCTGGTAACGTCAAACAGGGACAGGCCCACTATCTTGACCATCTCTGCCATGTTGAGGAACAGGGACCTGAACAGGCCAAAGGCAAGTTCACTGTCCTTGAGATTGTATTCGCAGTATTGCTCCAGCTTCTCAGGATGCCTGTCCCAGGTGGTGGCAAGCTCCGAGACGTCAGCCTCTGCCTTGCCCTCGCCTAGCAGCTCCCTTGCCACGCTGTCCAGGTCAAGGGTGTCTGTCTTAAGCATTGTGGGCATGGTGTTCCTTATGAAGCGATAGATATCAACGTGGGCAATGCCGGGAATATAGGCGTGCTCTGCCTGGCCCTTTGACATCCTGAGGCTGCTGAAGTCAAGGCCAATGTCAAGCTCAATCCTGTGCTTGTTCGCCCTTGTCCTGAGGTAGGGCATGTCAAATGAGTCAGAGTTGTAGCCAACTATCACATCGGGCTTGAACTCATCAATAACCTCCTTGAACCTCATTATCAGCTCTGCCTCGCCCCCGACAAACTCAATGTAGTCCTTGTCTGTATTGAACTTTTTGTAGGTTATGACCTTCCTGAATATCCTGCTTTTGCTGTTGTTCAGGCTTTCTGTGCCGTAAAAAGAGACCATGAGTATGGGGTTTTCCGTGGGCATAATCTCCCTTGTCGCAGAATATGTCTCCAGGTCAATTGCCAGCACTCTCAGGTTTTCAGCAACATCGTCGCTGAGCTGGGTGATTTTTGCCGCCTTCAGGACAGAAACCCTGGACCTGAAGTTGATGAACTCACCCTCCACCTCCCAGGTTGTCAGCGGAGTGAGCTTGCGGTCAATGAGGTAGCGCCTTACAAACAATATGTCTGCCTCGTATATGCCCTGCACGCCTGGCTTTTTGGCAATTTCCTCTCTCATGGGCGGGACTGCCTTGGGGTTGTTGACTGTAACCTTGATGACATCTGCAAGCCTGCCGTTCAGCTTCCTCTTAAGCACCTCGGTGCGCTTTACAAAGAAATTATAGTCATCCCTGGAGATTTTCACGCTTTCTATGGCTGGCCTTAGCTTCTCAATGTCCTCCTTTTTCTTCGGAAGCACATAGAAATAGGGCTCAAAGCTGTCATCCATCAGGCAGATTCTCTTCCCGTCATCTGTCTTGCCGAATATGAGGATAACTACCCCGTCGCCCACTATCTTGTAGGTTATATCCAGCATGTGAAACTTTACAGCTGCCATCCCAGCAAGAATAAGCCCGCTTGGTATATAAATATTGCTATAGGTTTAAACGCTCCCAGAACAAGTTTAGGCAGACTTGACAACCATGAACTTTTTGCCTTTCTTGGCTGATTTCAGGCTGTATGTGCCTTCCTTCATGCCCTTTGTCTTTGCATCAGCGTGCGCAGCTGCCTCTGTGTGGAATGTCTTTGGCCTTCTCTTCCTGCCGCCAAAGCCTAGGCTGTGCCTCTTGTGCATGGTAAGGCCGCGCTTCCTCTTGATGCGCCCGTGCATTTTTTTCATTGTAGGAGGGAGGACAGGAGAGGGGTATTTAAACTTTTCGACTTGAAACAGGGCGGTTTAGGTGGGCTTGGGTAATAGCTGTTTTCCGGCTAACATGCCCAGGCAAGGCAACCTTTTTATAAAAGCGGAGATTACTCAGCCGTATGAAGAAAATTGCGCAGGGCGCTGAAGCCACAATCTTCCTGGACAGGAAGAAAATTGTCAAGGAGAGGTTCAGGAAGGGCTACAGGATTCCCGAGATAGATGAAAAGCTGAGAAAGGGAAGGACAAGGCGGAGGCAAA
>Ga0209777_10005457_pt1 | contig 14634 bp, 15 predicted proteins | sample FrelakmetHBP12HB_FD_187147 | JGI IMG/M metagenome (GOLD analysis project Ga0209777, IMG submission 187147) | Freshwater lake sediment microbial communities from the University of Notre Dame, USA, for methane emissions studies -HBP12 HB (SPAdes)... | ecosystem: Environmental > Aquatic >...
ATATCAATATTCATGTCAGCACAAGTTACTTCAGCTTTAAAAGAATGAGCCAGGTCCCTCAGGCGTGGCGTAGCACCAAGGATTAAAATTTTTAACGCTTTACCAGGATGACAAACCTTACGTTTAATGAAATTTTTAATTATTCTGCACTCATCAAAAGACGGAATAAGCGGCGGTTGCTGCTTAGCCCATTGTAATTTTAAAAAACCCTGTAAGTGGGTTAATGTGCTCATAATTATTTTTTAATTATCCAGCCCTGCCTAAAAGAACCAGCGGGCAGAACATCATCTTCGCGATAAGCGATAACATGAAAATGATGTTTGATTAACAATTTTAAGAAATCTTCAATTGTAAGCCAGTTAACCCGAACAGCCAAACTTTGCCCTAATTTTTCGGTTGAAACTTTTAAGTGATTAAACTCCTGCTTAGTAATTTCTCTCTTTTTATACATTTGCATCAGGGCTTGATCAAATTTTATCCAATCCAAAATTTTGGTCTTCGGATTATAAAATTGTTTATGACAAGAAGCTTTAAGCAGATAATAAAACCACCAACTGCGATTATTAAATAATTTTGGATCGGCACAATAAATCTTAATCAATTGTTTTAAATTAATGCCTGCCTGAAAGCCCTTGAAGTGAGTCGTGCCCCAGAACCAATAGCCGCCAGAACGCAAAACCCTGACTGCATTTTTTAACATGACCAAAAAATCTTTATAAACCAAGTTATCTTGGGGGCAGTCAGAAACAATTAAATCAAAAATATTTGCCTTGAAGGGCATTTTCAGCCAACTACCTTGGACAATTTTTTCTTTTGGATTTTTTCTTTTGGTCAGCAGAGACATAGCTTTAATCATTAAAGGATTAATGTCTAAACAGGTGGTGTTGATTTTATATTTAGCTAATAAATCCCTAATTTCCGGCGTCGCACCAAGAATTAAGGCTTTAAGATGTTTATTCTTACCAGACAGCTCTCTGATTTTTGGCTCCCACAATCTTAAAACTGATGGCGTTGGTTTAATTTCTATCGGCAAATTGCGCCAATATTTGGCATAATCTTTTATTTTTTGTCGCTCGCTATTCGTCATATTATTTATTTAATACATAAACTGGCCAATATTGAGAATTATAATGTTTTGTAGCCGAATAATAAATTGATTCAATTTTAAAATATTTTTTTACCAAATTTTCAAATGTTTTCTTAGTGGGGACATAAACCATTAGGTTGCTCGGGGGCATAACTTTAAAATAAGCATCTCTTTCTTCTCTATTAATTTTATGAGACTTATAAAGCCGCTCGACAATGTTTAAACAATCTTTAGGCGAATAAGTGCCTATTCTCTTGCTAATACTAAGAAGTAAGTCCGGATGAATGATTGAGAAAACAAACTTTTCAAATTTCTTGCCCAGCTTTCGATAGCGCTTAAAACTAGATAGCAAAGAAATGTTCTTGTCTTGATTGGCCCTTAAAACTACTGATTGTACGAAAACGCCACCGAGACTCAAATGATTGTAAACCGCCTGTATTAATTTTGATTGCTTTTTGAAGGGCAACATATTAATAACCTGATGACCTAATATTAAGTCGAATTTTTGTTTCAAATTTAGTTTTGTCCAATCAGAAAGAATAAAATGTTCCTGACCGTGACGCTTCATAATAATCCTTAGTGATCGGAAAACATCGTAATTTATATCGCAACAAATTGGTGTTATTTTATTTTTAATAAGAATATCTCTGAACTCTGGGGTTGAGCCTAATATCAAAATTTTAGCCTTCGGGTTATTTTTAATTACTTTTTTAATTATCGCTTCATAGAATCTCTGTTCATCAAGATTGGGCCTGGCTGGTGGCTGCATTTTTGCCCAAGATAAAGCAAATTGTTGATTCCAGGGTAATTTTTTCATCTTTGACATAATTACTTTTTAGGGGTAAAAATCGCAGCCCACTTATTTCTCATTACTATGTGGCCGTGGTCTCGCTTCTCACTTAAAATAATAAATTTACGTCTAATGATTTTTTTTAATGCCTCCCAGGTAAGTGTGGTTTGTTTATAATCTAAATTAAAGCAGGCATGTTTTAGGGCTGAGATCGGAAGTTGACCAGAGCTGACTAGCCTTTTAACTGCCTGATCCACGGCATGAAAATCAAATTTTTTAGTTTTAGGATTATAAAATTCTGAACAAAAACAAAGCCGAAGATATTGATAAATCATATTTTGAGAATTTTTAAAATATTTGAGGTTCTTGCGATATAAACCAGCATATTCTTTAAACGAGATTTGATCATCTCGCCGACCACAAATGGCGCCAAAAAACCAATAACCACCAGGTTTTAGAATTTTATAAATCAAATTAAAAAACTTATTAAACTCACTAAACTTAATATTATCTTGCGAGGAATCGCTTAAAACCAAGTCAAAACTATTTCTTCTGAATGGCATTTTCAGCCAATCGCCCACCGTAGCCCTTTCTTTGGGATTTTTTCTTTTCATTAATTGAGTCATGGCTCGAATGGAAATTTTATTATTATCCATCAGGGTGGTGCGAATATGATATTTAGCTAACAAATTCCGCAATTCAGGCGTGGCACCCAGAACCAAAGCATGCGGATTTTTATTTTTCAATAATAATTCTTTAATTTTATTCTCGTAAAACTTAATTTCAACTGGCGATGGTTTAGCCGGCGCGGGATAGCTGGCCCACAGTCGTGCCATGGCATTCCAAGCCTCTTTCATAGTAACTTTTTTAGCTTTCATAATGATTATTTCTTAGGCGTTAAAATAAAGTTGTACTTTTGCTCCATCACTGGATGGAATAAATCTTGATAAGTTTTCTCTATCTTAAAATATTTAGTCATCATGCGCTTAAGCATCGTCCAATCACAGAGATCGACTTCAATATAGTTTTTAAGAACTGGATCTAGATAATCAATGCGTGGATCCCAGCCCAGGTATTTGATATTTTTAATTCCGAATTTTTTGGCCCTAATGGCTATTTCTTGACCCAATCGTCCGAGCTTACCACCCTGTTTTTTATAGTCATAGACTTTAGCTTCGGGAGAAAATATCAAACGATACAAATACCACAAGCGATTATAAAAATTATGGAAAAACTGCGGATTTTTCTGATATTTTTTAAAATACTGTTCAAAGGTCAGATAGTGTTTACGAAATTTTTCTAAACAGGCTCGGCCCGACAAAAAATAGCCATCGGGCTTCAAGACCTCGGCTATGTTACGATACATTAAATCGTGCTTTTTGACATCAACATTCTCAAAACCCTCATCGTTCATCACCACATCAAAATAATTATGAGGCAGTATCTTGTCCATTTTCAGCCAATCGCCCACCACTAGCTTTTCTTTTTTTCGACCGACCCTACACAATCGATCCATCCCTCTCTTGGCGGTTAAATTCAAGTCAATCAGTGTCACCTTAATTCCCGGTAAAGCCGACAGCATGTCTCTCCACTCTGGCGTTGAGCCCAAAATCAAAACCTCTAAATGTTTTCGCTGCTTTAATAATTTTTTAATGAAATTTTTAAAAAACAAAACCTCTTTCTTTGATGGACGCCAGGGCGACTTAACTCCGCCCCAAAAATAAGCCCACCAGTCACTTTGTTGTTTCTCCCAAATTGGATTATATTGCTTCTTCACCATATTTATTTTTATAAATCAACCATAATAAGAAATAAGAGGTTGTGGTATATTATAGCATTTTTACATATTTTGTCCAGAAAAAATGGGCGACTAAATCGCCCGTTTCTACCCAAATATGAGACAAATAATTTAGCGCAATAACCTGACAAAATAATTATGTAATAAATTTTAGTTTTCTTTTATCTAATAATCTCGTTTTCAATTTGCCTTGTGAACTTCTGGGAAGAAGACCAATATTAACAAATTCTACTTTTATTTCGCCCACGGCCTTATCTTTAATACCCCTGGCCAAACTTTCGCAAGAGAACAAAATAGCTTTTTGTAAATCTTGTTTTAGTTTCTCGTTGCGCTTACGTTTTTCTAGTTCCACTTGAACTGTTATATAGTCCTTGTCTCCTTTGTCGATTATAACTAATTGATAATCATTAATACCCTGAAAGCGTTTAAACGCTTCGTCTATTTGATATAAATATAATTTATAAAAACCCTTCAAAACAATTCGCTCCTCCAATCTTCCTGTTACCCACAAACGAGGAGTTGTTCTTCCACAGGCACATTTTTTTGTTGACATACGAACCACATCATTCAAGCCCTGATAGCGAATTAATGGCATCGCCTCGCGCTTAAGAGTAGTAAAGGTCATCACCCCCTCTTCGCCGTCTGCGACGGGAATTCCCGTTTTTGGACTCAATGTTTCAACATATAAATCATCTGGAAAGGTATGATAACCATCGTGCTCTTTGCATTCAGCTGACATTCTTCCTCCCTCGCAACTCCCATAAGCATGGTACCACTTAGCGCCCCATATCTTCTCTAAACTTTTTCTCATTTGAGGCGAGACTCCGGCGCCTCCAGAAATAATATGTCGGATAGAAAAATCTTTTTTGAGATTAAAACCTAACCTTTGGACTTCGTGCGTAAATTTAATCATTGAGGGGGCTGCAGCTAAAAAGGTGGTGGCATGAAGTCTTCTCATTAATTCACATGTTGTTTTGGGGTCGGTCATGAGGCCAACCTGTAATGGAAGCATCTCAAATCTCTCAGGAGCCTCTATACCATACATAATTCCTCCGCTAGTTAAACCTACATTTATTAAGAGAATGGCCACATCCTTTTGGGTTAGATTGGCCATAATAAAATTTCTTATCATGGGGATGGAATAGCTTTCAATATCTTTTTTGCTCAGAAGTAGCATCTTGGGTTTACCTGTGGTCCCTCCGGTCATAATCAACCTAATAACTTTTTCAGGGGTACAGGCAAGGAAGTCCATATTATGTTCTATAAATTCTTTTTTGGAAGTTAGGGGAAATTTTTGAATATCTTCCAGTCGTTTAAAATTCTTGGGGGTTACACCTGCCTGCTTAAATTTAATTTTATAAAATTTTGACTTATAGGCTTGATTTAACGCCTTTTTAAGTAATTTAAATTGGAGCTCTCGTTGAGCTCTTTTAGAAGAATATTCAACCTTGGTATTGATTTTTAAGGTCATAACTAAAAAACAAAAAGAGCAAGCTCTCTGTTTATTTCTTACTCTCCAAAAATTTAAGAGCAGACAAAACAAGCACTATTGCACCTTGAGGTAAGGCTTTGTTGTCTAGGTCAAATTCTGGATGATGATGATCTTTATATCGACCGACTTTAAAGTCTTCAGGGTCAGTGGCTCCGACGGATACATTACAACCCGGGATCCTCCTGCCAGTTCGATCTGCAAATAAATATCCCAAATCGTTGCCTCCTGCAGAACGTGGTTTTTCAAACTCAGTTATTCCAGCCTCTCGGCAGGCTCCTTCGACAATTTTAATCATTGAGGGATCATTGATAACGGGTGGTGTGCCTTTATTATATTCTAAGCGCCACTCTCCTTTGGGACAAAGTTTAGGATTTTCTACCTTCTTTGGTTTTGAGAGCCCACTAGTTTCCATCAAAGCTGTTACTGTCTTTTTTAGGTCAACAAAAACTTCTCTCCGTGGCTTTATATAAGATTCTTGGGGTATGCGAAAGGTAGAAAGAGAATAGGCTTCAGATGAAAAAGGAATTGTTTTAATATCTTCTACTGTTTCTACCTGACAATCTAGCTTCGTCCACCCCTCTGTTATGTTTTTAACAACCTGTTCTACTTCCTCTTTAAGCCGATTCTTCTGCTCGGCGTTCAAGAATTTCAAGGTCAACCAAGTATCTGTTTTTGTGGCCAAAGCATTGTGTGTGGTTGTACCTTCATTTTGAGTATAGGTAAGCAACGCATTGCCGTACTTCTCATACAATCTGGCTATTAACCGCGCAGAAATAACATTAAGATTCGGCGAGCCCAAAGAAAGTCCTGCATGTCCTCCGGGTCCTTGAAGCGAAACCTTTAAACCAATAAATTGATTTTCTGAGACCTTCTCTTGTTCTAAAATCTTGGCAAAGGGAACAGTCTTTGTGCTGACAGCATAAGTGGTTCTGGCAATAATCTCTGGAAAGTGAGCCGCCTGGGGTTCATATTTCCCCATCTGATCTGCTACAAGGGCCAAAAGAGTATTAGCATCAGGTGATTTTCCACTGACGACATCTTCTTGCTTAGGATTAACGGCTAAACGGTACCGACCCGACGCAGCATTAACTAAGCCCTCGGATGTTCTTGCTCTTCCTTCTGGAAGAATAGAGGCGGGATGAAGAAAAATTAACCCATCAACATCGTCTACTGCCCCCTCTTTTTGCATCATTAAAGCGCCGCTCCGAGGATCTATCTGTCGTTCTTCGTTGGGCTGAAAAATAAGTTTTACATTACCCTTAAATCCATGCTCTTTTTTTATCATTGAAAGTATTTCGGCCGCCTCTAAAGTCCAGGCAATCATCATGTCGTGTCCACAACTATGACTTACGCCTTCGTTCTTTGATCTATGAGCTACGTTGCTACTCTTATCGGCAACATTAAGTCCATCAATATTACATAGGATCGCAATCGTTGGACCACCGCCTGTTCCCCCAAGGAAACCTATGACGCCGGTTTTTGCGACGCTAGTCCTAACTTCGAAGCCCAGTTTTTCTAGCTTTTCGGCAATTATTTGGCTGGTCCTGATCTCTTGGAAGCCCAATTCTGGATTACGACGAAAATCTTCTCTCATTTCTATATACTCCGGAGCTAATTCTTTAGCCTCCTTTGAAGTAAATTCTCGAATCCGTTTCGGTCCTTGTTCTTCCCGTGATCCCGAAGACTCAGACGATAAAAATTTTGATTCATTATGATTCATATGATTTTATTCAGGCCTTAGTCAACAAATTTATTATAACGATTAAAGCGATTCTATAATTTTACAGATGGCTTCAATGTCAGCCGGTGATTCGTTTCCGGCCGCGATTCTTAATGAGGTTGATTTTCCGCTAGGATCAAAAACACCAAAGCGGGTCTTCTCAAAAGCAAAGCTGCCACCATATTCTATTTTGCCGGCTAAACCCAATTTTTCTAATTTACGGCAAACTTCGGCGGCTGGCTTGGCGCACTCTACATAAAATACGGCCACTGAGCCATTAGGCATGTGTTGACTGACATATTCATAACTAGGATGACCAGGTAAATTCGGATGAGAAACCGAGGCAATGTCACCGCGCCCCACCACTGAAGCAAAGGCCTCGGCCAATTTTTTACCATTAGCCATAATATTTTTATTACGAGCATCAAATTCTTCTTTGCTGACATTGGGAATTCTCTCCACTGACGGCCGAGGCAAATAGCCGCCATCCACGGCTCGCCAATTATACAGCCCTTCCATAATTTTTTTATCATTAGTATAAACAATACCCATGGTAGCCTTATCTTTGGCCATGAATTTTGTGCCCGAATCAACTATAATCACTGGGGCCTTGGTTTTTTTAATGTCTGCTCCCATATCCTTAATGGTTTCAGTAGGAATAGTATTGTCTAAAATAATTGTCATTGGTTTTTGCCTCGAAACATCCCAGGCGCGCTCAATAATTAAAACGAGTTCCGATAATTTATTGCGGCCTACGGGAAAGTCCATGCCCTTTAAATCATCTACTAAACCCTTAATGCCCATCACTGCTTTATCCTCTGTGATTCTCTCTCGTGCTTCTCCAAAAAATTGAGTTAATTTATTTAAAAGAGCCTTTTGATCCATATGAAAATTGGGTGCCGTTGTCATTCCCTGCCAATGGGCAATCGCTGTGAGGACAGCATCTATCTTGCCCCAGATTGTCTTACGATCAATTTTATCGTCTTCGGCTGAGGCTGCCAATTTCCCTACCCAGTCATTAATCCACGGAGTTTTTACTAAGCGCTCTTTAATAGCCTCATCAAATGTTTTGGGTTTAAATTTAGCATTCATTTCTTCGGCTGTCTTGAATAGTGTCTGCGTATCTAAAGCCTGCATCTTGGGATTATTGGCCATGGTCTCGGCATAGATGGCCCGAGGATGATGCTGCTCAATTAATTTTTGAAGTCCTTGGGTATCGCCAGGATCCATCTCAATACAACGAATGCCCAAATTGCGCAAATTCTCAATGTACATTCTGGATTCGTCATAAACATAGGGGCTGTATAACAAGACATCGCCACTGGCTAAATTAAGATTTTCTAAAACCGAGCTAATGGCCGACATACCACTATTGTATAATAAGACTTTATCGGTGCCTAATCTCTTGGCCATCTCTCGCTCGGCTTGAGCCAATTCGGCATTATCATAACGATCATAAAAATTGGGCGACTTGCCGGCAAAAAATGCCCCTAAAGCCTCCATAGATTCGTCAACCGTTTGAAAGGCCTTACTCACCGTTTCTTGTTTAGGACTCATTTCTTCGTGTCCCATAAAATATAAATTTAATGATTAATTCTGTTAATATTATAGCATATTTTTGGCTTTTTGTCAATGGCCTGTGGACAATTGACTACTGAAATAATCACAAAAATATTCTCAAAAATAAAGACCGCCAGATTCCTGGCGGCTGGATTTTCACTTAAACCCTTAGACGGCGAACGGACTGAGACCGAAGAGGACGTACTTGTGAATGTCGGGCGCGTTCCCGGTGTGAACGCCTGCTCCGGAGAAAACACCAACAATCGGCCGGTAACCCTCAATAGTCTCATCAGCACACCGGCTGTAGAGAAAGGTGTTGAGGTAGATGCTGTTGCGGCGGAAGTAGAAAATGAGCTTGGCTGTTTCTTCAACGGCGAATGGGGGTCGATATCCTGCGGGCAGTATTGCCAACTGCTCCTCCCAGGTCTTGCGCGTCGACTGGGGATGAATCTGTTGGTGACCAAGATACCACCGATACTGTAGGGACTGTCCCGTCATCCACGGTTCATTGCTGAACCAAGAAGTGGGTGGATAGGACAGGAACCTGGGCTGATGCTCTTGATTGGCCAAGGCCATCATCTGTTGTGGGTTCAGGGTCGTCCCCTGCGGAAGGCCGGTTAAGATGGGATTGCCCATCGCGCCATTCCCTGGGTGCATGTCCATCAGCCGCAGGAAGTTTAGCGGCTTACCCTGAAATTCCGGCAGACCCAGAAAAGCGAAATGGCAATCTTTCTTGATCTTACCACAGATGGGACATTGATCGTTGAGACCAATTTGCCAATCAGGCAACAAAGGCAGGCCCAATCCCTCAACCACTGCGACAGGATTCACTCCATAAAGCAACTCCCACTCAGCCAGGCCAAAAATATTCTGGCCCAGCACTCTCCGAAGGTTACCCTCCGCAGCTGCTGAAATGAGAGCGCGGCGCGCGATCATCTGGGCATCATATAGCCTTGTCTTGATCGCAGACGATAAAATAATTTCCATTGTTCCTCCTTGTTTGTATTCTTGCTTATATTATAGCACATTTCCAAAAAAAGTCAAGCCCTATTTCTGAAAGAATAGGGCTTAACAAATAAAAAATTTTAGTGACGTTTATTAAGTGCTAGTATTGCGTCTGTTTAACGACAAGAATCTTTCTGCTTTAACCGCTACATTCGAATCTTGCTGTAATAGTTTTTGAATTTCTTTAGCAATGATCGCTGATTGAGTTTGTTGAACGGCCACCAAATCAACGCCAGGCAATGCAGCAGTCGAAGGGTGCGTGATGCTTTCTTGCAACCGAAGATAAGTCTGCACCGTCGAATCATGGGTCAGTTGATCTAACTCTATTATTTCAGCGCCGTTAAGTGGTGATTCGGTTGGATTAACTTGTGGATGTTCTGTTTTCATAAAAATATAATTTAATGGATTCTATTAATGTTATAGCGCAAAACCATAAAAAGTCAAGGGGCCTGAAATCAATTCTTAAGCATATTTTTCACTCCCTGGTCAAAGGACGTCATTTTTATATTAAATTCTTGCCACCAGGGATATTCAGGAAAAACATCGCCAGAGGTCAAGGATTTGATTTGATCGGGCGTAAAGGGCGAACGAAAGATAGTGTCGTAAATTTTCATCAGAAATAAAAAAATGGGCAAGGGTAAATAAATCGCTCGGCGCAAACCGCCCATATTTTTCAAAATGGTGCTAATAATTTCACGAAAATTAATTATTTGCTGACCGTTAATGCTATAGACCTTATTTTCGCTAGGAAAATTTTTAATAAATTTGATGACCAAATGGCTCATATCGTCAATATAAATCGGCTGGCGAGGATACTGACCATTGCCCGGAATAGGAAAAACCGGACATTTCCTGGCAAAGTTAATCAACCAGCCCACATTCTTAGTGTCTAGCGGTCCATACATCAAAGACGGCTGGATAACGACGTATGATAAACGACTATTCTTAACTAACTCCTCCCCGGCTTTCTTGGTCGTAGCATAAAAATCTTGGCGCACCGATAAAACCGCGGCCGAACTAAAGTGAATTATTTTTTTGATACCAAATTTTTTAGCCGCCTCAAGAATATTTTGCATGGCGTCAATATTATTTCTTTTAAAAGAATCATATTGTGGGCCGGAAATTTGGGCTTGAAGACTAATGATTAAATCTTGTCCATAAAAATTATCACTCCAACTTCCAGACACAGCCAAATCAGCTAAAACCGTGATTACACCTAAATTCTTAACAAAATTTAAATTAACTTCGTCTTTATCGATTACAGTAATGTCGGCCGGATTAATGCCCTCTTCCTTCATCACCCGAATTAAATTTTTTCCAACGAAACCGGCTCCACCGGTGATTAAAATTTTCATATTAACCTACTTAGAAAATTGATTAATAATTAAACGCCCCAAAGTCTTTAGGCCATTGAGTAAGCTTTGGCCCTTAGATTGCGAATAGGACGAATAATAAACCTTGATAGGAATTTCTTGATATCTCAATTTACTTTTTTTTATTTCGGCAATAATTTCTGAACAAAACTCAAAGCGATCGCCACTAATTTCTATTTTCTGCCAAGCCTCGCGCGATAAGGCCTTAAAGCCGCTCTGTGAATCCGAGACCCAGAGGCCGAAAAGCAAAAAAGTAAAAAGATTTGCCAGCCAATTAGCCAAAATACGGTTAAAAGGAATTTGCTGTTTTTTTTCTGCCCGAGGCGGACCCGCCTTCGGCAGGAAAAAGCGAGAGCCCAGCACCACATCGGCTTCTCCTTTAATAATCGGATTAATTAAATTTAAAATATCGTTGTGATCATGCTGACCATCGGCATCAAAAGTTACCGCCAAATCAGCTTTTAATTCATCAAAGGCGTAGACCAAGCCAGTCTTAGTGGCTGCGCCGGCCCCTCGATTCAAAAAATGTTGAATAATTTTTACTTTTTTTTCTTTCGCCACTCGCGATGTTTCATCGGTAGAACCATCATCAACTACCAAAATATTATCTGGTGAAAAATAACGCAAAAGATCGTCTAAAACTTTCGGCAGAACCGACGCCTCATTATAAGCAGGAATAACAATCATGGTTTTTGACAAGCCATCGTTCATGGTCAAAAAGTTAATTTGAATTAAGAAACCGATCAATCAGCTGTTTTAATTCTCCATCGCTCGTAAAGCCAATCACTATCTTCCCGCCTCTTTTTTGCTGTTTAATTTTTACTAGCGAATTTAATTTTTGTGATAACAACCGTTCTTGATCAATAAATCGGGAATGGCCAACGGCATGATGGCCGGCGTGCTGACCTTTTAACATTTCTTCTGTCTCGCGCACTGATAGACCCAATCCTAAAATTCTTTTCAAAAATATTTCTTGCTTGACCGGATCTTCAATGGATAAAAGGGTTTTGGCGTGACTCTCGGTAATGCGGCCCGACTCAATCGCCTGCTGCACCGAAGTTGGCAAAACCAACAAACGCAAAGCATTAGCAATGGTAGCTCGGGCCTTGCCCAATTTCTGGGCGATGCGCTCTTGATTTAAGCCGAATTCATCAGTTAAACGCTGATAAGCTCGGGCTCGCTCCATGGGATTTAAGTCCTGGCGTTGGACATTTTCCAATAGAGAAATCTCAAATTTTTCCATCTCGGTCATGGTCCGCACAATGGCCGGCACGGTCTTTAGCTCCAGCAACTGCGCAGCGCGCCAGCGACGCTCGCCAGCCACGATTTCATATTTACCCGGAGCTATTTTAGTTAAAATTAGCGGCTGAATAATGCCATACTCGCGGATAGAATTAGTGAGCTCGTCCATTTCTAAACGAGAAAAATTTTTACGCGGCTGCTCAGGATTGGGTTCGATTTGACTGATGGGAATTTGCCAAATCTGCTCTCCGGTTTGCCGAAGAGTTTCTTGGGTAATTTTTTGAATTGTCTGCTGGGGCACCGGACCAGTGGCGGTGGGAATGAGGGCCCCCAAACCTTTTCCTAGAGGAGACATAAATAAAGTTAGAGATTAGAATTTAGTATTAATTTTCGTTGTGATGCAAAAATTCTTTGGCTAATCTTTGATAGGCCTTAGCGCTTTTTGATTTTGGTGCATATTCTAAAATGTTTTTACCAAAACTTGGCGCCTCGGCCAACTTCACATCACGCGGAATAACCGTGCGAAATATTTTATAAGGAAAATTTTTATAAAGTTCATGCCAAACCTCGCGCGCCAAATCCATTTTCTCGTCATACATGGTCACCACTGCACCCAAAATTCCTAAATTGGGCTGAAGGTTTTGTTTAATCAAATCCACCGTGCTTAAAAGTTGCCCTAACCCTTCCAGCGCATAGTATTCGGCTTGGACAGGCACCAAAACTTTATCGGCCGCCACCAAACTATTAACCGTTAATAAACCCAGTGAAGGTGGATTATCGATAAAAATATAATCAAACTGAACCGGCAAATTATTTAAAACTTTGGTCAAAAATCTTTCCCGGTCGGGTAAATTAACTAACTCAATATTAGCGCCGGCCAAATTTTGATTAGCAGGAACAACAAATAAGTTTTCCTTGATCTGTCTAAGACCATCTTGCCATGATATCTGTTCACTTAAAATTTCATAAATTCCCTTGGAGCGGTCCTCAATGCCGAAGCCAGAGCTGGAATTGCCCTGCGGATCTAGGTCAATCAATAAAACTTTTTTGCCTAACGCCGAAAGGGCCGCGGCCAAATTAATCACCGTAGTGGTTTTACCCACGCCTCCTTTTTGATTGACGACGGAAATAATCATATCTATCTCCATTATATCAACAATAAAACGGATTGACAAGTTCAAAGCATCCTGGTATAATCAAATTCATCAAGCAAAATGCCGCTGTGCCAGCCTGACAGCAGGCAGGCTCAAAATCGTTCAAATATGTATTATACCTACGCTATTAAAAGCACGAATAGAGATTATATTTATGTTGGCATATCTGATAATCCCGAAAGAAGAATTGGCCAACACAACAAAAGTTATAATAAAACCACAAAACCATATGTGCCTTTTAAAACTATATTAATAGAACAACATGACGATAGAAAAGCCGCCAGAATAAGAGAAAAATTTTTAAAATCTAGTTGCGGTAAACAATATTTAAGGTCAATCTCATAAGTACCTCACCGATTTGGGACGAGTAGATATTTATAATATGGGCGTGTGGCGGAACCGGCATACGCGTACGACTCAAAATCGTATGGTCTTACGACCTTGAGGGTTCAATTCCCTCCACGCCCATATCAATTTTAACGCGCACGACCTGCCTGACGGCAGGCAGGCTCAAAATCGTGTTTCCTTACGGAATTGTGGGTTCGACTCCCACCAGCGGCATAGAAACAATAAAAATGGCGACCCTTAATGGGTCGCCATTGATTCTTATTTAAGGGTTTCCTTAGGAACAACGAAAAAAACGAAAAGGTTATCGGACAAGGTTCTTTCTTCCCATTCTCCCCCGGTAGTATAATCATCAATGGAAAAGTGAAAGTTGCTACCACCTGTCACCTCATAAGCATCTGAAAGATAAAAAACAACTTCTTCATAATGAACCACTGTCTTATTGTCCTCGCATACCCGCATCTCTACCCTTATCATCTTGGCATCCGTAAAGAAATCCTTACGCTCTGCCCGACGATAAGTTGCGAAAAGCAAGAATTTTTTCTGTAGTAACTCCCAAAGTTGCTGCACATTAGCTTTTATTGATATTTCTTTCGTTTCAATCGGGCTACCTAGTGATTTCAGTTCGATCATCAAGACCTCCTTTGTCCTTTTATTGTGGACAAATTTATAATAACAAATACTTAAAATTTGTCAAGAGAAAAATATTCCTAAAAGAAAAGCCCTGCGCAAAGCGATCTTCGCGCAGGGATTGAAAATATGAATCTAGAGCTTCACCAACTTCCTTTGACCGACTGGCGTAGCCAGGACATAGACGCCGGCTGATAGTTTACTGGCATCATAGACGCCAGTTTTTTGGCCAGCAGCTATCTTGACCTCGCCAACTTGCCTGCCAGTAACGTCTCTGATCGGCAGGAACTGAGGACTTGACTCGGGCATGGCCAGACGAACCTCTAGACGATCTCGAAACGGATTGCTCGAAACCGAACAGTAGGCGTTAACTTTGGGTTCCTGGACCTCGGCAATGGCTTCAGGGGCTTCGCGATAGATGTAAATACTGTCGGCTCC
>Ga0209777_10005458_pt1 | contig 14632 bp, 10 predicted proteins | sample FrelakmetHBP12HB_FD_187147 | JGI IMG/M metagenome (GOLD analysis project Ga0209777, IMG submission 187147) | Freshwater lake sediment microbial communities from the University of Notre Dame, USA, for methane emissions studies -HBP12 HB (SPAdes)... | ecosystem: Environmental > Aquatic >...
TTGCGGAACACCGGGGAAAGCAGCGCGAAGCAGCCCTCAGCATGGGGGCAATCTCCACACGGGGCGAAGTCGAACTTATCCACATTTCTGCGGAAGCTGCGGTATTCTCTCGAATTCCATATTTCATTAAAACTCTGCCTCAACACATTCCCGAAGCTTCTGCTGGTTATGCTTTTCTTCCTGTTATTGACATAACATACATACGAATGGTAGAGGTTGTTGCAGGGCCTGACGTAGCCGTCCCAGCTAATGAAGGCGATCCTGTTCTTCATGAAGCCGCATTCTCTCTGGCTTCTGGGTATCAGCGGCGGCAGTTCCAGACTTATGCCGTGTTTCCTGGCCCTGGCGCTGGTATCGGAGAATATGGCGGCTACCTGCCTGGGATCGGTGCTGTCCCTTGTCATCAGGTTTTTCAAGTTGAGCACTACGTTCTGTTCCCGGGCTTTGGCCACTACATCATCCAGCAACTGGTATTTTTTCTGCAAACGCTCATCCCATTTCCGCATCGGTTTAGGATTGCGGAGCCGGTCCTTCAGGGGAGGCACGCCGAAAAGGGCGCTGGCATAGTTCTCGACGTCGACGTTTTCGAATGCCAAATTCAGGTTGCGGCGTTTGGCTTCGGCAACTGCTTCGTTGAACAGCTCGATGGCTTTGTCCGAGTTGTAGTCATACAAAACTTCCTTCGTCATCTCCTCGGTGTGGGGCAGCAGGTTGGTGACGATGATGAAGCTTATGCCGTGCTTGGCGGCGAGGTCCACAAGCTGCGGCAGCTCGGCGACGTTCTTTTTCATAGCGACGAATTCAAACCCAAGCCGGGGCGTTTTGCTGCCAAGAGCCTTTTTAGCCTTATTCAGGAATCCGATATTCCTCAGCACCTCGTCGTAACTGGCCTGTTTTCTGATGTCGTTGAAAGTGGCGGGAGTGGCGCCGTCCATGGAAATGACGATGTCATCGATGCCGGAGGCTACCAAATCCTTAGCCATCTTTTGATTAAGCAAAGTGGCATTGGTGGTGAGGCTGAAGGTCCCGTTCGGGGGGAGATGCTTCTTGCCCAGACGAATCATCTCGAGGATGTTCTCGTTCATCAGCGGCTCGCCGATGCCGATGACGTTGACCGATTCGAGCTCGGGGAAAACGGGCAGCAGCGCCTTATAGGTCTCCAGGCTCATATCGCCGGAGTCCTCCATCAAGACCTTTCTCATGCACATATCGCAATTGAGGTTGCATCTTGAGGTGACTTCGATATTCAGCTTTCTGGGTCTGTCTTCCATGTTAGCTGCCTCGATGCCTTCCTTTTAAAAAAGAGCGGCTGCAATCGCTCTCAGGCTAATTATAGCATCATTTGAGTTTTGCCTCAACGAAGCAGGGCGGGCCTTTTCAAAATTAGGGGCTTAAGTGACAATCTAGAAGAGGAAAGAAAAAGTTAAGTTACGGATATTGACAGCTATTCGCGAAAGTGATATAAGATTTTTCAGGAGAGTCCTTCAAGATTATCATGCGATTGATTGTTTTCTAGTTGTTCCGTTTTGCTTCCTCGCCAGAGTGATCAATGTTAAGTCTTTGACCTGTTCTCTTGCTCTCTGGAAACCTAAAAGGACCTGGATAGCGCACAAAGCTACCTTGGAGAAGTAAAGAGAATGGTGTCGAGTTTATGGCACAGCCTACCTGAAAAGCAGAGATTGCTGAAAAATCCAAGTCGCAGTACATACCTTAGATATTGTGCTTGCGCGTAATCGATCTTTTGGTTGCGCTTCAATTCGCGGTGTCCGTCTTTTTCTAACTAGCTAAAAACAGTTGTGGGTGTATCCCATGATATCCATGAAGCCATCTATGAGAACAATACTCAAAATCCTGGCTGGATATACGCTTGCTTTTGGCGTATTCGAGTTGCTGACCGTAATCCCCTGGATGAATCCATATCAAACCACCAACTGGTTGGGGACCGCAATTCCGCTCATATATTCCATACCGCTTATCGTATTCGCCACCATGGTACTGTTCAGAATCAGGAGTGGCACTGCGAAAAAAGTGTTATACGTTCTTGCAGGCTACACGCTCCTGCTTTTCTTGTTTGTCCTTATCGAGATGCTCATACCACCGCTAGATTGGTACAGAATCGTTGTATTTTTGTTCGACCTGCCAGTTCTTGCTTTGGCCGGGTTGGTCCTGTTTGCACTAAAACGGGGCACTATTATGAATAGCTGAGTAGAAGATTGAAGTCCCGTTAAAAGATGCAAAGGTCTCCGTCCCATCCTCTCGCCCAATCCTCTGTAGGGGCGGGTTTGAAACCCGCCCAAAGCATGTCATTCCTGCGCAAGCAGGAATCCAGACGCCCCGTCCCATCATCTCGCCCCTGGAGGGAGAGATAAGAGTGAGGGGGATCCGCGCCCAAATCCCCCCTTTAGTAAAGGGGGCAAGGGGGATTTAGCCCCCGGCGTTGCAGGGGCGTTCAACTGAACTCCCTTTTATGTAGCGTCGTACCCGCCTTTGGCGGGTCGCGACGAGTAAGGATATCCGTCTCTGGCGGCTGGCCCCTACAGAAGGCTCTCTGATATTCAATTAGGGCCTATGATAGAAACATAGGTTCTCATGCTGTCAAGAGGAAAATGGCGCAGCGAAGGTGATTTAAAGTAGAAAGTGCAGATTCAGGAGGGTGTTATAGTCTGTTGATGAAGTTGCTGATTTTACTATATCTATTAGCAGTTCATCAAGATATTTCAGGGTTTAATTTACATTGCGAGTGGTTGTTGGAGTGATACTCAGGATCGAGATTTTGACCAGAGTTGATCCACTGACACGAAATCCTTTCCAACTTTAGAGCTACTTACTACTGAGATCGATACATTTAGGTCTCGAAATCTCTGTGACTCCAGTAAGCTTTTTAACTTCTCAAGCTTACTGTGGTCCTCCGTAGCCTTGGTGGCGCTTGCACTTTTTGTGGACTCCGTAAGTCTAATTTCCACATGATCTTGCAATAGTTCGATAGAAACGACATCAATCTCATTTTTAGGGTCACCTTTACTGTGATCCAGGCTTTGTTCCCTGGTGACTAATCGGACAGAAGGAAGAACCCACTTGCGTTTGCTCTTTTTTGCAGAGACAATTTCAGTAGAGAACGCCAGAGCTTCCATAAATTCTTCAGTGTCATTGGTAGAACTCTGCATAAGATTCCACAATTTTTCAGTAATAGGCTTCCAACACTTGCTAAAAACGTTAGGGTTTGAAGCCAAAGTCATCAGACACCGGACCATTTGTCTCCAAAATCTCTGACTCTCTTCTTTACTAAGTGAGCGTTGCTTCCGACGCGAAATGCTTTGCAACTTTCGCCAGAAACTCCTAGCTTGTGGAGGAAGTTCTTCGCGTGCGGCGTATTGTGACAAAACGTCGTATAAAGCCCAAATAATTGTGTTTGCTTCATTTTCATCAACGTTATCAATCATCCTTAATAGTGCACTCCTTATTCGGCTATCATCGTATATTATCTTCATTCGACCAAAAGCGTAAGACAGAATTTCTTGTGCTAGCTTCCAACCGTCCTCCGATTTCTTGTTACCCAATTTGTTTTGCAGGCGAGAAACGATAGCCACAAACGGGTAAATTCTTGTACTGTCCTTCAACACATTTAGAATTACTCTAAAAGTTGAAGTGTCTCCTATGTCTTCCCACATGTGATAAATCGATAAAATGGTGCCGTAGTCGTCTGGATACGTCTGCAGTTTCTTCTTTTCACTTCTCTTTATCCCTAATAAATCCATCTCGAGTCCGACTGTATTTGGCGCGTCAAGCCAGTTCATCGAGAGGTCTATGCGAACGTTAAAAATGGATGGCCTCTTTCTTACATAGGCCATTGGGCTATCGACCAAGACATCCTGGAGCTTTGCCATCAGAGACTGGTCATCGTAGTCAATTAATGCCATGAAGTCTATTTCCTTAGTGCACAGTTTAGTCGCTAACGTTTTTGCTAGTAATGTCTCACAGCAAGCTATGTCTGGACGCAAGTAAAGCGAATCTACTAAGTAGTCGTAGAGTTCATCCAAAAGTCTCATAGAAGGAGATGCTTCGAGGGCATCAATGCCATCAGTTAATGTCTTAAATACTTCCTCGAAATTAATATTGAATCTAGCTAAACCAGTATGGTGCAGGTCTCTTTGCATGTAGTCGTAACGCGAAATAGCCTCGCATATTCGGTATAATCTATTACTCTGACAGATACACCCGCGTACTAGCGTATCCCTATGACCTATGTTTATCTCTTTTGGAAGGTGTATTAATTTGTAAGCGGACAAAGCGCCGCGCAATGCAGAATAGGTGAGCGAATCAAATATACCAATTAGAGGTTCGTCAAGACAGTATTCTTCGTCTTCACAAGCACGACATAATTTAATCGCAGGGCTAATGAGCGCCTTTAAGCTGTTCTTGAATTCGTTGGAGAGTGTAATGGCAAGAAATACCCCAGAAGCAGTCATATACGTGCACGGTAAATGACCAAATCCTCGTATTAGGCACAACCACTGGAGTTGCTCCTGTTCTTGACTAGTCAGACCGTACTTAAGCCTTTTTGCAACATTGTACATGCCTAGATAGTGTTCCCACTTCGTGTGATTTGCCGCAGGAAAGAAGCGAAATATGAGGCCAAGGCTTTTTATTCCCTCGAGTCTTTCTATTTGCTTTTGTAGGGCAGGATGATCTAGCTTAGAACTGAAGGGTTCGTCTATCTTACAGATACCATAAAGAGGATCAGTATATTCACCGCGAATGAGCTGTATTTTCGCGTATTCGTTGGCCATGATTCGTCTCCTTCAATCCTTCAGCAGTCATGGGAGACACTTTAGCGAAACTCATCGTTTCCCAGACTCTAACATTAGGCATGGTACAAGTCAAGATGCTCGTACGAAAAACACTCTGTTCATTATCTAGGCTGAATCACAACTGTTAGCTAAGATAACTACACCATAAGCGTTATGTAGAAGGGGGCGAGAAGAGCGACGGCTTGTAGGCCGAGTTCACTGCAAACTGTCTTTTTGGCTTGTGGAGCAGCCTCCAGGCTTTGGTTTTGGAGTAGGGGACGACCCGGATGCCCCAATCTACCCATCGGGCGTTCATTTGAACGCCCCTGTAACCCCGGGGGCTAAATCCCCCTTACCCCCTTTACAGCTTTGTATCACAAGTGCTTTCTGTATCAAAAGTCAGGCAGATGTATCAAAAGTCCTACCTTTGGCATAACGCCACTTCTTGGGAATACGCTTCCGCTTCAGAAGTTGGTCTAAAAGAATGATAGTCGCCTTACTGGGACTGTGAACCCCTGCTTTCCATTTCTCTACAGCATTAACAGTGAGTTCCAACTCGTCAGCCAAGGCAGCAAGTGTCCAGCCCTTCTTTTGAAGTTCTACTATTCGGGACTGCACATCGTTCATTTCACTCGCATTATACCATACATAGTATAGTGTTATCAATAAATGTCATGATAATCCATATTTTCGCCTTTGGAATTAGACTCTCTGAATTGAGTTATTTCTAGAACCATTAAACCAATACCGAGGAAATAGTATAGGGCTATAGCGAAAAGCCCATCGGCAGCGAATCGTGCATCATTCACTATGTCAACAGTATTTGTTGGAACACTATTATTCGGCAGGAGCGATAAGTCAATCATATGTCCCCACCAATTCCAACCACTCACAATTATTGCAACAACAAAAGTGCCTACGGCAAGTACCATCATCGGCATCAACTTGAATGCGAATCTACTCACTTTAGCGAGTTCTTTTTTTTCTTGTAATTGTCCGCGAATGAGAGTAATGGCACCAGCAACCAAAGAAAATCCAGAGGCCGCAATGACATATCCTTCAGATTTTCCAGCCTTGACCAAAATCACCATAGAGACTATGCCCACAAGTGTAACGATAATAGCCCGAATGTGAGAATTCCATTCTCTCAATATAACAAACAATGATGCAATTACTGAAATTGCAATGGCTACCCATACCCAAGCTGATGGCAAATATCCTTGCTTACTCACCCAAGAAAATAGCAAGGAGACTAATAAGATACCTAAAGGAAGGTATAAGAATTCCAAAAAACATAAAATGGTATTTGATCTAATGCTTTTAATGTAGCTACTCCAGCCTATTGTTTCTTTAGTGATGCCTTGTTAGACACACGTCATTCTATCACGAATGTCAATAACGATACTATTTATGTTTTCAAGGGGGCATTCTTGGTGCAGGCTGAGGCCCATATTCTTGGACAAGAAACTCTTCGAGCGTCCAATTTGTCAGACCATTGAAAAGTTTCCACTGATAAGTTGCTTCGTTGCGTTGCTCTATAGTCATATTACCCCAGATAGACTGTGCTTCTTGAACTATTTGGTCGTGTGTAATCTGAACTGGGTAACAAGCATTTAAGGTGAGGCATATCAAAGCGATAAGCCCCAAAGTAACTACAGCCATTATCAAACCCTGTCCCAGTGTTGCTCCTCTTTGTGCCATTTTTGAACCTCCTATTATTTTATTTCGCCTAATTTAAGCCTGAAACCACTTGACAAAACCATAGATAGTATGGTATAATAGCTACAGAGTAAAGAAAGAACGAAGGGAGCACTAAGATGGGTATATGGCAAGAAAGAGGGCTGGCGATAGCGAATAGCAATACAGTGAGAAAAAATAAGCTGGGCTGGCAAGTACCAAGTCAATCGGGGAATGGAACGTACATCGTAAGCCTCGACCACGGAGAGCCGTTTTGCACTTGCGGATACTTCGAGGCTGAACATAAGAAGTGCCAACATATCTTTGCAGTCGAGTTCATAGTGCAAAGAGAGACAAAGCCAGATGGGACGGTCACAGAGACTAAGACGGTGAGAATCACGTATACTCAGGAGTGGGCTACCTATGATGCTGCACAGATGCACGAACAAGAAAAGTTCGTCATGCTGCTGCGTGACCTCTGCAACGGAATCCCTGAGCCTGAATACAAGTTCGGGAGACCTCGGTTGCCACTCGCTGATGTCGTATTTGGGCTTGTTTTCAAGTCCTACACTACGATGTCTGGCAGGCGGTTCATGTCGGATATTCGGGAAGCAGAAACTAAGGAACTGGTTAGCAAGTCTGCGTCTTTCGCCAGCCATGCTCGCTATTTGGAGAATCCTGAATTGACTCCACTCCTCAAGGCTCTCATAGAGCAGAGCGCAAGTCCACTGAAAGCCATTGAGACCGACTTTGCGGTTGACTCCTCTGGCTTCTCTACTAGCACGTATGCTCGTTGGTTTGACCATAAATGGGGCAAGGAACGCAGTAAGCAGACATGGGTTAAGGTACATTTGATGTGTGGAGTCAAAACACATGTGGTTACGAGTGTAGAGGCTACACCCTACCAATCGGCTGACACTCTGCAATTCCCTGCTTTGGTTGCCCAAACTGCCAAAACGTTCGACATTAACGAGGTATCGGCTGACAAGGCTTACTCGGATAGGCGCAATCTCCATGCCGTGCAGGCTGTAGGCGGCAAGGCGTATATACCATTCAAGATTAACTCGACTGGCATGGGAGACCACCATCATAGATTTGATGGGCTGTGGAATAGAATGTGGTGTTACTATCAGTTTAATAAAAACAGCTTCATGGAAAGATACCACAAGAGGTCTAACATTGAGTCCACGTTCGCTATGATAAAGGCCAAGTTTGGGGCTTCGGTTCGGGCTAAGTCTCCAATTGCACAGGTGAATGAGGTGTTGTGCAAGGTACTTTGCCACAACATTTGCGTTCTGGTACAATCGATTTACGAATTGGGGATAGAACCGATATTTTGGACTTTTGAAACAAAAGATGCAGTTGTTCCAAAAGTCCTCGAAAATTGAGACTTCTGATACAAAGCTCCCCTTTACCAAAGGGGGTATTTGAGGAAAGTGTAGCGTTTCCCCCTCACTGTTGTCTCTCCCGCAAGGGGCGAGAGGGTAGGGCCGTAATCCCCCTTACCCCATTTGCGGGGGTTTTGCCCTTTGCGAACTCAGCGCCCTCTGCGGCGAATCGCCCCCCTTTACAATCCCACTACGAAACTCATTTCTCCGCGACCTCTATGGTTAATCGCTCCCCCGCGACATTTTCCTCTTGACAGTATGAGAACTAATGTTCTACAATGACCCCATTACATCGGGACTGCATGTACACAGCTCCCGACAAAATTCAAGAGCAGCAAACAGCATCTACTGAGCCGCACAATTGTGGGCTGATAGCTTTGAGCTGATTGCTGGTTGCACAAAGCTCTTGGCATCCCTCGGAATTGAATATCAGAGAGCATTCTGTAGGGGCACCCGCCAGAGGCGGATGCTCAGATCCCTGAATGCTAAGCGAACCGCTGAACAGCTATTCCTAGTCCATGTACTTGGGGTTCACGGTTCCGTTGCAGGCGTTGTTACACCTGAGCGTAGGGGCGTTTTTTACCTGCGGGTTTTCTCTTACGTTCCAGCGAAGCTGCCCGGGACCCGCTGTTCAGCCATCCCGGCGGCTCCAAAAATTGAATAATTCGAAATCCTCAAAACTAGGGCTGTGCTATACCAAAAAACCTGCCAGGGGGATTCATACCCCTCACTCTAACTCTCTCCCGCAAGGGGCGAGAGGGTTTGGGCGGTAATCCCCCTTGCCCCCTTGACGATTTACAACGGTCCCATAGCTGACCCGCCGCAATTTTTTTGCAATTACAGTTGGAACGCACCTCCTGGTCTGTAATCAGTGGTCAAAGCTAACAATACTATACCGAACTTGACATATTATTAAATCTGTTGTATATAACTACCTACATAGTACTTTAGTTACAGTCGCACGGGAAATGCGGCAGAGATGCGGGTTTAGTTAATGGAGAGCCGGGTGATATCGCATGTCCAGTGAAATTGGGATTTTCGAAGAAAGCGGTGTCAGAGAGCCCCTGCAGCAGCGCCGTGGGCTTGCCCGCCTCGATATGTGGAATCTCTATTCGTATGTTTATGATTTCCTACCCAGATATTTTAGGTCGTATCAGAAGCTGTTAGCAGATGTTGTATCGTCAGTGGAGGCTAATGTTCCTAGAGGCGGAAGGGTGCTGGATTCGGGTTGTGGGACAGGCAATTTCTCGATCGGATTAGGTCTTAGAGGTTATGAAGTTGAAGGTATAGATATATCCCGTGCAATGTTAGAAAGGGCAAGGCTAAAAAAGAAGAAGGCTGGTTTAGAAAATGTTGAGTTCAAAGAGTGGGACATAGAGAAGGGGCTGGCGCTCTATCCGGATGCTAACTTCGACTGCGTTGTTTCTGTTCATGCTTTATACACTTTGCGAGAACCCGAGGCTGCTATCCGTGAGTACTTGAGGGTGCTCAAGCCATCAGGTCACTTCATTATGGCTGAACCACACTCCCCTATCAGGATAATTCCAATTGCTAAGGAAATCTATCATGAGGGCGGCTTGGCGGATATCGTTAAACTTCTTTTGACTCAATCAGGGGTGGGGGTTTGTAATTTGCTTATCGGGAAAAGGCTGAGAGATGGCAGTTATCATTACTGGGATGAGGAGAGACTGAGGAACGTACTCCAAGGCGCTTGCTTCAGGATTGACGGTGTGGTGCCTGCGTACGCCGCAGGTTCCGACCTGCTAGCCACTGCGGTGAAGCCCAGGCACTGCTTTCAAATGAACGGTTATAGGTTCTTAAGCGCTGAGAGTCGCGAAGACCTGGAGAAGGTTTGGAGATTGCGATATCAAGTTTACTGCATCGAGTTGGGTGATGTGCCAAAGAACCAGAGCGGACTTGAGCGTGATAAATATGATGACTACGCGGTTAGTTTTCTAGCCGTGGATGAAAACGATAGAGCTGTTGGCACAATTAGATTGGTTCATAACAACCCCAAAGGATTTCCCATGGATTCGGATTTTCCCTTAACAGACTATATGAAAACGCACGGCATATCGAGAGCTCTTGAGATTGGAAGGTTTGCCATTAATAAGAGTGTTAGTCGTGATGCTCATATCAGTACAGCCTTGGGTCTATTCAAGTGCCTGTATGATTACTGCTGTGAGACAGGGACGTACGATGTATTTGCTGTTACAAACCCAAAAACCATGGAAAAATATGGAATGCCGGGAGTCAATGTTATCGGAGAACCATTCAGGTATTCGAAGCCTTTAACCGCGGGATTGTGGGTTCCGGTGCACGCCAATATTCGCGCGGCTCGGGAAGGATACGAAAACTATTTAGCGCGAGGGCAGGGCTCTGTTAAGGTGGCCTGATTTATCACATGCTTAGGAATGTTTGTCACCCATGAAACTCATTAGTCCTTCGGACAATAGGCCTCACTGTGCGACCTGAGGAGGATAATTCTACTTGTTGGTTCTCCTGGCAGCAAATAGGCAGGCCAAGAAATCTATACGCTCCAGTAGCTCTTCATTAAGCTCGGTGTCACGCGTCTGATCTATTTTTGCGGTGGTACCCGTATAACCAATACGGGCAAGTAAGCGCCATCCCTTCTCTGGATAGTAGTGCTGGGGTTCGCCAGTGAATTTATCACACGGACATACTTCTATCTGACTAAGGTTATATGGCTTTGCTTCTCGAGCAATTCTGTTACGTCTTTTGAATCTTAGTATCCGAAACGCTCTTACCAAACTCCTCATAGTTATCCCTTTCAACCTCGACTTAACCCCATTCTGATGATTATCCTGTAGCTCATCAATAGGACATTGGTACTTTTTATATTAGTGATTTTGTTTCCAGCTTAGGCCATGTTGCATCTAGTTCGGTCAATTATAGTAGGGTTTCGTGAACTCAGGATTACTTCTGAGAGCATTATCAAGGTCTGGCTGATTTAGATGTACTTTAGGATGTCAGAAGTACTGTCCCAATAATGACTATCGTAGGCTTGACCACTCTCTTATAAGAAAGATAATGGTTATAGAGTTCGATGAACTATATCTCACTTAGCCCTCGTGGGAGCTTAATTTAGCATGAATATATATGCTGTAGTGCTATTGCTCGGCCTCATTGTGTTCTCCACACTTCTGGTGGGCGTCCTGCGCGATAGCCGGACAAAGATACGTCAGCGCTTCGCGGTGTACGTGATTGTAGCTATGGTGTGGAGTTTGAGCGCCTTAGTATTCTACGTTCTAATATTTTCCCTTCATATCTTTGAATTCACTCGCGCCCTAGCTAGTGTGGTGGCTTTGTGCGGTATATGTACGGTTATCGCTTATTACGATTTTGTCCGTGTTTTCGTTCATAAAACGTCGAATGTAGAGGTAAAGCTGGGATATGCAGCCGTGGCGTTCATCTTGGTCCCGCTGGCGGCGTTAGGCTATATCCCTGAGAGTGTCTCCATAAGTAATGGGGCGATTGATATCCGATATGGGTCGTTTTTGTATCTAATTACTGCTATAGGAGCCGTCTTTTTCATCTTATCTGTAGTCGCTCTTGTGCGCGGCTATAGGGCCTCGGCTGATCCACTAAGTCGAAACAGAATTGCCTATTTGTCGGGCGGCCTTGCCCTTTATTTTGCCTTTAGCATCAGGTCTAGTATTCCCCCCGTGCCCCACTATCCTTTTGAGCATATTGGTCATCTGGCCAATGCCCTGGTGATTGGCTATGCCATCACGAAGTACAAGTTGCTCGATATCAAACTGCTGATAAGAAAAGGACTTGTATATTCACTGATAAGCATTTTCGTCACCGCTTCATTCCTGCTCGTGCTCTTTGGTGTACATTACTTCCTACAGGGATGGAACACCTCAGCCAACCTGGCGGCTATCTTCGCGATGGCGCTTTTCATGGCATGGCTGTTCAATCCATTGAGGATGGGAATCCAGCGAGTTGTGGACAAAATGTTTTACGGGGAAAGCTATGACTACAGGCGGATGGTGCTCAATTTCGCTCAGAGAATGAGCAGCGTTCTGGACCTTGGTGAACTTGCGGAGGCAATGCTGCTTCCTCTGACGAAAGCGGTGGGGGCAAGCCAGGCGAGCCTCTTGCTCTCCAGCGATGGCGATTTCGTCTCACAGTACGCCGAGCGACTGGTGGAAGGCGAGCCGATCACTTCGATAAAGTTGGTCAAGGATAGCCCAATCATTAATTGGCTTTCTAAAGAAGATAAGCCTCTCTCCCGGGAGCTTACAGATTTATCTTCGGAATTCAAGGAGGCATCGGAAGTAGAAAGGAAGAGCCTCGATGCTCTAGGAATAGAGCTGCTCTGCCCGATAAAAAGCAAGGGCAACCTGATAGGTATTCTGGCATTGAGCAAAAAGCAGTCGGGTGGGTCTTACTCCGCGGACGACATGGACCTATTGGTGACTGTGGCCAATGAGGCAGGGGTAGTGATGGAGAATGCGCAGCTTTACGCTAAAGCCAAGGAGAGGGCTCACACCGATGAGCTGACCGGCTTATTTAACCATCGTTATTTTCATGAGCGCCTAGACGAGGAGATCTCCAGATGTTCTCGCTTCGGTGACATCTTCTCCTTGCTCTTTTTGGATATGGACCTGTTTAAAGCGTATAACGACATTTATGGTCATTTAGCAGGCGATGATATGCTCAAGCAAATAGGGCAATACATTAAAAGTTCGATAAGAGGCATAGACATGGCTTTCCGCTACGGCGGGGATGAGTTTACTGTCATATTGCCCCAGGCAGCTCTTGATGACGCCTGCAAAGTTGCCGAGAGGGTACGGAAAAGGATAGAGGTAGAGATGGATTCGAAAGGCGCTCCGTTGACTTGCAGCCTTGGCATAGCATCCTGGCCTACTGATGGAGTTATGAGAGAAGAGATAATCCAGGCAGCGGATGCATCTCTATACTATGCGAAGCAGATGGGAAGAAATCGAATATGCCTGGCTTCGGAAATAATGGCTTCCGATGTGTTATCAGCGGGTGCGAAGCCGGAAAGGGAGCCTGGAATTCTCAGCACAATCTACGCCTTGGCAGCTACTGTTGATGCCAAGGACCATTACACCTATGGTCATTCAAAGAAAGTGAGCAAATATGCTACCGATATCGCTGAGGCTCTTGGCTACTCCCAGGAACGAATAGCCACACTGCGCGCTGCGGCATTGTTACACGACATAGGCAAGATCGGCGTGTCTGATAGATTGCTTATGAAGTCCGGGCCGTTGAGTGATGAGGAGTGGGAGCCAATACGTGCCCACCCCAAGCTAGGTGTAGCCATACTTAAACACGTTGAGAGTTTGAGTGGTTGTCTGGCGGCGATTCAGTACCACCACGAACGCTACGATGGCACTGGTTATCCGGCTGGTTTAAAGGGCGAGAACATACCTCTTGATGCTCGAATTATGGCTGTGGCTGATTCCTATGATGCTATGACTTCGCTGCGTCCCTATAGGCAGGGGAAATTCAGCGTTGAACAGGCTTTGGCGGAGTTAAAACGCTGCGCTGGCACGCAATTCGATCCCAGAATCGTTGAGGTGTTCCTGTCTATTAGCAGGAGTGCGGAGGTAGAACGTCCCCATCTGCCACGGCAGTCAGGCTGACGCCCCGCCCTATTCGGACTTCCTAAAGAAAGAGATGTTGTTAGGCTATCTTGGCACGTTGAGAAAAGGGAGTGCTTTCTGGGATAAGGAAGCTGCTAGGCTTTGGCTTTGGAGTAGGGGATGACGCGGATGCCCCAGTTGGGCTCGACGTCGAAGGATATGATGTTGCCTGTGGTCAGCTTAGCGCCCCGCACCTTGGCTACCTCCAGTATCTTTACCATCTTGCTCCCCATGGTCTCGATACGCAGCCTCAGGTGGGCATCACACATGGACCCTAGCCTGACCAGGGCTTCCTCTGTGAAGGCGTAGGAATGCGCCACGCAGATAATACTCATCCCCCTGCCGGTAAGCATCTTGCACTCCTCGAAGAAGGAGAGCACGTCCTCAATGGTGGCATGGGTGAGATAGTAGGTGAGGGAGTCTATCACTGCGAGGTTGACGCCCCTATGAGCACAAGCGGTAAGCAAGGGCACTATGCCTGCGCTCAGGCTCCGTCTCGTCTTCTGGATGTCTATGGGATATATCGACAACCGGGAAAGAAGGAGATAATCCGTGATATCCAGGCTCAGACTTTGCATTTGAGTGACCAGGCTCTTCGCTGTGTTCTCAGTGGTGAAGATTACGGCAGTACACCCATTATTCAGTGAGCCCCAGAGCATTTGCTGAGTGAGCACAGATTTACCGGAGTCGGGTTGCCCTTCGACAAGGGTGAGGGTCCTCAGGGGTATCCCACCACCCATCTTTTTGTCGAGCTCATCGTTCCCTGTGGAGATTATTTTGAGCTCTTTATCCTGCACTGTTTTCATGGCATCCCTTCCACCCGGATTTCGCGCGAGGCAACCAGGGGCTGGAACAGCCCATGTCACCCTGGTGGCTTCGCAGAAGAAGATAGCACTAGAAGGCGGTTCCTACAATGGCTACGCGGTACTGAGAGGAGTAGGTAAATAGTAATGGGTGGAAGTACTGCTAGATTCCTGCATGCGCAGGAATGACATTTGGTGGGCCCTTCGACAGGCTCAGGGCGAAGAGACTGGCGGGGCGTTCTATGCGACGGGATGACGGAGAGATTGCTTCGTCGTCCTTACAACAGTGTGGCTCGCTCTTCCCCTGGAAGAGCGAGCCACATATCGAACTCGGTGTC
>Ga0209777_10005459_pt1 | contig 14632 bp, 7 predicted proteins | sample FrelakmetHBP12HB_FD_187147 | JGI IMG/M metagenome (GOLD analysis project Ga0209777, IMG submission 187147) | Freshwater lake sediment microbial communities from the University of Notre Dame, USA, for methane emissions studies -HBP12 HB (SPAdes)... | ecosystem: Environmental > Aquatic >...
GAGGCATTTCAAATTTTGTTGGTTGTGTTCTACTGTTACTGCGGAGCATTTCTCCTTCGAATCCCCCTACTTTCCACGAAAAATAAAGAGGTAATCCAAGGGCTTTCGCTACAGCCTTACAATAGCTCTCTGTCACAGGCCAATCCATAAGGTTAGAACCTTCTTTCCCATCAATGCAATGATGCCAGAGTTCGATTTTGGACTTAGAAACACCCAAGGAAAGGAGATATAAAACTACAGCTAAAGAGTCCTTACCACCTGAAAAAGCTACTACAAAATTATCATATTGATTTAAAAGAGGAATTATTTCGGAAAATGTAACAGGGTAATTATTTTGACCATTAAAAAACTTCTTTGTTATTGGGGCCTTTTCTTTTTTTTCTTTATGGGTTTTGGAAGCATTTGTTTTGTTTATGGCTTTCATATCTTCCTCCTTTAATTTTACGGCACCCTTGTTACTGATAACTACTATACGGAGTTTTCAAGAACAAAATTTAAACTAATTTTTAAAAAACTTATAAATTATTAATACCATAGCGATTTGCAGGGTAAAAAAAATAGCCCAATTTGAAAGGGAATTAATGATGTAAGAATTTAGTAAGGTGTTTTGATGTTATTGTAAAAAGGCCCGTATCTGAATTGAACAGATATTCACTGGTTAACAGCCAGTCGTTCTACCTTTGAACTAACGAGCCAAAATCAAAAAAACGGAGCTAAGGGGAATCGAACCCCTATTCTTAGATAGACAGTCTAACGTGATAACCATTACACTATAGCTCCAAAAACAAATGACTCTAACGGGGTTTGAACCCATACAATAACCTTGAAAGGGTTATATGCTAACCATTTACATCATAGAGTCCTTTAAAAAGCAAAACCCCCAAGATTGGAGTATCTTGGGGGTTGATATAGGAAAGCAAAAGGTGTCTTCCTAACCCCCTCTGCAATCTTCATTATTATTTTTTAACTGAGCAAACATTTTTTTCTTTCTTTATACTTATAGTTCCTAAATTTTAGGACAGAAGTCTAATGTATCAAGAACCAAAACAAGTGTCAACAAAAATTTTTGATATTAAAAATAAATTTTCCCTGAATCATAATTTGTTTTGTTATCATAATTTATTTTGAGGAACTCTGACCCCATAAAATATGGTTTAAGTATTAGTCCAGTTGCTTGATACGTACCTATACCTGCGGCAGTAGCTACAAAGGAGTATTCTATTTGTTCTACTGTATCTTTTGCTGGTGACCATTCACTCATTCGAACTTCGCAAATATTAGCAAGACTTAAAATATTAATTTCTATGTTAGTTACAGTGACCCCCGCAGAGATTACAATAGTTACATTTTTAGAAACTCCTGATACTAAACTAAATTCTTGAGGATCATGTGGAGTAAAAATAAACCGTATCGTACAATCTTCATTTGAAAGCAAACTAAGCTTCCAACTATGATCGGCTGAAAAATTAGGAATACACTTCAATCCTACACAAAACTTATTATTAGTTACCTCTCTAATACTTCCATCTAAATGGGTGGATACTGTAGTTGTTATTTCAAGTGGGGTAATTCCAGAAAAAGTGGCTATAGTAATATTGCTATAGATAGTATCAACATTCAAAATACTGTATTCTACACCAGACCCATCTCTAAAAAAATTTCCTATATCTACGTTAACTAGATTTATATTTCCAATATATTGTACTATACCTGTAGACGCATCATACTCAAAAGGAATCAAACTTAAATTATCAAAAGTTAAATTACTAGCTACCTTCATAACAATTTTAGTAGGTGTTAGACGCATTGAGCCTTCAGCAAGTTCCCAAAACATAGATGCATGTACTGGGACAGTTCTATCTAAAATTAAATAATTTTTATCTATAGTAACATACGAGGTAGAATTACCAAGCGTGTAGTTTCCTGTTCTATTTAATGTCCTGATAGCAAAGGTTTCATCGAACTCTTGCCCTTCAAAAAGTCTTCCTGTTAAAAGATCAACTAAAAAAGGCCCAATAGGTTCTGATGTGTTTAATGAATTAGGTATTCTGATTGTTGCAGAAAAATAAGCTGGGTATGCTCTTAGATACACTACAGTGTTTGATGTTATGTTTTTTTGAATAGCCGATTCGAGTTCTAACGAATATAAAAGATTAAAATATGAGCCTTCAATAGATCCTAATTTTGTTGCTTTAATAACTTTGATTTCTGATAAAGATTGAAGTAGGCTTTCATCTTGAAGGTATAAAAAAGTATCTCCATTAGCAAGAGGGTAATAAGTTTTAACCATAATGGTAGTTGTACCACTTTCAATATCTATTGCCATTAGCATTGGATAGGAATGGAGTAAAACTTTATCATCAATAGTATAAGTTCCAGTTAAATTGGTTTTAAGGAGGACTGTTTGATCTACAATGTCGTAAACTTGTTGAAGCTCTTTTTCGGGACCTAATGACAAAATACAATCTTCAATAATCCATTTATTAGGGTTTAAAAGGGTAAACTTATTATCCCTGGTTTGAGGTGCAGATGCAAAAGCGTATGTATTGTCAGGATTAAGAACTGCAATAGTATTTCCTGATCTTTTTGCAAACCGCACAGTCCCACGTAGCGATGTATCTACAAAGCGTGGAAGTCCTCTAGGTACTATCTTAACATGAGCATAATGACTGATAGTATCATTGACTATTTGTTCTATTCTACTTAAGCGACCCATTTATTCTACCTTAAAAAGATTATCTACGTTTTTAGAACTATACATCTCAGCTATTTTACTTTGCATATCTTCATCATTATAAACGCTAAAACCACCATATTTTTTTATATCTATGGCATTCCAAAAAGTCTTATCTTTTGTTTTTAAAACATGTGCTTTGTTATTTAGTATCCGATTTGCAATTTCTACTTTTTGTTGTTTGGAAGGAGATATTGTTTTAGATACTCCAAATTTATCTTTGGATTTTTCTTTAAAGGGTTCTATTATAACATAGAATTCTTTGAGATCTTCAATGACAAAACTTAGGTTACTAGTTTCGGTTACATAATTTTCTCCGTACACAGCATTCATTTTTTCAGCTAATGCTTTGAATTCTTCACCGTGTGGATCTCTTGAGACTTTGGATTTTTTATCATTAATTTCTTTTTCAATGTTTTTTGTATCCAGATAATAATGAATCATCTCATGGGCTACTACTCTATGTAATGTTTTAGCATCATTTAAAATAGATTTTTGAATTTCAATAACAGTAGATGTTATACCATCCTTATATTTTACCGTAGTTCTTCCTAACCACCGACTAGCTGTACTACTTACTATTTTAAAAGTAGGTATTTCAAGCCCTGGAAAAAATTTATCGGCTACTTCTTTTGCCATACTTTTTAAACTAGAAGTATCTGGTGTAGCAGCGACAAGGTCTTTTAATACAGCTAGTATATTATACCTATTCATAGTATCCTCTTAAAATTGAATGATCAACCTATATAAAATTGCTTGCCTTAGAGTTTTAGTTACTATAGGAAAATGAGCTATAGCTAGTAAAAATTGTCTTCCTATGTCAGAAGGTGCAATTGAACATATAATCTCAGCCCATAAACCTATTTCACCTAAAGCCGAAACAGCCTCATCTTTACTCAAACGACAATCCGCAACAATAGTTGAAAGTGTGGGCCTTTCAATTGTCTCTAGTGTTTTAATTCCAGTTACAGGGAAAAACTGATCTATCAAAGAAGTTGATGAGCTATCTATAGAAACTATTTTAACTGGATTTGTACTGTTATAACCACCACGACCTACAGCAAAGCCAGCAAGCTTAAAAGATAACAACCCTAATGTTGATTGAGCAAAAAGCGTCCTAGCTTCATCTGTTAAAACTGCAATAATAGGATCTGGAGTATCTGTAAACATATAAATCCTCAAACATCAAGAGTCATAGTGTAATAATTTATACTATAGTTGCCATTAGGTATAGGGACATTCCATGCTACCGTGAACGTTGATTTGGTTTGTGCGGTAACCATTAAAGGTTGTAAATAAGGGTATGCATCTACCGTATTTATAAAACAAGGAACAACAATATAGTTAGTGTCTGTATATGGTTGTGCCAAAGTAACTATCATTGATGTCGTACCAATATTTAAATTAACTATTGCTTGCCTTGTTAAAGGTTGTGTTGTTTGAACACTAGTAGTTATGGAAGAAGGTAAGGGATTAAATAATCTTGTATCTACTATTGAACTATAAACACCATATTTATTTATCCCAAGTGTCATTAAACCATTATAATTACCTTCATAAAAACCAGTGAAGGCCATTTTATAACCTGAAGAAGAACCATTCTTCCCTCTAGGGGTATTTATTTTAGCTGTAATTTTATGTAAGCCATTTAAAAGAACCGAAGAATTACTGCTATAAACCCCTATATTTTTTCGACCATATGAGGCAGAGTAAGCATCTATACCATTACTAGCATCATAGCTACCTACCACAAAAATACCTAATCCTGTTAATCCTAAATAACTAGCTATATCAACACCATCTATAAATACATGAAAATACCCATGATCTGGTCCAGTAATATATTGAAGTTCAAAAGCCGAGTTTTGAATATAAAATTCAACATAAGATCCTTCACGATCTGAAGATACATAATACCCATAATTCAAAGCTTTAGTAAAATCTAACGTTACCGAAAAATTACTTCCTGAACCAGTACCATTTAAATAAGAAAGATGACTTGTCGCTTCTCTAAATACCGCTCCTGTAGGGAAAATATTTGGGGTTAAAGTAAGCGTTGAAAAAGATGCCTGGTACGTAGCTATTTGTGAAAGGTCTGCTACTATATTTGGAAAACTAGAAAATTGAGGTTGTGCAGGACCAAAAAGCATCATTTCAGCAAAAGAAAATGTACCTCCGACTGAATTTACTCGTATCTTGACTTCATGAGTTTGATAACGAGCATTTGAAAAGATAGTTCTTCTTTGAGCCATTGCATTGATGGTGTATAGATATTCTGGTGAACCATCTATGCTGACTAATATGGTAGCCGCAGCATTATTAACACATAAAAGATCCAGTCTAGTAGCTAGGACTGTAAGCTGAAGTGCTCCTGAACTTCCTTGCTGAATTTGAACAGCTTTTTGAGTTCCAATAACATTGGCTGTTGTGACCAAAATATTTTGACCCGCTAAAACAGTAAGACTATCTGGCCCTATTACAAAACGATTACTTTGAAGAATGTATGATAAATCAGTTGAAGTATTATTTATAAAATCATTGGGTACAATATAATGGGCTATTTGACTTTCTTGTGATGCCAGAGAATTCACAGAATCAGAGCTACAAATATGTAATAGAGTAACTGACTCCCCACCAACAGCCGGTGACAAATCTACAGTAATAGTATTTAATGTAGTATTTATGCTAGCAATTCTACAAAGCTTCGCTTCTGTTGCCGCATAAACCATTATAATATCATTGACACTATAGAAAGGTAATTTACCACCTGTTGTCAATAAGGTAATTGTAGTACCTGTCCACGTACCGTTAGGTACTCCATTTGAATCTAAGTCATTTAAAGAAGAGATAACTCTTGAATAAGCGTTAGTTTCAACTGCATATACAAGACGACCTCCTCGACTTTGATAGGTAGCAACATCAACTGTAACATTCCCATTAGGCATATCTCTTCTTACTATATGGGCTGAGTCAAAAGCCCTACCACTTTCTAAAAGTGCGGTTGTTTTAAGAAGAGGAATTGTATTTCTTACAAAAACAAACCCATATACATCAAAACTATCTGTACTTGTTACACTTGGAAGTGTCCCAGTTAAGGTAGTCGGAAGGCTATCACTTAAACTACTAGAATTTAATTTAACTAATTCATATTTAGGACCATTTAAAGAAGCTACATTAGAACTTACAGTATTTGTTGCTGTAGGGTCTATAGTAGTAGAACTAACTCCGTTAATTTTAATGGCTAATGTCCCACTATTGGTTCTTCTTCGCATAGCTATAAAAACATCTGTGAAATAACCAGATAATAAAAATCTTCCAAAACCATCGCTATTTCTAACGTATGTTTCACCAGCATATGTACTATAATTTTGCCAGCTACCATAAAAAACAATCCGAGGATCAAACCTACCATCAAAACGAAGGATACCGTAGGCTACTTGTCCATCAGGAAGTGAATATTCATCTGTCTTGCGTACTAGTTGTTTAACAGGTATAAATTCTGCCCCATAGTTAAATTTCATTTCAGATAAAAGTAAATTACGAGGGTTGTTATTTATTCTTGTACTACCATCAAGATAGCTACCTACTGAAGTGTTAATGCTTAACGGAGAAAGCCCTGTATCTAATGTTATGATGGTAATTCTATTGTTTGGATCATCTACTGCCGTTACAAGGTAGTAAGTTCCTCCTCCATCTCTAAATAGATCTCCAATATTAACACTGGATAAATTCACATTGCTACTAAATTGAACCCAATTATTTGTTGTATTCCAAGTAAAACCTACTGTACTTGTGTTACTAAAAGTTAAAACATTTAACCGTATAATAGCACCATCAACTGAAGTAAGTGCGCTTTGAGGATAAGCTCCTGAAATTGAACTTGGATACACGGGTGGTATAGATCCAACATTTTTTATTTGAATTGTATAAGTACCTAAAGCTCCAATTGCCCAAAGCTCATAATTGTTACCTGCACCATCAATAAAAAGATCTCCTATTGCTACTGAACTTAAATCCACCGCTGAATAATAAAGCACCGTACCAGTAGCAGGAGTATATACAAATTGAGAAATGCCTAAATTTTCAAATGTAAATTTATAATCAACACCTACATTTGCTTTAAAAATAGAAAACTCTGACGAGAGTCTTGTAAAATCCTCATTACCTGCAATAACATTTGTTTCTAAAACACTTCCAATATATTCAGAAATACTATCAATATCGGCTCTGAGGTTTATATTTTGTTCATTTGTTGGAACAGTAGTATCAAAAGAACGACCAGTAATTTCTGCAATTTTACTTAAAAGTGTTCCACTTATAATTTCATATGTAGGTGTTGGAAGTATTGGAAAACCATGATCTGCTGTTTTTAAGAATGTTTCTTTCCCATAAACTAATCTACATGAAGTATCAACATCTACATCAATACCAAGATAAATATTTGCACCTTGATAAAAACCATATGAATCCACTTGAGAATCTGTTGAAGGATTAAGTTTCACAAAAGGAGCAATAGTTTTATACACAGCATTTATTTTACAAGGGATACCACTTGAATTTAAGTAACCCCTATTATTAGTATAATCCATAAGAGAAAAATAAACATTAGCACTATCCACCGCACCTTTACCAACATATACCGGACCTAATACACTCATATCAATTAAAGTAAGAGCGGGTGCTGCAAGAGATAAAACTGTAGGTGCTGCAATAGGATACTCTTGAGTTATATATCGATTTAAATTCGAAGGTGTTCCATCAGAGCCAAGAAGTGCGGAACTTTGACCACCATCTGGAGTATTTGTTGGAATTCTAGGGTCTAATTGAGTCACATATCTATTAGTTAGTCCTGGGGTTCCATAAGAACCTAGTGCTGCATCTTTTTGATCATTACTAACATGTAGACGACCAATTAAATTGGCTGGATCTGCTGGATATAAATCTGTATCTAAATTTTCTTGATGCTTTAGCAGTGCCTGAGCAACTGCATAGGTTCCAGTGATATTATCCCACTGAAGACCATCCCAAGCATAGATATTAGGTGGAGAACCTATTGAAGTATAAACAACGTACATATCCCCATAGACATTAAAATTGGGATCTGCTGGAAGATCTGCGATATCTGAAACTTGTCCTCTAAGTTTATCTCTTGTGCGTTTATCTTGGGTTTCTCGTAAACTGTAATCAATATCTGTTTCGGCTACTTGTGTTGCAGGGGAATTAGTTGTTACTGCACCAAAAACAACATAATAATCTTTATCGATTTCACTAGCTAAAGCTCCAGCTTCAATAGCAACTATTTCCAATATGGCAGCATCACCTATTTGATGTACAGCATGTACTGCAATAACATTTGTTCGATCTGTAGGTATATCTAAAACAGTAGCCGCATCATTTGTAATAAGCATTCCATCATTAGACATTGCTGTAAATGGCTGAAGACTTATTTGCAATGCACCTACAATAGGTACAATTACACCCCCCGTAATAACACCTTTTGTAAATAAAGCAGTAAATCTACTATTAAGATCTGCTGTACTATCTGGATTTGCCCAATCTAAAACTGCTCGTAAAGTCATTTCATACTTCCATATTTTTATTGTTTAAAAATATTTTGTTGCTTTATATCTTAAATAATATGTACCTGTTACAGGTATAGATGTAAAGTTTGCTGTAAAACCAGAAGACGTAACTCCACTAGGTGTTACTGAATTTAAAGTTACTGCCCCCGAATCATATCGATATATCATGCAGTCAATATAGTAATTATCATCATTAAAAGGTACTGTAAAAGTAATTGTTTTGAAAATATCTCCAGATGTTAATAAGATTCTATCCGTTTTTACATCTTGTAAAGCAACTGTTTGTGTATCAACCTTAATTATGGCTGGAAGTTCATCCTTGAGTAAAGGTACTGAATCAAATATTCTTTCATCTTTTACCCAATCAAGACCGTAAACAAAATCAGTTACCCCTGTTTTCCCTCTAAAACCTTTACTTGGTGAATAGCTTAGATACCCATTAGAATTGATTTCATAGAAAGTCCCTATGTTTATTCCACTTACTCCATTACTAGAAGGATTTCTTGATCCTGTTCCAAGACAAATAACCCTTACAGTATGTAAGCCAAAAGTAAGATTATTAATACCAAATTTCTTTCTAGTAAATGTAGCATTATACATATCCACTTGACCTAGAACAGTATCAATACCTTTAAACGTAGCACTCCCAAAATTAAGAGCTGTAGCTAATTTAAAAACACCATCGTTGTTATCGATATAAACTTGAGCATAACATCGATTTGTATATGCTAAATAATCTATTTCAAAACCATACCCTAAAAAAGCATATTCAAAGTAAGCATTTGTTTGTGCTGTATATGTATATCGTCCCCAATAAGGATTAAAATTACCACTGTTAATAGAATTATCTATTAATTGACCAGTAAAAACTAGGGATGTGGTCCATGCTGTTCCAGCACCACCACTATTTATAAAAAGACCTCCCATTTTATAAGGGTCTATAGCTATAGATCCTGTAGGAATCACTGAACCATATAAACCATAAGTTGAAAGAGTTTTATCGTATGTGTAATTAGCAGTATCGTAATTTGCTATGACATTTTGTGTTGCTAGAAGTGAACCTTCTATTTTCACACTATGCGTAGGCACGTAGGTTATAAAACCAACAATATCTAATCCAGCAGCATTAGTGATAACAACTTCATGTGTTTGGTATCTTGCATTAGTCCAGACAGTATATTTTGTAAGCCCACCACCAGCAAAAGTTACCGAATAAGTAGGACTACCATCAATAGAAATTAATACTCCTGAAACAATTGCCGTGTTAGCTACCATTAGATCTAATTGAGACGCTACAGTTCTTAACCTAAAGGTTGAAGTACTATCAATCATATTGAGTGCTATATCTGTGCCATCTATCCCTGTGTTTACATATTTAATATTATATGCTGCTACAGATGTAATACCATCTTCTAAAGTGAACATTCTACTATTTGGTGTCGTATATTGTGTGAGAGAGGAAAAGTCCACTGGGTTTGAAGCAAATACAAGTGTAGATCCGACCTGAGTTGATGTAGCATTTTGACTAATTGCAATTGAACTTGATGAGTTAATAATAGTTATCATAGATCCAATAGGGATGTATGTACCTGAAACGGTCATTCCAACAAAAAGATTTGATGTGCTACTAAGATTGGTTATTGATGAACTATTTAATGTAGTATTTCCTGTAAGGGATAATACGGTAGTATTTAATTGTTTAACTCCAAATTCTGTAAACATATATCGATTAAATTCTTTTAGTGTATCATAGCAATCCCCAGTAGTGCTCGCCACATGGAGTAAAATAGCTACTCGGCTTACACCATCAGTTACAATATTAGTCGAAAAAGTAGCAGAGCTTGCTGATATAGAACTAATCACTAAAACTTGTTCAATATTTGGAACAGGAGTTGGACTACCATCAAAAACAATAAGTTTTACAATGTCCCCAGCTTGATAATATGAAAATTTAGTCAATCCTGTTGAAGGTCCAAAAATTGGGACACCATTTGCGGCTGTTCCCTTTGGACAAGTTGTATCATCGGCACCATCCATATCAAAAAGAGTAGTGCTTTGTGTGCTTTCTACGTGCTGTCTATTTATATACCGTGTTGATATTAATCCTTTACCTCGAACATAGCTACCACCTATACCACTTCTAGGAAGTGAGATACTAGTATCTAAACTATTCTTTTGAAAAAGATCACTTTGAACAAAAGCTCTTCCAGGTAATTCTAGTACATTACTTACGGTATTTCTAATCAAATCAAATCCATATAGTATAAAATCATTGGTACTATCACCAATATAAATTTCTACTGTATGGGGGATTAGATCTGATAAATTCGAAGCTACTTTTAAATATTGATTTTGTAAATCTAGCTCATTAGCAAATCCATTACTAAAAGCGACAGAACCTGATGCAGTAACCGAAGTTCCAGTACCTCCATCAACATAGACTGTAAAAGTAGGGGAAGGATATGTTAAATCTGTTATTAAAAAAAGATCTGTAAAAAAACCTGTAATTGAAATAATACCTGCATATGTAACCACAACTCTACTTCGAGAACCTGCTTCTCTATTTTTAAAACCACCATAGAAACGAACTCTCGGTTCTTTTCTTGTTGCTGAATGTAGTGGAGCATATATTTCAAAGGCAACATTTCCTGTAACAGGATGAAATTCATTTGGAACAGTTTGTATTTGTCTACAATAAATTCTACTTCTACCTATTAAATAATCCAAGGTAGCTAAATTTATTTTTCTAGGGTTATTATCTTTTTTTATAGATCCTTTAATATAAAAATTAATTTGTTGTGAATTAGGTACTGCAACAAATGATTGTGATAAAGAAGTTATAGTCGTAGCATTGGTAAGGGTAATTTGAGTTAATGAATCAACACTAGCAATAAGAGTTCCAGAAGGTACATTTGCATTACCTTGTATTGCCATATTAACAACAAGCCCAGCCGTTGATGGTACTATATTTGTTACAACAGTAGAGGTTGCAAAAGAACCTGTTAAGGCTATTGTTGTATTAATCGATCTTGGAACTTTGCCATTACGTTTTTGTATTGTAATAGCATTAGTGCCAACACTAACTACTTTATATTCATTTAAACTACCATCAATAAAAACATCTTGATTTGCTATAACTGAAGTTAACACAACAGAAGATCCGTAAGTTACAGTTCCTACAGGGCCAATAGAATTATAACTATAGCTAATTGCAGTAAGAGCTGTATTTTCAAAAGAATAGTTCTGAGGTATTCCGATATTTGTTAAAAAATCATTTGCAAAATTTGGAACATTTTCAACATGACTAAAATCGTTTATTACATTATCACTATTAAAAACAGCCCCTACATATTCTTTTGTACCAATTACACTTCCTCTAAGATTTATATTTTGTTCACCTGTAGGAGGAACTACATCAAAATTTCTTCCTTTTATATCTTGAATAGCTTTAATTATACTAGCTGGTACTTGTGCATCATTCATCCTACGTCTAACAAAAGCATCGGGATAAGGATGATAATAGGTAGTACCATCGAGTGCTCTTTTCATTACCTCACGTTTTGAATAAAGAATTCTAAACGAAGTATCTGGAGTCAAATCCCATTTAAGATAAAGATCTACATAACAAAAACCATCACGGTCAGCTAATCCTACTGGGTCAACAAGATTATTACAAGCCGCATCATAATAGACAGCCGTTATATTAACTGCTGTGACTGGGCTTATAGGATGCGTAGAAGATGTCATGTATTCTCTATTAAGAGTAGTATCATAAAATTTAAAAAAATTCCCAGTTGAAAAAGAATCACCTCTTCCGATATAAAGTGGGCCTTCTGTTGTAGCCCCGTACATACGTATTGAAATATTTGCAAAAGTTAAAGTTGTACCTGTTACTGTAGCTGTAGCTTGCTGTGTAATAGTAATCGAGGTTAAAGAATTTATAGTAAGTACAGAAGCTAAATTAGGACTTGTTGGTAAGGATACTCCTGTAACAGTCATCCCAACAATAATATTTGATGTACTTACTAAATTAGTTATTACACTACTACCAAGAGTTGTGTTACCTGTTAGGGTAAATGGTACTACAGAAGAAAAAGCACTCACTACTTTTTCTTCAGGTATTGCCCAAGGATACTGTTCTGTAATATATCTATTATAATCCGCAGGACTCCCATCAGTTCCTTGTAAGGCATTATTTTCATCTTGAGTAGGTATTCTTGTATCTGCATTATCTATAAAGAGATTTGTAGATGAAGGTAAGGTACCTGAAGTTCCAGCTAACGCTGCTTTTTCATAATTAGAAAGGTGTATACGCCCTTTCAAATAAATAGGCTCAGATATTTCAATCCCAGTATCTAAGTTTTGTTGATGTGTTGAAAAGTTAGCAGTTACTGTTGCAGCATCTGTTAATATAATCCAAGAAAATCCATTCCAACCGTATATATTAGGGATTCCTCCAATACCATCTGCAACAACATAAAGATCTCCAGCTATATTGTCTTTTGCATTGGGTAAAACAGATACATTTGTTACAACATCACGAAGTATACCTCTTCCTAATGTATCAACTATATTTCTTGATGCATATTCTATATATGAATCTAAGACTACAATTGCATCCGCAGGTGCATTAACTATAGCAAAAACAACATAATATGCTTTGTCACTTAATAAATTAAATGCTGAGAGTTCTATTGCAGCAGGTGTAATAATAGGATCATCATTATCTTGATAAACAATTTTGATAGCAATAACTGTTTGTTGTCCTGCATTAACTAAAAGACGAGTAGTATCACTTGTTTCTTCAACAACCATACCATCTAAACTAATTAATTTCCACGGTGCAATAATATCTACCGCTAATTGACCTATGACAGGTACAACACTACCACCATAAAAAATACCTGGTGTAAATAACTGAGTGTACCTATCATTAATATCTTTAGTAAGATCCAAATTTCTAAATTTTAGTAATGTTCTTAAAGACACGATGACCTCTTAATAGTTAACTTGTATACTAATAGAACGTGTTTCAGCATCAGTTTTTACAACTAAAGGAAAATTTGCAATACAAAATAAAAATGTTGTACCTATTAAAACATCACCTACTATAGGTGAATAAGTAAACGTAGCTAATAAACCAACATTTGAAAGTGGTCCTACAGCTTCTAATGCGTCTAGTCCACAAAGATATTCTACACAATAAGGAGATATCAAAGTTTTGGATGCAATAGCTTTAGGTCCAAAACTTTGTAGTGGAAGTGACGTTGCTGCTGGATCAGGAGTTAAAGCAGTTGCTGGATCACCAGTATCATGTCCACCCTCACCAGTTACAAAACTAGTTATTGTAAATGCCCGACCCATATTTAGCATATCAGCAAATTTACTTCTAGCTGTATCGGTAATTGTTGCGATGATTGCTTGTGCCATAAATTACTCCTGTACTTCATACTTTGTACTTTATATATTCAGCCAATTTTTTATTTTTCTATTCTTCTTCTATAAAAGTTTTTTTATACAATGGTCTTTTACCCATATTAGGTCGCATTACATCTATCAATTGAGATTTATTGTTAGGTAACATTTGAAAAACTCTAATTGGTATAAGTAATCTTGTTGCACAATATTTAGCATCTTCTATCGCTTCATTAAGATCATTATAAGTATTATCTTTTTGTCTAGCTTCAAGCCCTAAATAATAATACATTTTATTAGCCCCTTTTTTTAAATCCTACATTAAAATAACCTAGTTTTTAACTTACCCTGTATAGGCATTAAGCGTATATGCAGGAAAACCATTTGTATTAGATGTACTCCAGACTGTAGATGCTGAAAATCTAAGAATCCCTGATAAACTTATTTGCACAATAGTATCACCGTTATAAACAATATTACCACTACTAATTCTATCTAATGCAGGAGAATTCCACCACTGAGTTAAATCTGAACCACTACCAATTGCACCATTTGGTATTAACCTAGCTAAAATAAACGCTGTACTTGAACTGAAAGATGAACTAATTACAGCATTAGCGGTATCTACAGTTCTAGGTATGTAAAAAAGTAAATTTTTACCACTTCTAGTAATTACCATAGTAGGGTTTTGTGTATTGGCAAAACAACTACCTGTAGCATTTATAGTAAAGCTTAAAGATACTTTTTCGTAAATTTCTTCAACATACCAATCGGTACCATTAACTGGAGATGCTACTAAAGCTCTACATTTAATAAAACCTGTTCGAATGGTATCAAGTGTAGCCCCCGAACTACTTTGAATTGTAAGATCATTTAATGATCTATTTATTATATGAAATAA
>Ga0209777_10005460_pt1 | contig 14626 bp, 13 predicted proteins | sample FrelakmetHBP12HB_FD_187147 | JGI IMG/M metagenome (GOLD analysis project Ga0209777, IMG submission 187147) | Freshwater lake sediment microbial communities from the University of Notre Dame, USA, for methane emissions studies -HBP12 HB (SPAdes)... | ecosystem: Environmental > Aquatic >...
TGTTGCAGCAGAGCCCAGATGCGCGCGCCCACGTCCTCCAGGCCGTAGTAGACGCCGTTCTTGAGGCTCAGGATCACCAGCTCGGCGCCGAAGGCGGTGGCGAGCAGGTCCCCGGCCGCGAGGACGGTGGCCGAATCGGGTATCCGGCGTGCGGTCATTCGGGCTCTAGGTTCACAATCGAGGCAACGAGCCTAATATAGTAGTGTGAGCGGGATCGTCGGCGTCTTCAATCTCGACGGGCGGCCGGCGGACGCCGCCCTGCTGGAGCGCATGAGCGCGACGCTCCGGCACCGCGGGCCCGACGGCGAGGCCCTGCGGCTGGCCGGCCCGGCCGGCTTCGCGCATCAGCACCTCTGGGTGACGCCCGAGGAGATGGGCGAGGTCCAGCCCCTCGTCGGCACGAGCGGCGCGTTGCTGGCCATGGACGGCCGGATCGACAACCGCGACGAGCTGCTCGGCGCGCTCCGACTTTCGGCGACCGCGAGCGATGCGGCCTGCCTGCTCGCCGCCTACGAGACCTGGGGCGACCGATTCGCGGAGCGACTGAACGGCGACTTCGCGCTGGCCGTCTTCGATCCGCGCCAGACTCGACTGTTGCTCGTCCGCGACGCGATCGGCCTCCGCCCGCTCTATTACCACAGGAGCGAGCGCTTCTTCGCGTTCGCGTCCGAGATCAAGGCGCTGCTCGCGCACCCCCAGATACCAGCGCATCCCGACGACGAGGGGATCGCCGACTACCTGTTCCTCGCCTCGCGCCCTATCGAGAGCCAGGACGTCACCTGCTTCTCCGGCATCTCCGCTGTGGTGCCGGCGCACCACATCGCTGTGACCCCCGACCGGCTGACGGTCCGGCGGTACTGGGACTTCGACCGCGGCCGCGCGCTGCGCCTGGGGTCGTTCCAGGAGTACGCGGACGCGTTCCGCGAACAGTTCACCGCGGCCGTGCGGCGCCGTGCCCGCACGGCAAGCGCGGTGGCCGTGTCGGTGAGCGGGGGCCTGGATTCCTCCTCCATCTGGTGCCAGGCGGAGACGCTGCGGCGCGCCGGCCGGGCGGAGACCCCCGGCGTGATCGGAATGCACTACTTCAGTGCGGAGGATGCCGCCGCCGACGAGCAGCGCTATCTGCGCGAGATCGAGCGGCAGTACGGCGTCTCGTTCGAGCGATTCCCCATGGAGCCCCTGCTCGGAGTGATCCGCGGAGCCGAGGAGGAGGTGCGGGCTAACGAGGCGCCGCTCGTAGACTATCTGTGGGGCGCGACGCGCGAGGTGTACGCGCGCGCCCGAGCATCCGGAGCGCGGACACTGCTCCTCGGGCACTGGGGCGACGAGATGCTGTTCTCGGCCGCTTACCTGGTGGACCTCTTCGGCCGCGTCGCCTTTCGTCAACTGCTGCGACACCTCGGCACCTACGAGCGGTTCTTCGGCGCCGGAGAGACGCGCGTCCTGCGGCGCCGCTTCGTGGGCGATGTCGCCCGGCACTATGTGCCGCGCGCGGTCGCGCCTCTACTCAAGGCGCTCCGCCGCAGGCTGGCTCCGCGCGAACGTCCCAGGCCGTGGTTCTCCGATGCCTTCCGCCGACGCGCGCTCCGGTTCGCGAACCGGCCGGTGGATCTGGGGGACGGCTTCCATTCGGCGCACGCGAGGTCGCTCTATCTGGAGGCCCGCTCGAAGTATCACGTGCACTGCATGGAGTGGAACAACAAGTGCGCAGCCCTGTTCGGCCTGGACGTGGCCTTCCCGTTTCTGGATCGCGACCTGATCGCGTTCCTCATGGCCGTGCCGGGGGAGATCCAGAACCGCGACGGTGTCCCGCGGGCGCTGCTCCGCGAGGCCATGGCGGGGGTTCTGCCTGAGCCGGTGCGCGCGCGAACCTGGAAAGCCGACTTCAGCACTACCATGAACCGTGGCGTCGGCCAGGACCTGGATCGGATCAGCGCCAGTCTGACCCGGGGCTCTCTGGCGGCTCGCCTGGGCTACCTCGACGAGCGCCGGCTGGCGATCGCCCTCCCCCGTCTGGCCGCGGAGGTCGAGGGCCCGGCGTGCCTCGGCGCCTGGGACCTCGCCGATCTGTTTGCCCTCGAAGTGTGGCTGCACGTATTCTTGGGTGGAGAGTGAGCGCCTCCGCCCCAACCCTCGAACCCTCTCCGGAGAGCCCTTCATGAGCACAGGAACGAACGGCGCGTCCCGGCGCAGGACAGGGCACAAGAAGCCCTACGCTGCGCCGAAGCTCAGGGTGTACGGCGACATCAGGGCGTTGACGCTCAAGGGAGGCAAACGCAACGACGGCGGCGGCAAGCCGAAGACCAGGACCGGCACCGGTTGAGGCGAACGGCGCTCTATGGACTGTACGGGCTCGCGCTGGCGACCCCGCTCCACCTTCCGTGCCCTCTTGCTCCACCGCGGCGGCGGCCGGATGTGAGACTCCGGGCCGGGAAAGGCGCCTCCTTCGCCGCGTTGCGCCCGCGGACCGGGGGCGGCCGGCCGAGCGGCAAGTGGTTCACCTGGCGCCGGCTCGCCACCGGTGCGACGTACCTCCGGTGGACAGGGCTGTTCGAATTCCTCGTATCGGCAGACGGGCGCGACATCCGATTCCATCGTCTGCCGCGGGCGACACCGGAATCGCTCAGCGCCTATCTCCTCGGTCAGGTCCTGTCGTTCTCGCTGCTCGCCTTCGGCATGGAGCCGCTGCACGGGACGGTCGTGGTCATCGATGGTGAGGCGATAGGCTTCCTTGGAGACTGTGGTTACGGGAAGTCGACGCTGGGGGCCGCGTTCCTGCGTCTCGGGTTCCCGATTCTCACCGACGACTTGATGGTGGTCGAGCCGACCTCCTCCGGCTACGCGGTGCACCCGGGGATGCCCCGGATCAAGCTCTTCCCGAGCGTCGCTCGGCCCGTACTCGGCGTAGCGCGGCCCGGGCCGCGGCTGAACGACGGCACGTCGAAGCAGATCCTCCCGCTCCACGATGGGCAGGCGTTCCACAGGCCGGCGCCGCTCCGCGCGCTCTACGTCCTCGGCGATCCGAAGCGCGCGCCTTCCGACCTCGCGGGGCACACGAGGGTGGACCGCCTCTCGGGCGGCGAGGCGCTGCTCGAAGTGATCAAGGGCTCGTTCAACTCGATGGTCGTGAACCGAGACCGCCTCACGCGCCAGTTCGTATTCGCCAGCCGGCTGGCGGCCACCATCCCGGTCAACCGTCTCAGCTACCTGCGTGATCTGTCCCTCCTGCCTGCCGTCTGCGAGGCCGTGCTGGCCGACCTGGCGTGATGAGGCTGCCGGAGGCCCTGGCCTCGCGCTGGCAGGACGTCCGAGACGAGCTGGCCGCGCTCCACGGCTTCGAACGGCCGGCCCTGATCGTCGCCGCAACGTCCCTCGCACTCGTGCTGCTCGAGGGCGCCTCGCTCACCCTCCTGGTCCCCCTTCTTGAGTCCTTCAAACAGGGGGCGGCGCAGCACCTTCGGCTGATCATCCTCGGCATCGGCGCGCTCCTCCTGCTCCGCGCGGGGGCGACCTACCTGAACGGCATTCTCACGGCGCGCCTGGAGCTGCGCGTGCTCCTGCGCCTCCGGGAATCCCTGGCGACAGAGTTCCACGCCTCCCGCTACGCGGACCTGGCCGCCTTTGGTGGGGGGCGGCTCGTGAACCTGTTCTCGACGCAGACGGAGCGCGTAATCGCCGGAATCTCCGCGCTCGTGGCGCTCCTCAACGCCGTGTTGCTGCTCGCCGTGTACGGCGGAACCCTCGTGGTACTGTCGTGGCGGCTGAGTCTGGCCGCGGCGGTCCTCGGCGCGATCGGATTCGGCATTACCGTGTACGCGAGCCGCCGGATTCGTGCCTACTCCGCAAGCATGGTGCGCGCGGAGGAGGACTCCAGCCGGCTGGTGCTCGACGACGCGGCAGGGCTCCACGTCATCAAGGCCTACGACGTCGGCGCGGAGCGGCTGGCGCTCCACCGCCAGGTGAACCTGGCGCTCTATCGCGAGGCGATGGGCCTGCACCGCTGGCGCAGCGCCGTGGGGCCCGTGACCGAGGCGCTCTACGTCGTGGTGCTGCTGGGTGGCCTGGTCCTGGCGCTCAGCGTCTGGCAAGATCAGCTGTTCGCGAACCTGCCACTGGTCCTCGCCTTCGTGTTCGTGCTGCACCGTCTCCAGGGCCGGTTCGGCGCCATCACCGAAGCGGCGTCGGCGTTGGCCGAGCAGGAGGGGGCGACGCTGAACGTCTTCGGCTTCCTCGGCGAGCGAGCGCTCCGCGCTCCGGACGGCTCCGCAGAGGTGACCGCCCCCGTGGAGCGCATCCGCGTCGAGCACGTCGAGTTCAGGTACGGGGAGGGCGAGCCCGTGCTCCGCGGTCTGGATCTCGAGCTGCGGCGCGGTGAAGTGGTCGCGGTGGTGGGAGCCAGCGGGGCCGGCAAGAGCACGATGGCGCAGCTGCTCGTCCGCCTGCGCGCTCCCCAGTCCGGCGGGATTCTGGTGGACGGCGTGCCGCTGGATCGGCTGGCACGGTCGTCACTCGCGCGCAACATGGGCGTCGTGTTCGAGGACTGCTTCATCTTCGACGAGTCAGTCGTCTGGAACATCTCGCTCGGCCGAGACCTCCCGTCGTCCGCGGTCGCGCAAGCCGCGCAGACGGCCCGGCTGGACGAACTCATCACCTCCCTCCCCGAGGGCTACCACACCCGCGTCGGACCGCGCGGCGGGAAGCTCTCGGCGGGCCAGCGGCAGCGCCTCGCGCTGGCGCGCGCGCTCGTGGCGGGCCCGCAGATCCTCGTGCTCGACGAGGCGACCAGCGCGCTCGACGCCGCCACGGAGCGGTCCATCACGGACGCCCTGCGCGAGCGGCGCCCGGACGGGATCACCCTGATCATCGCCCACCGCCTCAGCACTGTCCTCGCGGCCGATCGCGTGGCCGTGCTCGACGGCGGCGGCATCGTCGCCGAGGGCCGGCACGCGGACCTGCTCGAGTCCTCGGCCGTCTATCGCAGATTGGTGGAGACGCAGCTGGTCGAGCGGACTGCCGGAGTGACGCCCTAGCCGAACCTCAGGAAAGCCTACTCAGTGCTGCGGTACGAGCTGGAGCGTGCCCGCGGCGTGCACGTCGGCCTTCTCCAGCGGAACCGTCCACAGCTCGCCGCGCATCCAGCGCCCCACCTGGTCCCGATACCGGCGGCTCAGCGGGTTCCCCGATTCGCCGGTCGTGATGATCATCCCGCCGTGCTCGATGTCGGCCAGGTCCACGACCTGACGGAAGGAAGCGGCGTGGGTGTTGAGGTAGGGTGGGCGCCTCCCGAAATCGGCCACGTCCACCGTGTAGAGCGACCCGGCGCGCGGCGTCGGCCCGATGTTGAGGCCGAGCAGGCGGTCGAGGATGCCCTGGCTGCCCAGCATGTGCGCCGAGACCGTCCGGTGCAACGCCCCCCACCGCTTCCCCTCGGCGATCGGCAGCGCCTCGCGCATCGCGCGGGCCGCGAGTTGCGGCAGGTCCTCCTTTTCCGGCGTCCGCACGTCGTCGAACCACGGGCTCGTCCCGGCCCTGAGCCAGCGGTGGAGCGGGCTCGAGGGCGCATACCCGTTCGGCAGTTCGTCCTCGAACGTCAGGCGTTGGAGGGCGCGGTACCAGGTCCAGAAGATGCTCGGCTCGGTGCGGTCGGCGCCCATCACCCCGCTCCACTCGTGCAGCGCGCTCGCGACGTCCGGCCGGCTCACGTCTCCGGCGGCCTTCGCCGCGATCTCCTTGGCCCAGCGCGCGAAAGCGTCCACCGTATCCATCTGCATCCGCCGCACGTCGTCCGCGCTGAACCGCCCTCCCCCGCCCGCCAGGATCAGCTCGCGGATCCGCTCGGCGCGGTAGCCGAGGTCCCAGTTGGTGGTGATGAGGTACGGGTACTCCGGGCCGATCACGCGATTGTTCGCCGTGACGATGAAGCCCTCCGGCGGGTTCAGCGTCCACGGCAGTTGCTCGAAGTCGAGGTAGCGCTCCCACTTTCCCTCGTCGGTCCAGCCCGGGGTCGGCAGGAGCCCGTTCCCCGAGCGCCGCACCGGGACCGCGCCGCTCATCTGGTAGCCGATGTTCCCGTCCACGTCGGCGTAGATCCAGTTCTGCTCCGGCGCCTTGAAGCCGGCCAGCGCGGCGCGGAACTCGGTCCAGCTGCCGGCGCGGTCCACGCCGAGCATGGCGGTCAGCTCGTCGCTCGGATCGTGCGCGTTCCAGCGGAGCGCCAGCTCGGTATGGGGATCGCCGTCGGGCGGGCGCCCGACCAGCGGGCCGTGGGGCCCGCGTCGCAGGGTGAACGGCACGGCCGCTCGCCCGCGGACGCGGATCGAGTCGCGCACGACCGTGAGGTCCGCCCACCCGGTCGGCGTCTGGACCTTGGAGAGGTCGTCGGACAGCCGCTCGATGACGTAGTCCACGTCGTCCACGCCGACGTTGGTGAGCCCCCAGGCGATGCGCCGGTTGTGGCCGAGGGCGACGGCGGGGAGGCCCGGGACGGTGGCACCCGCGACGTGGAAGCCGGGGCTCTCGATGACGGCGAGATACCAGAGCGACGGCGCGCGCAGCATCAGGTGCGGGTCGTTGGCGAGGATCGGCTTGCCCGAGCGCGTGCGCGACGGCCCGATCACCCACGAGTTCGACGCCCGCGAGATGGACGCGGCGTCGAGCAGCTGTGCGGCGAGGGGCGGTATGGCGGGGATGTCGGCGAGCCGGAGGAACGCGCTCGGCAGCGCCGCGGCCTTCCGCGCGCCGACTCCCGGCCGCATCGTCGCCCAGTGGCCGCTCCCCTTGGGCAGGATGACCGCGGCGCTGTCCGGGTAGGACGGGAACAGCTCCTTCACCCGTTCCGGCCCCAGCTTCGCTGCCGCGCGCGCCAGGTCCAGCTCGCCGCCCGCGTTGACGAGGTCCCACGCCATCAGCCGGCCCATCTCGAACAGCTGGTTGGTGGTCCACGGCCCCGGCGTGAAGCGGAGCAGCTGGAACTCCGGGCCCAGCGGGCGCGGGTGCGCCGTGATCCACCGGTTGATCCCGCGGACGTAGGCGAGCGCGAGACTCCGGGTCTCGGGGGCCATCGCCCGCTCGCAGCGAGAGGCCGCGTAGGGGATGTCCAGGGATCTTAGGTACCGGTCCGCGTCCAGCGCCGCGGGCCCGAGGATCTCGGCGAGCCGTCCCTCGGCGGCGCGCCGCATCGTCTCCATCTCCCAGAGCCGGTCGCGCGCGTGGAGGTAGCCCAGCGCCTCGAGCGCGTCGGAGTCGGACGCGGCCGTGATGTGCGGCACGCCGAGGCTGTCCCACGTCACTTCGACGGGCGCGCCGAGGCCGGAGAGGGACTCCTGTCCCCGAATCGGCGGGATCGAACGATTGAGCCAGGTTGTGAGGGCGGCGAGAACGACCAGGACGACGACGACCAGCGTCGCGCCGATGCGCACGGCGGTCTTCATGGGATCTGGATCAGCTGCTCGCGCTTGGTGCCGACCCCGACGAACTTCACCACCGTGCCAGCGAGTTCCTGGAGGCGCGAGAGGTAGCGGCGCGCCGCGAACGGCAGGTCCTCGAGGCGCCGCGCGTCGGCGGTGCTCTTCTTCCACCCCGGCATCACCTCGTAGACCGGCTGCACGCAATCGAGGGCGACGACGTTGTCGGGCAGGTCCTGCAGCTCCTCGCCGTCCAGCCGGTAGTGCGTGCACACCGGGATGCTCTCGAGCGTGTCGAGGATGTCGAGCTTGGTGACGGCCAGGCCCGAGAGGCCGTTGACCCGCGCCGCGTAGCGCACGACCACCGCGTCGAACCACCCGCAGCGCCGCGGCCGCCCGGTCGTCGCGCCGAATTCGTCGCCGAGGGAGCGGAGGCGCTCGGCCTCCTCGGGGCTCGCCTCGGTGGGCAGCGGGCCGTTCCCCACGCGCGTCGTGTACGCCTTCACCACTCCCAGGACGGCGTCGATCGCCGTGGGGCCGATCCCCGAGCCGGTGGAGGCGCCGCCCGCCGTCGTGCTGGAGGAAGTGACGAACGGATAGGTGCCGTGGTCCACGTCCAGCAGGGCGCCCTGCGCGCCCTCGAGGAGCACGTTCCCGCCGTTCGTGAGCACGGTGGAGATGAGCTTCCCCGAGTCGCCGATGAAGGGGAGCATCCGCGGCGCGATCTCGCGCAGGACCTTCTCTACTTCCTCGACGGTGCAGCGCTTCTGGGATCCCGCCAGCGCGAGCATCGCGTTGGTCCGCTCGCACGCCGCGCGCACCAGCTTGGCCACGATCTCCGGGTGGCGGAGGTCGCCCACGCGCACGCCGCGGCGGCCGATCTTGTCCTCGTACGCCGGCCCGATGCCGCGGCTCGTCGTGCCGATCTCCTTGCTCCGCGCGCTCTCGGCGTCCAGCAGCTTGTGGTAGGGGAGGACGAGGTTGGCGCGGTCGCTCACCACCAGCCGCCCCTCGATCGTCACCCCGCGCTCGACGAGCGCGTCGATCTCGTGGAACAGCGTCTCGGGGTCGAGGACCACGCCGTTCCCGATGACGCAGCGCGTGCCCGCGTGCAGGATGCCCGACGGGATCTGGTGGAGGATGAACTCACCCCCCGGCGCGTCCACGGTGTGCCCGGCGTTCGCGCCGCCCTGATAGCGCACCACCAGGTCGGCGCGCTCGGCGAGGGCATCCACCACCTTGCCCTTCCCCTCGTCGCCCCACTGGGCGCCGACCACGACGATGCAGTGCGTCTGGGAGTCGAACATCGAGGCTACGCGGCTTGACGGAGGCCCGCGGCGGCGACCAGCTCGGCCACGCGGCTCTTCTGTCGCGCGTCGAGCGCAGCCAGCGGAGCGCGAGAGGGTCCGCCCGGCAGCCCGATCAGGTCCAGCGCCGCCTTGATCCCCGGCACGCCGAGGTCAGCCACTATCTCGCGCGCGAGCGGCGTCAGCCGCTCCTGCTCGGCACCCGCGGCGCGGCGGTCGTCGGCGCGGAAGGCCCGGTACAGCGACTGGCACCGGTCGGCGGCGAAGCAGGCCACGGCCAGCACGCCGCCGTCCGCGCCCAGCTCGAGCGCCGGGTAGAACTGGGTCCCCGAGCCCACCAGCGCCTTGAGCCGCGGCGCGGCCGCCCGGTAGCCCGCCAGCACCTTGAGGTCGCCGCTCGAGTCCTTGAAGCCGATCACCTGCGGGTGGTCCGCCACCGCGCGGAGCAGGCTGTCGTGCAGCATCACGTGCGTGTACTTCGGCATGTTGTAGAGGATGACCGGCACGGGGCTCCGGTCGGCGACGCGCGCGAAGTGGTCGGCGAGGGCCTGCGGCGTCAGCACCGGGCCGAAATAGGCGGGCGGCCTCACCAGCACGGCGTCGGCGCCGGCCGCCGCGGCGCGCTCCGACAGCCGCACCGTTCCGCGCGTGGACTCGGCGCCCGTGCCAGCGATGAGCCAGCGGTCCTCGGGGACGACCTCCCGCAGCCACTCGACCAGGTTCACCTTCTCGTCCTCGTCGAGCATCGGCCCTTCGCCCGTCGTGCCCGCCACCACCACGCCGGCGAGCCCGCGGGAAATGGCGTCGCGCGCAAGTTGCCGCAGCGCGACCGGCGCCACGTCGCCCGTCTCAGGGTCGAACGGCGTCGTGAGCGGGACGATGACGCCCTGCAGCGCGAGGGCGCTCACGACGGCAGCATGCTCGACAGGTCGTCCGTGAAGCCCTCGGGCCGGTCGGGGGACTCCGGCGCAGCCGGCGGCTCGCCCGCCGGAACCTCCGCCGGGCCCTTGACCTTGGCCGACATCCGCGAGCGGCGCCGGAAGGTCTTCATCTGCAGCTCGAAGTCCGACGGGTTGGACGAGTTCGCCAGCGCGTGGTCGTACTCGACGATGTCCTGGGAAACCAGGTCCATCAGGTGCTGGTCGAAGGTCTGCATCCCGTACTGCTCGCGCCCCTCCGCGATGAATTCCCTGATCTCGCTGACCCGGTTGGGATCGAGGATCAGGTCCTTGATCGTGGACGTGACGATCATGACCTCGAGGGCCGCGACGCGCCCGTGCCCGTCCTTCCGGCGCAGGAGGCGCTGCGAAACGACCGCGTGCAACGCGTCCGCCATGCGGATGCGCACGATGTCCTGCTCCTCCGGCGGGAACATCGCGATGACGCGCGAGATCGTCGTCGTCGCGTCCGGCGTGTGCAGCGTGGAAACCAGGAGGTGCCCCGTTTCCGCCGCCTTCATCGCCGTGTCGATCGTCTCCGCGTCGCGCATCTCGCCGATCAGCACTACGTCCGGGTCCTGCCGAAGGGCCGCGCGGAGCCCGGTGCGGAAGCTGTCTGTGTCGGTGCCGATCTCGCGCTGGGTGATCGAGCAATTGATGTCGCGGTGCAGGAACTCGATCGGGTTCTCGAGCGTCACAATGTGCTTCTGCTGGGAACGATTGATCTGATCGATCATCGCCGCCATCGTCGAGCTCTTGCCGCTGCCCGTCACGCCGGTGACCAGGATCATCCCCCGCTCCGCCGCCGCGACAGTCGCCAGCACCGCCGGGAGCTTCAGCTGCTCGAAGGTCGGCACCTCGAACGGGATGACGCGCATCACGATCATGAACGAGGAGCGCTGTTTCAGGATGTTCACGCGGAACCGCCCGATCCCCGGCGCGCCCCACGAGCAGTCGTAGTCGAGGATCTTGTCGATCCGGGCCTTGTCTTCCGCGTTGGGGATGAACTGGAGCGCGATCGCCTTCGTCTGCTCGGGCGTGAGGCGCTGCTTGGTGAGGGGCACCAGCTTCCCGTCGATCCGCGCCCGGAACACGTCGCCGGCCTTGATGTGCAGGTCCGACGCGCCCCGGTCCACCGCGGCTTTGATGATCTTCTCCATTCAGTACCCCGCGCTCAAGTCCACCACGTTCACCAATTCCTTCTTCTCCCGATACCGCTTCCAGTTCTCGAGCACCAGCGCCTGCTCGCGCGCCCAGAACCCCGTCGAAACGGCCGCAGAGTGCGGGTGGACCAGGACCCGCGGGTGCGTCCAGAAGCGGTGCTCCGGCGGCAGCGGCTCTTTGTCGAACACGTCGAGCGCCGCACCCCGCACCTTGCCCGAATCCAGGGCCGCCAGCAGCGCCGATTCCTCCACGACCTGGCCGCGCGACACGTTCACCACCACCGCGCCGTCGGCCAGCAGGGCCAACCGGCGCGCGCCGATCGCGGCCCTGGTGCCGGGCGTGAGCGGCGCCGTCACCACCAGCGCCGCCGCGCCCTCCAGCACCCAGTCCGCCTGACCCGGCCCCACGGTCGCGACTCCCGGCAGACCGCCCAGCGCCGGCCGGCGGCGCACCGCCCGCACCTCGGCACCGAGCGCGGTGAAGCGCTGCGCGACCGCCCGCCCGATCCCGCCGAGCCCATAGACCGCGACGCGGCTCCCCGCAACCTCCCGCGTCACGCAGGGGAGCCCCGTGAAGTCGTCCTTCGCCCAGCGCGCTTGGTCCTGCGCCTGGCGGCTCAGATCCATCCCGCGGAAGAAGTGCAGGACGCCCGCGACCACCCACTCGGCGATCGGGTCGGCGTGCATCCCCGCCGAGTTGGTGAAGATCGCGCCCGACGCCTTCAGCGCAGGGGTCAAACTCCCGGCCACGCCGGCCGCCGCGGTGTGCACCCACCCGAGCGTCCCGCGGCCCGCCTCCAGCACCGCTTCCGGGATTCCCCACCCAATGTACACCTCGGCCCCGGCGGCCACAGCCACCGCCTCCGGCGAGCCACCGGAGCCGTCGCCGTCGCTGTTCGAGGCCGCCTTGACCGCGTCTACACGCCAAGCGTTTCCGCCCGCGGCCACGAGCGCATCGAGGAAGGACTGCGGCGGCTGCCAGAGCGGCCGCTGCGACGCGAGGTCCACCACCAGGCGGCGCGGCCCAGGGGTGCTAGATGGCATATGGCGGCACCCGGCGGGCGGCGCGACTACCGCTTGGCATTGTGGACGGCCTCTTCCGGCGCCATCAGTGGGCTGCCGCCGGAACGAAGCCCATCAGGTCGCGGACCCGGGTCATCGTCTCTTTCGCCAGGACACGGCAGTGCGCCGCGCCCCGCTCGAGCACCTCCCGCACGCGCTCCGGGTGCGCCTTCAGCTCGGCCGCGCGCTCCCGGATGGGGGCCAGGGCCGCTATCATATTGTCCGCCAGCAGGCGCTTGCAGTCCAAGCACCCCCACCCAGCCGTCCGGCACTGTTCGGCGACGTGCGTCACCTGATCCGGCGTGGAGAAAAGCTCGTGCAGGTGGTAGATGTTGCAGACGTCGGGGTTGCCCGGGTCCTTCCGGGTCTTGCGCGCCGGATCGGTCACCGCCGGGCGCAGCTTCTCCCAGATCACCTCCGGGCTGTCGAGGACGCCGATGGTGTTCCCCAGGCTCTTCGACATCTTCGCGTTGCCGTCGAGGCCGACGATGCGCTTGGCGCTCGTGAGCAAGGGCTGCGGCTCGGGGAAGAAGTTCTCGCCGAACCGCGCGTTCCAGCGGCGCGCGAGCTCGCGCGACAGCTCGAGGTGCTGCAGTTGATCTTCGCCCACCGGAACCATGTTCGCCCGGTAGAGCAGGATGTCGGCCGCCATGAGCACCGGGTAGTTGAGCAGCGCCGCGGGCACCGATTCCTCGCGCCCCGACTTGTCCTTGAACTGCGTCATCCGCTCCAGCTCGCCGAGCGGCGCGACCGCGCTCAGCGCCCACGTCAGCTCGGCGTGCTCGGCCACATGCGATTGCACGAAGAGGGTGCACTTGTCGGGGTCGAGCCCGGCCGCCAGGAGGCCCGTCGCCATGTCCATCGTGCGCGCCGGCAGCGTCTTCTGGTCGTAGGGTTGGGAGATGGCGTGGAGGTCCACGATGCAGAAGATGCACTCGTACTTCTCCTGCAGGGCGACCCAGTTCCGGACCGCGCCCAGGTAGTTTCCGATGTGCAATTCGCCCGAGGGCTGGATGCCGCTGAAGACCCGGTTCATCCGCGCAAGCTAAGGTTGGCCGGAGGGCATGGCAAGTGAACTGGGACGCACGGCAACTGCTGGCAGCGGCTCAACTTGCGGCCGATCGCGCCGCCGCCTTCCTGCTCGAGGAGGAAGGCCGGCGCGGGCCCGACCAGTGGTCGGAAAAAGGGCGCGCCGACTTCGTCACGGAAGTGGACCGCGAGTCGGAGCGGATGATCTCCGAGACGCTGCTCGCGGCCGCCCCGGGCAGCACCGTCGTCGGCGAGGAGCTGACGCCCTCGGGCGCGACGTCGGGCCTCACGTGGGTCGTGGACCCGCTGGACGGCACGACGAACTACCTGCACCGCTTCCCCTTCTACGCCGTATCCATCGGCGCCGTGGTGGACGGCCAGCCGGTGGCTGGCGTCGTTCACCACGTCTCACTGAACATCAGGTATCACGCCGTCGCCGGCGGCGGGGCGTTCCAGAACGGGAAGCCGATCCACGTCTCCGGCGTCACCAGGCCCCAGCAGGCGCTGATCGGCACGGGGTTCCCGTTCAAGTTCGTGGATCAGCTCCCGGTGTACCAGGCGCAGTTCGCCGCCGTGATCGCCGGCTCGGGGGGCCTCAGGCGCCCCGGCTCGGCGGCGCTCGACTTCTGCGAGGTCGCGGCCGGCCGGTTCGACGGCTTCTGGGAGCTCGTGCTGGCGCCGTGGGACATCGCGGCGGGTGCCTTGATCGTGCGTGAAGCCGGCGGCCTCGTGACGGGCCTGGACGGCGAGCGCGACGTCATCCGCCACGGCTCGATCGTTGCGGGCAATCCGGCCATCCACGCGTGGCTGATGGAACTGCTGAACGGCGCAGCTCGGACCTAGTCGCACGACACCTGCGTTCTGGGCTGACCGGCCGTTTCTTGTCCTGTCTGGGGCCGCGGCCGTAGATTGTCGCGTGCAGGTCAACAAGAGAGCGTCGATGCTGGTTCGAGAAAGAGTGACCGACCTCAGGCGGGAGATCGAGAGGGCGGCAGCGGCGCACGGCGCCCGTGAGGTCCGCGTGTTCGGATCGGTGGCGCGGGGGGAGGAGCGGCCGGACTCCGACGTCGACTTCCTGGTCACGCTGGAGCCAGGCCGTAGCCTGCTCGATCTGGCCCGGCTTGAGATCGAGCTGGAGCGACTCCTGGGGAGGCGCGTGGAGGTCGTCACGCCAGGGAGCTTGCGCGAACCACTGCGCTCGACCGCCGTGAAGGAAAGCGTTCGTGTCTGACGGCCGGGCGGCCGCAATCACGCGGCTCCGGCACATGGTGGAAGCGTCGGACGCCATCGCCGGCTATGTGGACCGCGGTCGGGACGCATTCGAGAGCGACGCAGCCATCCGGGACGCCGTGCTCTACCAGATCGTTGTGCTCGGGGAAGCCGCGAAGGCCGCCCTAGCCTCGGATCCGACGCTCGAAGCGAACCTGCCCGAGGTCGAGTGGTCACCGATCGCCCGGATGCGCGACCGCGTGGCGCATCACTATTGGGCGACCGATCGCGAGATCGTATGGACCACCGCGACCGAATCCGTGCCCGAACTCCGGCGTGCGCTCGAGAGCGCCCTCCGGCGTCTGGACCGCTGATCGCTCGTCCCGGGCTGCAACTCACGGCACGTGTCCGGCACAGCTCTGCAAGCGAGCCGTGCGGTTGTGCCGAACACCCCAATCCCTAATCCCCAATCCCCTGAGCCCATGCCCCTCGTCGAATGCGTCCCCAACTTCAGT
>Ga0209777_10005461_pt1 | contig 14626 bp, 1 predicted proteins | sample FrelakmetHBP12HB_FD_187147 | JGI IMG/M metagenome (GOLD analysis project Ga0209777, IMG submission 187147) | Freshwater lake sediment microbial communities from the University of Notre Dame, USA, for methane emissions studies -HBP12 HB (SPAdes)... | ecosystem: Environmental > Aquatic >...
TAGCAAGTGCTTTAGCCGACGTTTATGCAAATCAATATTATATTCAATATTATCCTAGATACCCAATCAACTCAACAACTGCACCAGGCACAATGTATTGGCAAACAAGCAGCGTAGACGCCGGCAGCGAAAGTGGTTATTTCTATTATATAAATGGCGATCAAAACATACCAAGCCCAATTGGAACATATAGCACAACTAGTTTACAATATCTAACAAAAGGCGCATTAGTTTATATAACTGCGCCTCCTGGATATTATTTTGACAACAATAACAGATTAGTATCAGGCGTGCCTGGACCAAACAACGTCACAGGCTTTTGGACAACAATATTAAATGTTATTGGTGATGGTAGTAACAATGGTAATGGTAGTTTTAGTAATGGCACAGGTCCAGTAACATTATATGGATATGTTCCAAGCGGTGCGATATTAACAACTGTAATTCCTGTATTTGGCAACACATTGCCAGTTGACGTAATACAAGAAGCCACTGTAAAATTACAATTACAATTAAGTTTTAGTTTAGTATTTGATAATAGTATTCCTATTAACTTAGATCGTTGGTCTGTAAGTTATTACGGAGATCCAAATGCATTTGTAAACTTTAGTAGTAATGGTGTTGCAGGACAAAACATATACACAGTTACTTACGATCAATTAATATATTATTTTGGTAGTGCTGCTGATATAAGATTTGCCGCACCAAGTGGCACACTTGTATATGATCCTTTTAGTGGAAAAATCTTACAAGATTATGTTGAAGTTTTACAAAGTAACACACAGCCAAATAGCAGTTATCCTTTAAATGTGCCAGTTAAATCAAATATTATAGGACAAACTGTCGAATCAGATGGCTATACTGATGACTTTAGCGTAGTGGTTAGCGCAACTGATGTAAACAATGACAATTTAATATTAAATCCTGACTTTTTTAGTTTTGTAACAGGTTACAGCCCAACTGGCAGCAATTATGGAATATATGTATTCTTTGAAATTATCACTGATGTATTCAATTTAACAAGATATCAAATAGTTCCAACAGCCGACATTGTATATCAATATCCAACAAAATCGCAAATTGAATTAGTAAAATATGATTATCCAGTGGGGCAAGTATTCTTTGCTTATTCAGAAACAAATGTTAATGGAACTCAAGGAAACTTTTACGCAACAATACAAAACCCAACATCAATTGTTCCAAACTACACTGTAACATTACAGCCACAATATACATGGAAAATTGGTCGTCAGGGATTAAGTTTCCAATACCGTCATAATAGTAATAATACTACACGTATTGATCCTACTACAACAAACATTATTGATTTGTACGTTGTAACACAAAGTTATTATACCGCATATCAAAATTATATTACCGATACTACTAACACAATACCTGAACCAGACATGCCAACTATTGATGAATTAAATCAAGACTATGGTCAATTACAAGATTATAAAATGGTAAGTGATAGTTTAATCCTTAATAGTGTAGTTTTTGTTCCATTATTTGGTCCTAAGGCTGATCCTGCATTGCAGGGAACAATTAAAGTAGTTCCTGTAGCCAATGCTAACGCAAGTAATAGTGAAATTATTAGTGCAGTATTATCGGCCATGAACGATTATTTTGACATAAATAATTGGAACTTTGGTGAAACATTTTATTTCAGTGAATTAGCAGCATACTTACATGCTAATGTAGGTCAATATATTAGCAGTGCTGTTTTAGTTCCAAATGATCCTAATGCACCATTTGGATCATTATATGAAATTAATGCCGCACCGTATGAAATTTTCGTTAATGCCGCTACAGCGAATAACATTGTTGTAATTCCAGCATTGACATCGGCTGAATTACAGATTGCACAGTAGTAGGATAAAGAATGGCTACAAAGATTAGAACACTAGATTTTCTTCCAGAGATATTTCAAACTCCTACTAATCAACAATTTTTGTCTGCGACATTAGACCAATTAGTAAACCCTCCTGATTTGCAAAAAATTCAAGGTTATGTTGGTAGTCGTTATGGCTATGGTGTAAACCCTAATGATTATTATGTAACAGAACCCGATGTAACAAGAACAAATTATCAATTAGATCCAGGTGTAGTGTTCACACAGCCAGGCACTAGCACAGCAACAGACTTTATTAGTTATCCTGGACTTATTGACGCACTTAACACCGCAGGTGGTGTAACTAATAACAACAATAGATTGTTTAACAGTCAATTTTATAGTTGGGACAGTTTTGTAAACCTTGATCCATTGGTAAACTTTAACCAATACTATTGGCTACCTGAAGGTCCGCCATCAGTAACAGTTGCGGCAAGCACAGTTTACTCAACTGAAACATATGTGGTCAATGATCAGCCCACTGGTTACTTTATTTCAACATTAAATTCAGCAGGTGGAAGTATTAACCCCACGCTTACTTTATTGCGTGGTGGTGTATATGAATTTGTTGTAAATCAACCAACAGATTTTTGGATTCAAACACAACCTGGAATTTCAGGCAGAAACCCAAGCAACCCAAATCAAACCACACGTGAAATTTTTGGTGTTACCAACAATGGTGCAAACTCAGGAGTAATTACTTTTGCAGTACCTCAATCAAATGCACAACAAGACCTTAATATTCCAGGAAATAACTTAGTAAGTGTTGTAAGTAATATCTCATATCAAAATTTAAACGGCGCTCCGTTATCAAGTATTGGAAGCATCGACGGTGTTACATCATTAAATGGTTTAACTGTGATGTTCTATGACACAGGTGTACCAAATGAAATTGCTTATACAGATAACACATGGGGCAACACAGAATACGCACAAAATGATCCTAATATAACTGCTCCACAAAACATTACAATAACTGCTACTTCAAGTACAGGAAATGTTATTACATGTAGTAGTGTTGAAGGAATGCAAGTCAATCAAAGCATTGCATTTACCGGGGTTTCATTTGGTGGCATAACAGTAAGTCCTACTGACAGCAATGGAAACATAACTGACGTACAAATTTACTATGTAAAAAGTATAAATGCAACTGATAATACCTTTACAATTAGCAGTGCATTAGGCGGCCCAGCAGTATCATTAACCACTGCTACAGGCACAATGAACGCAATTATTAATGACATGGAATGGGAACAGGGTTATTATAGCAGTGTAAACAATAACTTTTATAAAATTACACTTGCGGGCGACCCAAGTAATCCTGTTATTTTATTAAGTCTTGCAGGTCAAATTCCTGTTAATCAAAAAATTACAGCAGTATATGGTAACACATATGGCGGTTTAAGTTTTTATCTTGACACATATAATAATATAGAAATTATACCTTTAATTACAGCACCACTTAACACATTATATTATCAAGATGGCAGAGATCCAAATAAAGTTGGCACAATTCAATTGATTGACAATAACATATTCAATCAATTAGATGTAACCACACAAATAATAGGGCAAAAGAATTTTACTAGTAGCAATGGCGTAGTATTCACAAACGGATTAAAAGTAACTTTTGATGGGGACGTTATACCTTCAAGTTATCTTTCAGGTGAATATTATGTTTCAGGTGTGGGCGTTGCAATAGAACTATTGCCAGTTGATACGTTTGTTGTTCCCGAACCATTTACAGGCAGCGTGTACAACACATACAGTACAGAACCATATGACACAACCAACTATGATGATAGTTTATACATTCCAGTAACACCAGATTATATTACAATTGCACGTGATAGTTTAAGTTTAAACGCATGGAGTCGCAGTAATCGTTGGTTCCACATTCAAGTAATTCAAGACACTGCAACTTATAACAACGATCCTTCTATTTTAACTACATATGGAAGTCAACAAAATAAAGCAGTTAGACCAATATTAGAGTTTTACCCAAATCTAAGATTGTTCAATTCAGGTACTGCTGGCAAATTACCTGTAGACTTTATAGACTTTAGAACAACTGACGCATTAAATGATGTTGCAGGTCAGCCTGTATATTATCCAGACGTTGAAGTATACACAAGTTATACTGCTAATATTGCTGCTGCAACTAATGCGGTCAGTACAACAATCACAGTTGCTGCTAGCGCAGTAAATGGCACATTTGCTGTTGGCATGTATATCAACGACTCACAAAATGTATTGCCACCAACTGCACAGATCACAGAAATATCTGGTACAACAACATTAACAATAACAGTTGGTTGGGACGATGCGTTAACCATACCTACAACTAATAACGTTTCATTAGTAGCAGATCAAGAAAGCAATCAAAATTATATTTTATTCAGCGGAGCAAGAATTATATTTGCTGCTGACCCTAATGAAAATAATAAGATTTTTATAGCCAATATAACCACTGTTGATACAGGCAGTAAACCTGTAATCGTATTAAGTGAAACACCAGATGGCAACATTGTAGACAACAACTTAGTTGCAGTTTTACGTGGCTACAACTATCAAGGATATAGTTTCTACTATAACATAGATGCATGGGTAGAAGCACAACAAAAAACTACAGTAAATCAAGCACCATTTTTTGATGTGTTTGATAGTAATGGAATTAGTTTTAGCGACCCTACTGTTTATTTGGGAACAAATTTTGCAGGCAGCACACTTTTTGCTTATGGTGTAGGAACAGGAACAACTGACACAGTATTAGGATTCCCACTTCGTTATAGCAGTGTTAATAACATTGGTGATATTAGTTTTGATGTAACATATAACAGTCAAACATTTGATTATATTACTAGCCAAACACCAATTACACAAAACATAAGCACAGGTTATGTTTATAACATGACTGGCATAGAAACATTTGAAAGATTAATTGGCTGGCAAACAGCAGTTGGTCCTAGCGTACAGTATCAAGTGTTCTCATTTAATTATTATGAAGGTAATACAAACGCAAACGTGTTTGAGTGCGACATAGTACCTGTATCAACAGATTCTACACCATGGCCTGTAATAGAAGTATTTGTCGATGGTGAAATACAACCAAATTCAAATTACACTGTAAGTATTATAGGATCAAGTACAATAGTCACAGTTACAATACCAAACACAATTGTAACTGGCACAGTTCAAATTTTCTTATTAAGTGATCAAGTAAGCGCAAATGCATATTATGAAATTCCAACAAACTTAAGTAACAACCCATTTAATACAGATATCACTGTGGCCAACACAGGCGACATTCGTAGACAATATGAAAGTATTTTCTATAATAATCCAAACTTTACAGGAACAGTTTTAGGTAGTAACAACTATCGTGATTTAGGTAATCTTGTTCCATGGGGCAACGTATTAATTGAAAATAGCGCGAGTTTAGTATTACCCGGAACTTTCTTACGTAATTTAAATTACAATATTTTTGACAGCATAGCATACAACAGTAAAAAATACATTGAATATAAAAACTTAATTGTATCTACCGTAAACAGTTATCCTTTTAGTCAAACATATGACCCTGCATATATTTTAAATACTGCGTTAGATGTCATTACCGCAACAAAAGACAACAGCATGAGTTTCTTTTGGAGCGACATGTTGCCAGCAAAAGCACCATATGCAAGTAATGTTTACACATTTAATAATAGTTTACAAACAACCATTTATCCATTAACACAAACTTATAACTTTGAAACAGCAAATTATAATGGTGTATTAGTATATTTGGCTAGAACAGTTAATGGATTAACAACAACACAACAATTAATAAAAGGTGTTGATTATACTGTTAGTACAACTGCTCCTTCACTAGAAATCACAATTGAATTATTACCAGGCGACGTTGTAACAATTAACGAATACAACCAAACATATGGTAGTTATGTTCCAAACACCCCAACTAAATTAGGATTATACCCTGCATATGTTCCAGGTGTAGTATTAGATAGTGACTACGCACAGCCAACATATTTTATTCGTGGTCACGATGGTAGTTACAATAAATTATACGGCGATTATATTGCTGAAACCAATACATTAATTGATTTCCGTGATCAAGCATTATTAGAATTTGAAACAAGAATTTATAATAATCTAAAATTAAGCAATACATTGCCAATTTTAGAACAAGATATTGTTCCTGGATTCTTTAGAAACAGCGATTACTCATATGAAGAATGGCTAGAAGCATACGAGCCAGGATTCTTAAACTGGGTAGGGCAAAACAGATTAAATTATCAAACACAGTATTATGATCCTAATAATCAATATACATGGAATTATAATACAATAACTAATAAAGTTGATAACACACAAATTGGTATTGGTTACTGGAGAGGTGTTTACAAATATTTCTATGATACATTTACACCAAACACAACACCATGGGAATTATTAGGATTTACAAGCGAACCAAGTTGGTGGACAAGTCGCTATGGTGCTGCTCCTTATACAAGCAACAACTTAGTGTTATGGGGTGACTTAGAAGCCGGTATAAATTACAATAACGGCGATCCAGTCATTATACCTCAAGCAGTAAGACCAGGGTTGTCAAAAATTATTCCAGTAGACAGTCAAGGCAATTTAGTAAGTCCTTTTGTTAGCGTAGTAAAAAATTATTATAATCCAAACTTTAAACAAAATTGGGAAGTTGGAGATATTGCGCCAGTCGAATTAAGTTATCGCCGTAGTAGTTCATGGCCATTTGATTTTATGCGCATACAAGCATTGTTAAAACCAGCAGAGTTTTTCAACTTGGGCGTGTATGTAGACAACTATCAATATAACGCTGAATTTAATCAATACTTGTTTAATGGAAACAATCATTTACTATTAAATGAAATTCCTGTATATGGCAATGGCACAGCAGTAACAAGTTATATTAACTGGATCGTTGATTATCAAAAACAATATGGTATTGATGCTACAACTGCTATCACAACATTACTAAATAATTTAGATGTACGTTTAGTTTATCGATTAGCAGGCTTTAGCGATCAAAACTTATTAAACTTCTACGTACAAAGTACAAACCCAAATAGCAACAATAGTACATTATTAATACCTAATGAAAGTTATCAAGTACTATTGTATAGTAACCCTCCATATAGTGTATTGAAATACTCAAGTGTAATTGTACAAATATTACAAAATGGTTTCTATGCAATAACTGGCAATAGTCAAACTAGCGCATACTTCACAGTATTAACACCAAAAAATGATGGACAAACCACAACTATTACAGTTGATAACTTAACAGTTAAAGTCGCTAAAAATTACACTGACGTTGAACAAGTTATACCATATGGTACACAATTTATAAGCATACAACAAGTAGCAGAATTTTTAGCAAGTTATGGCGCATATCTTGAAGCCAATGGCGTGCAATATCAATATCAAGTTAATAGCATATTGTTAAATTGGACACAAATGATTAGTGAGTTTTTATATTGGACACTGATCGGATGGCAACCAGGTGCATTAACAACATTGAATCCTGCTGCATATGAATTAACTATTGATTTACCTAATCAGATTGTACAGCCACTTAGTGTTCAAGGTGCCAACTTTGTTTTAAATCAAAACTTATATCCAATTAAAAACAGCGATTTAAACATATTAAGAGATGGAACATTGTTTAACGTAGCACCATTACGCACAGGTGATACAATAAGTTATGGTCAATTTAATTTAAGTAATTTTGAAAATGCATGTGTGTTTGACAACTACACATTATTTGGCGATACAATTTATGATTTAACTACAGGAACAAGACAGAATCGTATATATGTTCGTGGTAGCAAAACTGCAAGTTGGGACGGCACATATACTGCTAGTGGGTTTATAATCAACAATAACAACGTAGTACAATGGCAACCATCACAACGTTATACAAAAGGACAGATCGTACTTTACAAAAATCAATATTGGATTGCAACTGATATTATTCAACCAAGTGCAACATTCCAACAACAATATTGGAAGATAAGCAATTACAATCAAATTCAAACAGGTCTATTGCCAAACAGCAGTACTCAAAGTGCTGAAAGTCAATATTTCTATGATACCAATGTTGCAACTATTAACAACGATGCTAACTTATTGGGATATAGTTTGATTGGCTATAGACAACGAGATTATGCTGCGTTGGTAGACTTAACTGATACAACACAAGTAAATGTATATCAAAACTTAATTAAAACAAAAGGTAGTTTAAATGCAGTAAATGCATTTGTGGGAGCAGATTTACCAGCAAAACTTCCTGCAGGTGGCATCAATTATAATCTATATGAAAACTGGGCAATACAAACCAGTTCATATGGTGGAACAACTAATAATAACTTTGTACAATTTAGATTAAATGCAGGTGAATTATTAGGAAATCCAAGCGTAGTTGGTTTAACTGATGGTGTTTACACTACTGGAGTTGAGCAAGAAGTACCATTAACAAGTTTATATAATTACAGTGGATTAATTACTGACCCTAATATTTTAAGTACTATTCCATATGTTCCTTCTACATTATTTCCAGAAGCGGGATATGTGAACTTTAATGATGTAAAAATGTCTTCATATTTTTACAGTAATCTTGCTACAGCAGTTAGCCAACAGGGAACCATTGTACCAATAACTAATTTTTATGTGGGCGATTATGTATGGGTTGCAAACTACTTAAATAAATGGCAAGTTTATACTCCTACTAGTATAGGCCAAGTTGTATTAGTACAAAACAATTTAAACAACACTTGTACTGTAACTTTCAGCGCACCACACAACTTAAGTCAATATGACTTGATTGCTATCGTAAACTTCAATAGTCAAGTTGATGGATATTATAGCGTAAGTAACATTGTTGACAATTTTAGAATAACTATTTTCTTAAACATCAGCAACAGCACACGACAAATTGTAGGTCAAGGTGTAGCAATGTATCTCACCTCGCAGCGTGTCGCTAGCCCAGCCGACGTAATTAACTTGCCTCTAATAGATTTTGAGTTTGAGCCAAACACAGTATGGGTAGACACTAACACAGATGGCAGTTGGGCTGTATATCAAAAAACTTTAAACTACACTTACGAGCAAGAATTTAATTACGAAGAAAGCACAGCATTTGGTACTGCTGTATGTTATAACCAAGATTTAGGCGGATACTTATTAAGTGATCCAGGAACTGTATATCGTTATGATTATGATCCATTAAATGGACAATATAATATATTCCAACAATTAACTGGAAACGCATCAACTTATGGTTCAACAATTACAAATGAACAACAAATTTATGTAGTATCACAAACAACATCTGATCCTGCTGTTTATTTGTATACATTGAATACAAACAATATACTTTCTGATAATTTAATACCATATCAGACAAACACTAACGCAGATAACACAAGAAATTATAGTTCTTATCAAGGAAAAATCACAGCGCCAACTGGTGTAACCAATTTTGGTTATAGTACTGCATTGTCTGGTGATACTAACTGGTTATATGTAAGTGATATTGTTGACAACAAAGTTTATGTGTATAAAAAACAAAATATTTTATTACAAGCAGGATATTTTGTAACAGGTGAAACTTACACTATAACAAGTGTGGGCACAACTGATTTTACTACATGCACAGATCAAAGTGATTATCCTATTCAAAACAAAGTAGGCACTGTATTTGTAGCAAGCAATGCAGGTACTGGCACAGGCACAGCATCACAATGCACATATGTATTATCAACTGTTATTGATGGCAGCGGATTTAGTAGTTCAGGAGACAACTTTGGTAATAGTATAGCAACTGACTATTATGGCGATACAGTTATCATTGGTGCACCAGGAGTTGATTATAGTTCTAGTGTTCAAAATTATGGCAGTGCTTATGTATATGACAGAAGTAAACAAAATTTTGTAACAGGAATTATAAACAGTGCATTGGTACCTACATTCAACTTAGCATGGACACCAACCACATTAACAAAAACACCAACAAGCGTTACAACTGGCAACCAAATAGTATTAAGTAACACAACTGGTATAACTAATGGAATGCCAATTATCTTTACTGGCACAAGTTTTGGCGCGACTGGGTTGCAACAAAACGTAGTTTACTATGTATTAAGTGTAGTTGACGGCACACATATAACATTAAAAGCATCACGCAATACTACAACACTTAATACATAATCATCTGGTGTATTAACTGGCGGTGTTGCTACAGCACAAAATCATGGCATTACTGTAAGCGTAAATGGAAACACAGTACAAGACAACAATTACGCAGTAGTTAGAACACAGTTAATTTACACTGGCACATTAACTACAGGCGACATTGTAACTGTTGATGATAACGTGTTTACACTAGTTCAAACACTTACAACAGAAAACACACCTGAAATTGGTGTACAATTTGGCACTAGCATTGACACTACACAATTCGCAACAGAAGTTATCATTGGCGCACCATTCGAATTAACTACACAATTAAACGAAGGCGCAGTCTATAGATTTACAAATGCTGGTGGGAAGTATGGCACAATTTATGGAACATCAGCAGTAAATGTCACATCATTGCGTCCATTGTTAATTAATGGATTTGCTGTGTATGTAATAGGAAATGCAAGTTCAGTTGCTACATCAATAAATCAAGCCAACATTTTAAATGTACAAGCAAGTGCAACTTCTGATAATAAACTTATAATAAGTTTGATTAATCCAAATCTATCACAAGCAAATGAAGAATTAATAATTTCAACATTGGACCCACTAGCATTTGGCGAATTGGGTATACAGCCTTATACTTTAACACAAACTATATTATGCCCACATGATGAGGGCGCAACACAGTTTGGTACAACTGTCAAATTTAATGAACAGGGAAGTTTTGTAGCAAGTGCGCCAGTAGGCACACGCTTTGAATCAACTACATTTGATCAAATTGAATACCCAGACAACGATACAATTTTTGATAACAACACTACACAGTTTATTGAACAGTACGCAAATGCTGGCGCTGTATATATGTTTGATTATTTAGGTGTTTATAATGAAAACATTAATAACACAGGAAACTTCGTATACGCACAAAGTGTAAACGCACAAGATACAAATTATGGTTTGCAGCCTAGATATGGCACAGCATTAGACTTTGTTGACAATCGTGTAGTAATTGGTACTCCTAACTTTAAAGGCGTTCCAAATACCATTAAAAGTGATTTTGTTTATGGCAATGGTCAAGTAATAACATATGTAAACAATGTTGGCACAAGTGACTGGTCAGTTTATAGACAAAGTTCTCCAATTGTTGATATCAACAAAATCGGTTATGCACAAATATTCAGCGCAACAAGCAATCAAACATTAGTAAATCTTGATTATTTTGATCCACAACAAAACAAATTACTTGGCGCAGTTGCAGAAAATATTGATTACATTGCTAATACTGATCCTGCAAGTTACAACACTGGTAGCGTAACACAGCGCGGTATTGTATGGGGCAAAGAACACGTTGGTAATATATGGTTTAACACACAAAATGTTAGATTTGTAAACTATCATCAAAATGATGTAACTTATAACAGTGCATACTGGGGAACATTGTTCCCAGGCAGTGACGTTGCTGTTTACACATGGGTAGAAAGTAATGTTCCTCCTGTTAACTATGCAGGCCCAGGCGAGCCTTATAATACAAACAGTTATAGTGTAGAAACAATATTAAATTCAAGTCAGGCTGCCGTGTTAGTTTATTATTTCTGGGTACGCAACACTGGAGTTATTTTTACACAACAAGGTAAAAATCTAAGTGACACAGTACTTGCAGGTTATATTGCAAGCCCGCAAAACTCAGGAATCAGTTATGTCAGCCCAGTGTTGCCAAACGTATTCTCTTTATATAATTCATCAGCATATCTTAACGGAACTGATAGTATATTCAATATCGCATACGCTACAGGAACAACCAATGACGCATATCACCAAGAATATGCGTTAATACGTGAGAATTATCCAGAAGATTTCTTACCAGGATTGCCAAACTTTGATAATAAAAACCCTAGTTTATTATATCAAAGATTCTTATATAGTTTATCAGGCGTAGATGCTATAGGACAAGTTGTACCAAATCCATTCTTGCCAACACACGTACAAACAGGCGTGTTAGCAAGACCACGACAAAGTTTCTTCTTAGATCGCTTTTTAGCATTGCAAAATTACATACAATTTGCTAACAATGTATTAATACAATACCCTATTAGCGAAACACGTGAAAACGCCACATTCTTGTTTACAAGCGGCGAGTTTTATAATACCAGTGATTTTTGGTCATATGTTAACTGGTGGGCATCAGGATATGATGACAGCGTAAGAAGTAGCGTAGTTGTTCCTATCTATGCAGATTTAGAAACATTAACTGTAGCACCTGGAACAATAGTAAAAGTACAACAAAACGGAAAAGGTTTCAGTGAGTGGTACATCTATAACACAGATGGAACATGGACACGTATTGGTTTACAAAATGGTACAATACAAATTAGTTCAAACTTATACAACTATCCAGCAGCAGGATATGGATTTGCAGGAAACTTCTTTGGCACAACACCATTTGATCAATACCCAAGTGAAGAAACATATTGGATTGCACGTGCATTAAACGAACAAATCTTTACAAGTGAACTACTGATTTACAGAAATCAAAGTTTAATATTAATGTTCCAATATATAAGCACTGAAGCAGTAAGTAGTCAAAATTACTTGACATGGTTAAACAAAACTAGCCTTGTTGACGTTTCACATAATATTAGAAACTTAGTACCACTTGAAAATTATCAAAGTGACAATCAAGATTTCTTATCAGGATACCTCAGTGAGGCATTGCCTTATCACGTATACATTAAGAACTTTACATATGTTTATACTGGAAGTGAAACTTATGCAGGTAATATAACAGACTTTGATCTACCTTCACAATACAATAGTTCTATAAAACAGTTTATTAGTCCTGAGTTAGTTTATAGCCAAGCAGATAATATTGTAACATTCTTACCAACTGCAAGTATTTGGCAAGAACAACAATACAATGATTGGTTTAATAATTATGGAGTAAGTTTAACAGGTCAAAACAACGTGTTGATTACAACAGTTGCTCAATATGTTTCTATTGGTAGCAACAGCATTTATGTAACCAACAGCTCGGGTTTCCCATTGAATGGTATAGTCACAATAAGTGGCGAACAAATTTCGTATAGCAGTATTGATCGCAATTTGGGTATATTGTATAACTTAATTAGAGGTTATAATGGTACACCAATCAGCACTCATTTACCAGGAGAAAACATTTATATTGACTTGCCTCCAGTGTTGTTATTAAACGGCGGCAGAGGATATGTAAATCCTCCTAGAGTTACCGCATATATTGACACAAGTATATACCCAGAACCAAGAGTTCCTGCGCAACTTGAAGCAGTAATGGGATTAGACACAGTAGTTGGAATAAACGTTATAAACCCAGGTGAAGGTTACGCAGTACTTCCAGAAATTATCATTGATAGCAGTGAAGTTGTAGTATTTGCAGGCACTAATATCAACGTAGGATTAAACACAATTACAATTTACAGTTCGTTATTACAAACTGGTGATTTAGTAAAATACATTGAAAGTACAACAAACACTGGTCCAAGTGGATTAGTAGACAATCAATGGTATTATGTTGGTATATTACAAACTACCCCAGTAGTAGTTATTGCGTTGTATGCAAATTACAGCGACTCAATAAATGACAGAAATCGTGTAAACATTACAAGTCAGGGTAACGCAGTTGATAATACATTAAACTTATCGGCTAGAGCAAGTGCAATTAGTACAGCCGTCCCAGTTAGAGAAAATGTAATCAATATCAAATTTGATAGAACAACCTATCAAAGTCAAGTTAGTGACTGGGCAAGTGATACATTCTATGGTAGTTTCTTTGCTGGTGACTTGTTAAACAAAGAACAAGTGTCAAGTTCAAACTACACATTAGAAAACACACAACCAAATATATCTACAATATTGGCTAGTGCGCAGGGCGCAGTATTTGAAATCACTAATGTAAGTAATAATCAACAAGTTGAATGGTCAACATTAAGTCGTAGCATAAGCAATACATTTGCTGCTACTAACAGTATTAGACTATCAGTTGCAGACGAACAAATAATCAGCGCATCTAATTTGGTTGTTGGACAACAATATACAATTAACTTTGTTGGCACTACTAACTTTACAGCAGTTGGCGCAGCATTTAATAATGTTGGAACAACATTTATTGCTACTGGTTCAACTACAGGAACTGGTACAGTTATTCTTAATAAAAACGTAGCAATCAGTGGATCAACAATTGGTATGACTGTTGGCATGCCAATACAATTTACAGGCGTAATTGGTAGTAGCGGATTAAACATTGACACAGTTTATTATGTAAAGAGCATTTTAAATTACACAGACTTTACTATAAGTGCAACAATTGATCAATATGGTAATCCAGGTTCTGTTTATAGTTTAAATGATTTTACAGTTCCAACAAGTGGGTTAAATTGCTTTGTTGCTCAAGTTATTAACACAGCACAACTAACTGTAAACTACCCAGGTATTAGACAAGTTACTACCGTTACAGCAGATAAATTCTCACAAAGAGGGTATTTTATA
>Ga0209777_10005462_pt1 | contig 14624 bp, 19 predicted proteins | sample FrelakmetHBP12HB_FD_187147 | JGI IMG/M metagenome (GOLD analysis project Ga0209777, IMG submission 187147) | Freshwater lake sediment microbial communities from the University of Notre Dame, USA, for methane emissions studies -HBP12 HB (SPAdes)... | ecosystem: Environmental > Aquatic >...
AGTAAATAATAACATTTATGATGAACTTATTAATACATTTTTTGGCATAAGTGATATTGCTGATATATTATTGGCAAAAGTACAAAATAAATTAAAAAATTCATATGTATTTCAACCCCATTTAGCTTGGCAAAAACCGGGGTATAGTGATGTGTTAAATGTTTATGCTGATTATGATTTTTTGAAAACAGGATTTTTTAAAACAATGTAATTATGACCGAATTGTTTTATAATAAAGATTTTGAATATTATTTTAATAAAATAAAAAATAATGAACATTTTAAATATACAAGATACAATGATGGTGAATTAACAGCTATTAGTGAGAAAAAACCAAACGGTGCTAATTGTGATGGTCACCAATATTTTTCTCAGATGTCAATTGAATTAAAAAATGCATTAATAAATTATAAGAATACCGATGATTATGTTTTAGAATCTTTCGACTATTGGTATAATTCATTATCATATATAAGAAAATTATTAAATGATCTTAAAATAATAAACCCAGAACTTACTTTTTTACGTGCAGATTTCATTAGAATATCGCATGAACAAGAACCAGATAAATTTTTAACTTTATTAGAAGTATTGAAAATAAAAAAATTAATAATTATTGGACCCAAATATCTTAATGAATTAAATAAATTTTTTCATTTTACCCATATTGAAATACCATTAAAAAATTGTTATACAGTTAAGGATAAAATAATTAGTGAAATTGAAAATTTAAATAAAAATACAAATAATAATTATTATCTTTTTAGTGCTTCTATGGCAAGTAATGTTATTATTGATAATTTTAAAAATGATAAAAATAATACATATTTGGATTGGGGTAGTGTTTGGGATACTTTTTTTGTTTCACCACAATATTCATTTATTAAAAAAAGAACTACATCAAAAGATAATAAATATAAAATCATATATAAAAATTATTTAATATAAGATATTATGGAAACTATTGGAGATATAACAAAATGGTTGGAAGATGATGGAGAAAATACTTATAGATTAAATTATAATTTAAATAAGGATTCTATTATTTTTAATTTAGGAGCATATGGTGGAAGTTTTACTGAAGAAATCTATAATAAATATAAATCGAAAATATATTGTTTTGAACCAATGCCATATTATTATGAATTAATGAGACTTAAATTTTATCATAATAAAAATATTATTATATCTCCATATGGCATTACTGCTAAAAATGAAAAAAGAATAATATATTTTAATGAAGATTCTTCTAGCCTTTTTATTAAAACAGATATGCCATTTGAAATTGAATGTGTTACATTAGATAATGTAATGTCAAAATATAATATTGAACATATTGATTTAATTAAAATTAATATTGAAGGTGGGGAGTTTTTTTTATTAGATGATATGATTATAAAAGGATTACATATGAAATGTGATAACATTCAAGTACAATTCCATATATTTATTGAAAATTATGATGATAGATATAAAAATATAAAATGGGCATTAGAAAAGACTCATCATTTGACATATAGATATCCTTATGTTTGGGAAAATTGGGAGAAAAATTAATATGGAAAAATTTTATTCAAAAATAGAACCAAATCTTTTATTACATGTAATACATAGATTTGAAGACTTTGATACTATGAATGATTTTAGAAATGAAATAATTGAACCCGATAATTTTATACAATGTGCAGCATTAAAAATGAATACTGGTAAAACTTTTAAACCTCATAAACATATTGTAAAAGAAGTAACAGATAAAGACCGTATTGCACAGGAATCATGGGTTATTTTAAGAGGAATAGTTATGTGTACTTTTTATGATATTGATGATAAAATTATTGCAGAACCAATACTTAAAGAAGGTGATTGTAGTTTTACTTTGAGAGGTGGGCATACATATACAATATTAAGTGAAGATACTAAGGTTTTAGAATTCAAAACTGGGAAATATGAGGGGCAAAAATTAGATAAAGTATTTATATAAAAAATGATATGAATATAACCTGCAATAGTAAAAGTACTAATGGAATTTTTAGTAAATTAATGATAGTTTTTCAAAATATTGAAATGTATATTATTAATAAAATAAGATATATTCCGGTAGATGAAATAGAAAGTATAAATATTATTAATTTTGATAAAAGAATTGATTTTGCTATTAATCCTTATAGATGGATTTATGTTCAAGATAATAAAGAACCAGATTTAATTATTGATTGTATTGGAGCTCCAGTATATAAGGATATGATTCCAACTAATGAATTAATTAGGTTAAAAACAATAATATCAAAACTATCAATAAATAATGAAATTATAGAAAAATTTAATGATATTAAAAATAATTTATTTATTGATAAAAAATATCTAGGTGTTCATGTTAGATTAACTGATATGAATGTTTTTCATAGTAATTTATATGGAATTAAAACAACTAATGATTATATTGAAATGATTGATAAAGTAATGAAGAATAATAAATATGATAAAATATTTATTGCATCTGATAATAATGAATCATTAAAAAAATTGGAAAATAGATATGGTGATTTAATAGTATATTATGATAATTTTTTAAGAGTGGAGGGTGAAAAAGATGATTTATATACTATGGTAATTAAAAATTTTTCTAATAAAAAATTATGGGTAGATTCTTTTATTGAAATGTTATTATTAGCACAATGTGATGGATTGATACATCGAGTTAGTAATTTAGATAATGTAGCTAAAATATATTCAAATAATATCAAAGAAACATATATTATTTAATGATGAAAGAAATAATTTTAAAATATATTAAAGACCAATTTGTGGAGAATGTTACAAGAATAAATTATCATTTTTCATATTGTTTATTTCCGGAAGAACCATGTTCATGTAGATACTTAAAAGATGTAGATTATGATACTCCTTTAATAACTGGTGGTTTTATAGATTCTTTTTCGATGGTTGCAGTATTAGTATTTTTGGAAAAAACTTTTAATATTAAAATACCCGATATAGATGCCATTCCAGAAAATTTTAATACAATAAATAAAATGGTTGAACTAATAAATTCTTTAAAATAAAATAACTATGATTAAATTAATTGCTATTATTTATGCGACATGTCAAGGGGGTGCAATTGGTAAATTCCTTATGGAAAGTAAAGAATTTAATGAAAAATATTATGATCCGGTTGTTATTAGTAATTATGAGTATATACGTAATAATAAATATTTTATAGAAATAAGTGAATATGATCATGCAATTAGAAATGCCGATCTTTTTATATATCAACCGTTAGATGATATATATTTAAAAAATTCAACTAATTATATTAAGTCATTATTAAAACCAACATGTAAAACACTATCAATACCTTATGTATTTAATACTAGTTTATGGTCAATAATTCTCGCAATTAAAGGAGATGTTACTGATGATTGGAGTAAAAGAGATGGTGGTGGTCGTGTGTTTTTAAATATTGAAGTTATTAATGAATTAAGAGTAAAACACGGTTTATCATTAAATGAAATTTTAAAACTTTATGACAATAATAAAATTGATTTTAATTATGAAATAAGATATAGAACAGATATGAATTTATTAAAAAATAAAGAAAAAAATATGGATATAAAAGTACATGATTTTATTAAAGAGAATATTAGTAAAAAAAGACTTTTTTTATATTCTAGTCATCCTACTTCTCCTTTATTTATTCATATGACCAATCAAATTTTAAATTATATTGAGATGTCTCCTATTACTGATAATTATGATTTAGATTTTTGTGGTTTACATTCAGCAGAAATACCAATAGCTTTTCCGACATCTTCTGTTGATTATTTTAAATTTGAATTTACAACAAAAGAAGAAGAAAAAATTGCTAATGATTTTTATAAATATGTAATTACTTGGTATATAAATTCTTATCCTCTTAAAAAATGAAGACTAAAATAATTGGAACTGGAATGTATGTTCCTTCAACAGTAGTAACAAATAAAGATATTGAAAAATATACAAATTATGCAACTACTGATGAATGGATAGTTAAAAATACTGGTATAAAAGAAAGAAGAAGATGTGACATTTCTAAAGGAGAAAACTCTTCTTATTTAGGCGGAAAAGCAGGATTACAAGCAATTGAATCATCGGGATTAAAAAAAGAAGATATTGATATGTTAATTGTAGCAACTACAACCCCTGATAAATTATCACCATCAACTGCTTGTATTATAAAAGATAATTTAGACCTTTATAATGCAATTGCTTTTGATATATCAGCAGTTTGTAGTGGATTTTTATTTGGAATGTCTGTTGCCGAACAATACATTTCTTCTGGAACATATAATAATATATTAGTTATTGGTGTTGATATTTTTTCAACGATAACTGATTATACAAGTAGAGATTGTTTATTTTTTGGAGATGGGGCAGGTGCTGCTATTTTATCTAAATCTGATGAAGCAGGTTTTTATGGATTTACATTATATTCAGATAGTATTGATAGAATTGGTTTTAATTGTGAACGTGGTGGATATTTTACGATGAATACCCGATCTGTTTATGATACGGCAGTTAGAGTTTTACCCATTGCAATAAATGGAGTATTAGATAAAGTTGGAATGGCAATAAATGATATTGATTATCTTATTCCACATCAGCCAAGTATTAGGATACTTACCGAAGTTGCAAAAAGAATAAATATGCCAATTGAAAAAGTAATGATGAATATGGATAAATATGCCAATAGTGTTGCAGCTACAATACCTATATTATTATACGAAACTTGGCATAAATTTAAGAAAGGAGATATTATATTGTTTGCTGCAATAGGTTCTGGTTGGACTTATGGTGCAGCAATATATGAAATGTAATATGAAAAAAATGGTTGTTTTTGGTGGAACTGGTGGAATTGGAATTAAATTAATCCCATTTTTAAAAAAGAAATATGAAGTTATTTCAATAGGTAGTAAACTGATAGACATAACTAATTTTAATCAGGTTAAAAACTTTTTTGATATAAATGATATTGATATTGTTTTGAATATGAGTGGGAAAAAATATGATGTTTTTTTAAATACAATAAATGAAAATGATTTACAATTAATTAATGATATGCTTAATGTTAATATTATGGGTAATATTAATATATTAGCAACATGTTTGCCTAAAATGATTGAAAAAAAATGGGGAAGAATAATTGCTATTTCATCAATTTTTTCAGAAATGAATATTCCAAGAAATTCAATATATTGTGCTTCTAAAGCATTTCTTGATAGATTAATTAATTGTGCTAATAAAGAAAATATTAAATATGGTATAACATGTAATAGTATTCAATTGGGTTATTGGGATGGGGGGATGAGTTATCGTATTGATGAAAAGTATAAGGAAATGGCGAAGGATAAAATTGGATTAAAAAGATTTGGAAAAATTGAAGAATTATATAATACTATTGACTTTATCATAGAAAATGAATATATTTGTGGTACTAATTTAAAAATTGATGGAGGAATCTAAATTAAAATTTAAAAAAATAGGAATTGATGTTAGAGTTAGTAAAATGGCAGAAATATCTAGACCAGAATTAGTTGAATTGGGTAACCATATAGCAATTGATATGTGTGTATATATTTCTGTTAGTGCAATAATTGGTGATTATATACATATTGCACCACAAGTAAGTATAATTGGTGGTGCTTCTGCTTTATTAATTATGGAAGATTTTACGGCAATTGCTACTGGTTCAAGAATAATATGTGCAAGTGAAGATTTTAAGAAAGGTCTTTTATCTCCATTTATACCATTAAAATATAGATACGTTATTAATAAACCAATTATATTTGAAAAATATTCTGGCATTGGAGCTAATAGTGTTATTATGCCCGGAGTAAGATTGGCAATAGGTTCGGTATTGGGGGCGGGTTCAGTGTTAACACATAATACAGAACCTTGGACAATATATGCTGGCATACCAGCAAGAGCAGTAGGGGTAAGAGATTCAGAATTAATATTAAAAGGAGCAAAAGAATTGGGATATGAGTAAAATTTTTGTTAATTGTTTTTGGGAACCTTATCATTATACTCTTGAAATAGAATATAATAAAAATGTCGAAGTATTTCTTCAGGAAATGCCAACAAGTATTATTCCGGAAAATACTATTAGAATAATTGGAATTCAAGAACCAGAACTTGCCATAAAAAAAAGAATGCTAAATTATTTAATAAATAATAAAAAATATTATAATTATATATTTACATATCATCAAGATATATTAAATAGATTTGATAATGCAAAATTATTTATAGGGGCATGTACTTGGGTACATGGTTATAATTTTCCCGCCAAAACATTTTCAGTTTCTACAGTTGTTGGTGGTAAAATGAATAATGAATATGAGGGATATAAATTAAGACACGAACTTTGGCATAGACAAAATGAAATTAAAATACCAAAGAGATTTTATTTAAGCAGTCAAGGAAAATTAAAAAATGTTAATTATGATGAAAATTTAGTTTTATATGAAGAAAAAGAACCTTTGTTTGATAGTCAATTTTCAATATCAATTGAAAATACTTCAATGATAAATATGTTTTCAGAAAAATTGATTGATTGTTTTCAAACAAAAACAATTCCAATTTATTATGGTAGTAAAAATATTGATGATTTTTTTAATGTAGAAGGAATATTTATAGTTAATAATGTTAATGATATTATTAATATTTGTAATAATTTAACTCCCGAAATATATGAAACTAAAATATCAATAATTAATGAAAATTATGAAAAATCAAAATTATATTCATCATTTGATACAATTTTAAAAAATAAAATAATAGAACTTTTAAAAGAAAAATATGACAAAGTATCAATATAATAGCTGGCCCATTGGTAAAATACCGAAAGAACTTCAGAGACCTGAATTGGATCGAATAAAAGAATTGGGTTATAATTGGAATGATCCAAGAGATGTGGTAGATATGTTTGAACAAAAATTAGCAGAATTTTCAGGTAGTAAATATGCTGTAAGTGTAGACTGTTGTACACATGCTCTTGAATTATCATTAAGATATTTGCTCCATATAAAAGAGTTAGAAATAGGTGATGCAATAACAATTCCAAATCAAACTTATATATCTATTTATCAAATGTTAAATCAACTTGGTTTTATTGTAAGTCTTAAAGATATAGAATGGTCTGGAATATATCAAATTGGTAATACTCGTGTATTTGATGGGGCGGTTAGATTTACAGAAGGAATGTATAATAAAGGAACTTTACAATGTTTATCATTTCAAATCAAGAAGGTATTATGTATCGGTAGAGGCGGGGCAATTCTTTGTGATACTAAGGAAGAATATGAATATTTGAAATTATTATCATATGATGGAAGGGATTTGACGACCCCATATAATGATTCCAATCATATAAAATTATTAGGATATCATTATTATCTTCCTCCTGAAGAATGTGCAAGGGGATTAATATTAATGGATAAATTACCAAAACAAAATAAAGATAGTGCAACTAATCTTAATTATCCACCAATAGATGAAATGTTATCAAAAATAATAAGAGTTTATAAAATTAATTAAAATAAAATTATAATATGTATAGTTTATGGGAAATGGTAATATTTAGTGAAGGGGAATTGCCTCAACCATTTATTTTAATCGGAAGGTTTGATGACATCGAATCCCTTTTAAAAGAAAAGGAAATCCAAATTAAAAAGGGAATTTTAGTAATGATTACAGATAATAATGGTAAAGAAATTAAATTAGATTAATGAGTAAAATTGCAATTTTTGGAATTTCCGGAATGGACGGTAGTAATTTAACAGATTATTTATTATCAGAAGGTCATGAAATATTTGGAATGATTAGAAGACATAGTGTTGCTGAAAATCAACAATATAGATTGGAACATATAAAATATAATATTCATACAGAATATGGTGATGTTACAGATGTTTCATCTGTTAATAGATTTTTAAAAAATTCAAATCCCGATTATATTTTTAATCTTTGTGCCATGAGTCACGTAAGAATTTCATTTGATATACCACAATATGTTATGGATGTTAATTTTAAAGGAAATCAAAATGTTCTTGAAGCATATAGAACAATATGCCCAAATGCTAAATATTATTTTGCTGGAAGTTCAGAAATGTTTGGATTAAGTGTTGAAGACGATGGGTTTCAAAGAGAAACAACATCATTTAATCCAACAAGTCCATATGGTATTAGTAAAGTAGCATCAGTAAATTTAGTTAGACATTATAGAAGAGCTTATGATTTACATGCTTGTATTGGTATTTTATTTAATCATACTGGAATAAGAAGGGGTTCGAATTTTGTTGAACAAAAAGTGTGTAAACAAGCAGTGGAAATTAAACTTGAATTAAGAAAAAATATTGAATTAGGTAATTTAGATACATATAGAGATTTTGGATCAAGTGTTGATTATGTTAAAGCTATGTGGAAAATAATTAATTATAAAATTCCTGATGATTTTGTTATTGCAACAGGAATAGCAACATCAATTAGAGAAATGTGTGATGTCGTTTTTAAATATTTAAATATGGATTATAGAGAGTATGTTATTCAAAATCCAAAATATTTAAGACCAGAAGAAGTACCATATTTAAGAGGTGATTCATCAAAGGCAAGAATTATTTTAGGATGGGAACCTACCTATACATTTGAAGAAATTATGCATGAAATGATTGATCATTGGATGGATATATTAAAAGAAGAAAAATCAATAAGATAATGAAAATTATAATTCCAACTTGTGATAAATATTGTAATATTTTAGAAGCAAATAAATATACAATGGATAAATTTGGTGGTTCAGATTTAGATGTTACAATATTAGGATATAAGAAACCAGATTTTGATATGGACAACTGGAAATTTATTTCGTTAGGTGAGGATACTGGTGTTAAAAATTTTTCAAATGATATTTCAAAATTTTTTAATGATTTTAATGAAAAATATTTTATATATGGTAATGATGATTGTATTTTTACAAATGAAATAAATTTAAATTTTTTAAGTGAAATATTTGAAACAATAGAAAAAATTCCTAATTTTGGTAGAATGTGGTTAACTCAAACACCATCTAATTTTTATGGTGGAAGTAAAATAATAAAAAATTTTGGAAATTATCAAATTGCAGAGATAAATCAATGGGCAAATTATAGATTATCATTGCAATATTCATTATGGAAAACATCATATTTTGAAAAATATTTAATTCCAAATTTAAATCCTTGGCAATGGGAACTTAGAAAAGATGCTAAAAATGATGGAGCTTCGATATTATTACCAGTAAATAATTTTGTTATTAGTGTTGGACATGTTATGAAAAAGGGAAAATTATTAAAAAATTGGTATACATCAATATATAATGATGGAAAATTAAGTGAAAAAGATATTGAAATAGTTAATAATATATTTAGAAAACATAATATAATTTAATTATTATGGATATTAAACTTGGCAATATTATTTATCGGGAAGATTTAGTTAATCATGAAAAGGTTGAATATATTAATTATATTCATCAGCCAGTTAATATATCATCACATTTTAGAAATTATATATACTTAAATTCCGATTTACCCACATTATATGTTGGTTGGAAATTTTTAAAAGAAGTGAATTCAAGCGATCCATTAATAAAATCTCAAAGTATTCTTGATAAAAAAATTATGTCTAACAGATTGTTTTGGGAATTTTCTTTTAATGAAAATAAATCGGAACATGTTAATGGTATTGAAAGTTTTGTAAATGATGTTCCTTTTTATTATTTCTCTTCAAGATATAATTATATTAATCTTGATCCGGTTTGTTTTTTAATTAAGGATATTAGTGAATTAATGTTATTGCTTCCAAAAGAAATTGATGGTTATTATAATTATAAAAATGAAATGTTATATATTTTAAAAGAAAAACAAATATGGGGAGTCGATTTGAACATGTATTCGTTCTTCCAATTTAATATAAATGAAATTATAGAAAAAATAATCAAAAGATCAAAAATAAACCATATTGATATAAATGCTGATACATATCAGAAGTATTATAAAATATTCCCAAATTTCGATAATCTTAAAAGATATCTCATTACTTTGCTTATAAATTAGTATTTTTCTCTTCTTTTCTTAGTATTTATAAAAAATATTATATCATTATAATAATTATAATACTATGGAAAATACAAAAGAAAAGGCATTAGAAGAATTCTTAAAAGACAAAGAAACCGAAACAGAAGAAGAATTCAATAAAAGAGTTGAAAAAGAAAAGGAAATATTAATAAATGAAGACAACTCAATTATTGAACGAATTGACAGGGTGTTTATTATTAATAAAGAAGGGGTTAAAAAGCAATTACTTAGAGAAATTTATTAATTCATAACTATGACTTTAAGATCGCCAAAATCTTTAAATGAACATATTCAAAAAATTAGATATATTTCTGGTTATAGATATATCAATGAATCACCGAAATATACCCCCTTAGTTGATGGTATAGAAGAAGATGATACTCTACCAACAAATGTAGTAGAACCTATTACTCATAATGATTCTAATGTTCATGAAGCAGGAGAAGAAAACCAAATGCCAAATCCTGCTGTACCTAATCCAAGTGGTAACACAGGTACTTCTGCTATTGCACCTGCTGCACCTGTTGGTGGAGATGCTGCTATGGCTGGTAATTCCCCTCCAACAGGTGAAGAACCTGAAGGAGAGAAGGGTATTGGTGAACCAAATGTAGATGTGCAGAATGCTGATGACAATACTATGATGTCACAACCAATACCAGATGCTGGAATACCACCACAACCAGATAAAGATAAAATTCAGAATGATATTATAAAAACCAATATTAATGTAATGAAACAACTTAATCAGAAAATAACTGATTTGGAAACATTGGTTAATAATGTTAATGCTGAACATGAAAGATTACAAAAAGAAGTAGAAGAAGTTCGTGAACCTACTAATGTTGAAAAATTAATGTCAAGAAAACAGGATTCACATCCTTACTATTATAATTTAAATGATATGTGGAAAGGAAACTGGTTTCAGGCACGTAGAGATGAATTTCAGGATGGTGGAATGAAACAAACTGAAGATGGTTCTTATATTGCAGATTTTGATAAATTACCAACACTTTCCCGTGAAAGTGTTAAACAATCATTTGATGAATACTAAAAAATATAATATAAACACATTATTATGATAGTTATAAATAAAAAAGAAGTAGATCAAAAACTTAATGAAATTTATAATAAGGTAGTTACTAATAAAAAACAACCAAAACAAAGACTTGTTGAGGTTTTTGATAAAGTGGCTGATGTTAAGTTAAAAATTAATGAGGATTATGATGATTATGCTGGTAATATTGGTAATGAAGGTCCTCAACCCGGAGATGTAGAATATCATAATCCAAAACCACAGCAAACACAAGGAATTGGTAATTTTAATAAAATTGATTGGAAAGAATTATATGAATCATTAATAGAAAATGAAAAAAAAATAAAAGGTCAAAGTAATTTTATTGGTATTAATGTTAGTGATTTTGTTGATTCTGAAGAAGGAATGTTAACTCTGGAAGAATTAAAACAATTAGAGCATTTTGATATAATTGAAATAGAGAAAGGATTACCAATTATAAGTGATGCATTTGGAAATGTAAAAAATTATATTGATTTTTATAATGCAGCAAAAGAAAATTGGAATAAAGAATGGGAAGAAGATAATTCTCGTGATCCTGAAGAAAAAGTTTGGGGGGCAATGCAAGGTGGTGTAGGTGAGGGTGTTGGTGATACAAATTTTCCAAATGTTCCAACTGAAATTTTTAATGTTGATACTGCAAAAGATTTTGCAAATCAATTAAACACACAAATAAAAGCACCATTTGTTAAAACACAAATTTCAACATTAGGTGGTAATGAAAATATATCAGTTTTATTACTTATTGCTATGGACAAAAAAGAAAATTGGAATTATGGTATTTTAGAAAATTCTAAATATGCAAGATTTCATATTTCAAATAAAGGTGTAATTGAGAGATTTAGATCAAATAAATTTAAAAATAAATTCAGAAAAATAAGGGTTAAGAATGTTCAACAGGCAATTGACAAAATTAATCAATCTATTGCATCAGAACAGTCATTATCAGGTTTCAGTGATGACATTTCAAAATTATCACAAACTCATCAAGGAATTGAAGATAAATTAAAGGGGGGTAAAAATATGCCGGATGTAGGTGAAGGTATTATAAAAGAACATTATGGTGATAGATATGAAAATATTATGTTTGCACAAGGAGACGATGCCAATGAACCATTGGCAATATTAAATAATCAGGGAGAAGATGCCGCTTTGGAATATTTAACACAATGGCATTATCCGGGAGAACATGATGGTAGTAATGAATTAGGGCATGGAACTTCAGATAAAGTATATAAAAAAGATGGTTATATAATGTCGTGGAATTCAAGACTAGGATATATTGGTTTGCAGTATGATACAAAATACAAGGGTCAACCGGAAGAACAACCATCATATAGTGGTGTGAGTCCAAATGATGCCTATGAAAAATATGGATATGATTCTTCTCATTTAAGTTAAAATATATAATAAAAAGATAATTAAAAAACATACAATGAAAGTTTACAAGGATAATGGCAGTAAAGAAAAACTTTTTGAAATGATGCAAAAGGTTAATAAGATTAAAATAAATGAAGATTCTATATTAAGATCAGAACCAATGATAAAAAGTGGTTTTAATTTTCAAAATTTAAGTGCAGGTAAAAAAGTAAAAGATAATAAAACAGGAAAATTATTAACAATATCTAATGTTGGTGCTGATCATACTTTTGGTAAAGATGAAATGGGAAAAGAATATAAGATAAATAATATTAAAGATATTTCTCCTGTAAGTGAAACATATAATCAATGGGGATTAAAGCTTAAAAAATCCCGTCTTGCAGAATCATTTGATAATCCAAAAGTTAAGGATGAAAAGTATCTTGATAAAACTGTGGGTCAAGAGAATTCACAAGTATCAAAATATGATGATGGAGTTCGTTATCCGGTAGAAAAGGAACTTAAAGTAAAAGACCCTTCAGTAGAAGGATTAAAAGGTGATGATTTGCCATTTAAAAATGAAGATAAAGCAAAAGAAAAGGAAATTAAAGATATTGCAAATGAAATTGAAATTGATTTAAATAATAAAACTGGTGAAAAACCAGAAATGACAAAAACAAATGATGAAAAACCAGAAGTAGATAAAGAAACAGATACTGCTTTTATGCATCCAGATAGTCCTATTATGAAGGTAGCAAAAGGTGAAGAATCAATGCCAGAAATGTCATCAGAAGTACCTGAAGTAGGTAATGATTTAGAAGGAGGGGTAGGAGATAATGATACTTCAATGGAATACGATCCAGATCAAATATCAAAAGGAATTAAAGTTGAAATGGAACATACTAATGATCCAAAAGTTGCTTTAGACATTACAATAGATCATTTAAATGAAGACCCTGAATATTATGGTATTGGTGATGAAGACCCCGAAGAAAAGGCAAAAGAAGGTGCTCAAAAAGATGCTGCTGAACCAGAAGGTGGAGAAGAAAAGGAATTAGAAAAAGAGATTCTTTGGGGAAAAGATAAAGAAAATGCCGGAGATGAAGAAAATTTAGATTTTGATTTTAAACCCAAAAATGTTGGTGAAGATTTTGATTTTGCTGGTGCAGGACGTGAATATTATGATAAAAAAAATATAGGTGGTGATGATGGGCAAAAAAAATATGAAGAAATGAGTAAATTGGATTTTAATACTCTTCCAGATGATCAAAAAGAAGAATTTTTTCAATTATGGCACCAATATGGAAGAAAGAATGAACCAGCAACTGATAGTATAAAGGCAGCAACAGAACCAAATCAAGCAGAAATTAATCCAAATAATACTAATCCAAATTTTAATTTTCCTAACAAAACAAGTCAATAATGAATTGAATTAACAAAATTTTTAATGAAAATGAATAAACCGCAATAATGCGGTTTTTTTATGTTCATTGATTAGTATTTATTAAAAACGATTTAATATATGTATTTTCGAAGTTACTTTAATAAAAATGCAAATTTAGTTGAAAATAGTGAAATAAATTCATCACAAAATCCGGTAATGGAACTTAGCTACGGGACATTGAATGGATATGTTAGTAGATATATATTTGATGTTGATTTAGATAATTTGAAAGGAAAGTTAGAACAAGGATTAATTATAGCAAAATCAATACAAAAGCATTATCTTGTATTGACAAATACCATTGCTTATCGTTATGATTTATTAGGTAAAAAATCATATGATGGTATTACGCAAAGAACATCGTCTTTTGATCTAGATGTGCTTACATTAACTGATCGTTGGGATGAAGGTAGTGGATATGAATTTGAATATGATAATAATTTATATACTGATGTTACAATAGGAGCACCAAATTGGTTTGAAAGAAAAACAGATGTATTATGGACACAAGAAGGCGGTGTTATAACAGGATCATCAAGTGTAGCATCAAGAAAAATTGGTACACAACATTTTACAAAAGGAAATGAAAATAAGATCG
>Ga0209777_10005463_pt1 | contig 14619 bp, 15 predicted proteins | sample FrelakmetHBP12HB_FD_187147 | JGI IMG/M metagenome (GOLD analysis project Ga0209777, IMG submission 187147) | Freshwater lake sediment microbial communities from the University of Notre Dame, USA, for methane emissions studies -HBP12 HB (SPAdes)... | ecosystem: Environmental > Aquatic >...
CCATCTTTATTGCAGCCAGTTTCTATCTCAACATGTTCTACTTTATTATCCTGTTAATTCCGACAAATTTGGGCAGGACCGGGTTTTCGAAAAACGAGATCTTCCGTTTTCATTCATGGTTCAGGGATATTGGTGTAAAATCAGGGACATCAAGGTTTACCCGGTTGTTCATCAATTCTTTTTTCATAAACAGCCGTGCATTGTCTCTGGGAATTGGCCTGATATTTTCGGTCGATATTGTCTTTGCACTCTTTTCATATACTATCATGGGTCTTCCCATGAGTACGACTATAATCGTCATCTCTCAATGTGGTATTATTATCCTCTTTTATCTTTTAGTCTGGAAGATAGAGCCTTTTTCAACAAAATTTGAGAGAAATGTCGAGCAGGTCAAAAGAAGACTTTCGCGGGAAAATATCCCGCCGTGGATGGTTTCTGCGATCTTCATGACAGGTATCCTGCTTGCAGTATTTTTATTCCTGACAGCGATCATTTTCCTGCCCGGGGTAACGGTAACTGAGTTCATGAGCCAATCTGGACTCAATGAACTGGGATACCTTGTCTTGTTTGTCACGATTCTTGCAATCAGCCAGTATTTCCTTATCAGGCATATCCATGGTATAACCAGCCGTGCGATGGCCGCACGCATCCTGGATTTTCAGGAAGATTCCCTCAAAGGACTGACTGAAATACATAATGCCGTTAGAACAAAAAAATCATACGAGAAGGAGGATTGGTTCATAATGACTACCCTTCTTCTTGAGTCAAGGATCTACTCAATAAAACAACATACGCTGTTGGGGTTATTTCCTGTATATATCGTAGACATTGACTTCTCGGCACTTATGGATAGCACAACACTTATCGCGATCAAAGGATACATCGAAGGGACAAAGGATATTCCCGAAGATATGTAACCAGGCAGGAAGAATAAAAAGCTTGGAACGACCCATGATCTATCCATCTTTAATTGATGGGTTACCCCATGAATGCCTGTTTTCTGGTTGCTGCAACAAACCCCGTTATCCTATTTTTTAGGTATTAAATATCGTTATTTCGTGGATCACTTACGCGAAAAACCGAAAAATTCGATATGAAAAATTTTTTCTATAATATAAAGGATTGCAAAGAAAAATACTGCATACAGGAGAAAGTTTACCAGAAAATTCATCCAGCCGACGATCCCTGCTGCCGATACTATTACGTTTGAGAGTCTATCAGCGATAACAATCGAACAGAGAATACCAATGAAAAACGTCGCCCATTTTTTAACGGTTGCATAATCCATACATATACATGGCTCCTGAACTATTAAAATCTCAAATAATGGAAAGGGTCATCCACTCCCAAAAAAATAACACTCCCGGCACCGCGCCTTGAGATCTCACCTGTGATAGTATATCTTATGTTACCGGGCAGATTTTTCTTTGCTGGAAATTACCAAAACTATTATCGGATTTCCTGCCCGATTACAGTTATGAATGATGACTTGCAGGAATCCCCACAGGATAGAGAAAATGCAGAGACAGATCGTGCTGCAATCCTGCAATCACAGCCTATAGGTCTGACACTGTATATCGCCCTCGGCCTTGTCGGACTTCTGGTTCTTCTGATTATATTCATAAACATTCCGGGTATCAAGGCATCTGCCGGCGTTAGCATGACCCTGTCTAGCTGGATGCTGCAGTCATATGGCGATACGACAGGAACTCTCGTCCCGGTGGAACCCGGAACACAGGTAACAGCCCTGTTTGGCAGTGACGGAAACGTAAGCGGTTCTGCCGGTTGCAACCAGTATAGCGCATCCTATAAAGTCCGGGATTTTGCGATATCCACTTCCTCGCCGACATTAACTAAGATTTTCTGCAGTGATCCGAACGTCATGCAACAGGAGTCTGCCTATATCAATGATCTTTTGAGTGCTGTAGAACTACGTATCAGCGAATCCAACCTGAAACTGTATGATAAGTCCGGAAAGACTGTACTTGTTTTTGTAAAACAATAAGCGAGAAATGTAAGCAGAATAAAAATTCAACGGGATTTTTCATCCCCATAACAGGATTGGATTTACGATCTGATCAGAATACAAGGAGGATCTTATTTCGGTCATCCGGGCCCGGACTTTAAACGCATTACCGCTCAATGAGATGGATATGCTGATCGGTTTTTTTTGCCAGTACGATGCGACCCTGCAGGTGGGCGACGTCTGATATCGCCTCGAGCTCGTGCACAGATTCTTCAAGGAACGAGAGAACATCCGCGGGAAACATCTCAATCCCATACTCATCGAGTATAAATGCTGCTATCTGCCGATGATCAAGACCGTTTTCCCGCAGTTCGATCACCTTTTTGGCAAATTTTTTCTCCGGGCAGCCGCATAATGGTGAATCCTTGCAGTTACAGCGGAGGAAATCGTTAAAAAAAGCGAGGATCTGTTCCCTTACGGCAAAATCAAGCGCATCATAATCAAGGCGCGATGAAAGAGTCTCGAGCATGGTTCCCGAAAAGGCCAGTTCGGGAAGGCGAAAGCCCGCCAGCCGCTCTAATTTTTTTGCGTGGCGGAACCGTGCCCGATCTGCGATCACTCCTCGTCCCCTACGCCTTCGTCAAAGTTTTTCAGCGAGGCCATTGCCTCACCCATCCGCTCGCATTCGATCAGCCACTCATCGAAAAGCGTCGACTGTTCAACATCATCTTTCAGGTATTTCCCGCAGCAGGAAGCTCCATCAATAACACTGGCCCCGATATTTGCTGCCGCTTCAAGTGCCAGCTCCATATCTTTCTCAATAATAGTCCTGCCCTTCTTGACAAGCGCTTTAATGTCCTTTTCAAAACCACCTGCGAGATACAACCGGCAGGAGGCAAAGAGCACAAGTTTGGGCAGCTGAAGAATCTCAATGATCTCGCCTAGATTACCCTCCGGTGCTGCGGACATCACTATCATTTCAACCTGCGAGAGCTTATCGACTGCTTCTTCAAACGTGTAACGTTTATTCTGGTAGAGTTTGATGATCTTCAGCACGGACACGGTGATGTCTACCGAGAAATTGTCAAGCACACGAAACCCTTCGGGAAGTTCATCGCTCCTGGGATCTGCCTCAAAACTGGATTCACCGAGGGTTTTTAACCAGTTGTCCCAACGTTCCTGGTTGTAAAAAATATAAAACAACTTGAGCGGTTCATCTTCCGTTTTTTTACTTGCCTTTTTTACCATTTCAGTACACTATTCATTTGCGAAATTAAAGGGTTTCGTTGTCGATGTTGCCTTGGCAGACCCCCGGGAGCCGGAGATGAAGATTCACACGGTCACGGGGCAGGACCATCCCCATCAATTTTTATCAGCCTTGACCTTCAATATTCCAGACAAACAAAGGTGATGAAGTGGACAGACCGGAAAAACTCGTAATGGCCAGGTATGGGGAGTTATTTTTAAAGAGTGAACCGGTGAAATTCCATTTTATCGGAATGCTCCTGCGCAATATCGGGAAAGCCCTTTCAGCTTCAGGTCTTTCCTATCATTTTGAAAACCCCCGTGGACGCATCCTTATCCATGGTAATCAACCGGAGGCAATATCCAGCGTGGTTTCCCGGATCTTCGGCATCGTGGATGTCAGTATCTGTTCGCGGACAAGCCCACGGCTTGATGATATCTGTGGAGAGGCAGTCTCCCTGGCATCAGCAAACCTTCGTGCAGGTATGAGTTTTGCTGTCCGTGCAAAACGACAACAAAAAACGGGGCTTGACAGCCAGGAACTTGGTACCCTGATCGGTTCAGCGGTTTTTGATCATATCCCCGGCCTGGAAGTCGATCTGGATACCCCGGATTATGAAATCTTTGTTGAAGTGCGGGATTTTGGTGGTCTTGTGTACGATTCCCGCATTGCAGCGCCCGGGGGGTTACCGTGGGGGACACAGGGACGGGTACTTGCATTACTCTCGTCGGGTATTGACTCACCGGTCGCATCCTGGCTGATGATGAAACGTGGGTGTGAGACCACCCACCTGCACCTCGATGCAGGGAGGTGGGCAGGAAAGGATGTCGCCCTGGCAGCAATAGAAAATCACCGCAGGCTCTCCCGCTGGTGCCCGGGAAATCCCCTTTCTTTGGTGATCGCAGACAGCGAGATTTTGTATGACCGCATGGATGAACTTCACATCGCGCCCAGGTACCGCTGTGTCATCTGCAAACGCTTCATGCAGCGCGTGGCGGGATGCCTGATGAAAAAAGAAGGAGCGCTTGCAGTAATTACCGGTGAGAATCTCGGCCAGGTGGCCTCCCAGACACTTGCAAACCTCTCGGTTATTTCAGAAGCAGTTATGATACCGGTGCTGCGCCCGCTCATCACGTATGATAAGGAAGAGATAATAGCCCTTGCCCGCCGGATCGGGACCTTTGATGCACATCCCGGGGATCTCACGTGCCGGGCAGTACCATCCATGCCGGCGACTGCAGCAATCCTGGAAGTCATAAAAAAGTGCGAAGAGAAAATGAATATTGAAGAGATCACTGATGGAACGCTCTCTGAAGTACAGTTCGTGATCGCTTTGAACGGAGAAATTGTGAAAGATATGTGATTTTTTTAAGCACAGAAGAAGAATATACATTGAGTTGATATTGTTATCAGGTCTGTGCGACGCCGGGAAATAATTATCCATCCTATAATTGCGCCCGGTAAATCACGAAGAAAATTGGTATAGCGACGGGAAAGGGAACCATATACTCCGGCCCCCTACACCTCCCTCCACCGCGCCTTGGTCTTGGCCAGTACAAACAGGGCTATCGTGACAGCGACCAGAACGGTCCAGTCGATTATGACAGTGGTCAAAGAAAGAGCCAGGTACCCGCTAATCCCCTGGACTAACTCCGCTGCATAGGTGGTAGGGGAGAGGTAGGCCAGATAGCGGAAGGGAAGGGGAATGTAGGTGATAGGATAGTACACGGGCGGGATGGTGGAGAAAATAGTCGAGATCAGCCGCGTGAAGGCGAAGCTCTGTACGATGTCACTGGAGAAGGTGGAGAGCGTGTAGCCGATGGAGATCGAAGTGATAAATATAAGCAGCAGCACCGCCACGAATTCGAGGACTTCCGCCAGGGTTAGGGACAGCCCGAAGGAAGCCAAGATGGTGAGCACTAAGAGGGCGGGGATGGCGTAGACTATCTCAGAGAAAGAGATCCCTATCATGTAGGTGAGCCAGCTGGTGGGAGAGCTCACGATCATGTCCTGAAGCTTAAAATCGTTCTTCAGGTGGGAAAGGTCGGTGGACAGGCCCATGCCGGCGGAGAACATGGCCATGATGAATCCACCCTCGATGGCCACCCCAAAAAGGCTGCCGCGACTGACGAACACGATCACCAGCAGAATTGAGAGGGGCGAGACTACCGTGTTCAGGAGTACGATGGGATAGTTCTCCATCTCATACACGGAGTTCACGAGAATCCCGGCAAAAACCTGACTGAGTCGGCTCCGCTTCCGTTTCAGGTTCTTAACTGCCACCGGTGTCGCCCCCGGAGTGCATGTAAAAGAAAATGTCCTCCAGCCCTACCGGATTAATGGTGAACTTAATCCTCTCCCGGGATAGGTTCTGAGCGATACGGAAGGCTTCATCCTCCGTCGTTAGAATCACCGGAAGATCGTGCCGTCCCTTCACCATCTCCCCCTCCGTAAGGGTAATAGGCGGTGCCGGTATGGAGAGCAGCTTCACACTGTAATTGTACCGCAACCGTCTCCTCAGTTCGTCCAGCGTCCCGAGGGCGATCAGCCTACCCTCCTCTAGTACACCGATCGTATCCGCCAGCTGTTCTGCCTCCTCCATGTAATGGGTAGTCAGTACCACGAAGCGGTCCTTGCGGATCTCCTGGAGCACCTCCCAGAACTCACGCCGGGAAATGGGGTCGAGCCCGGTGGTGGGTTCATCCAAGAAGATTACCTCCGCTTCCGTGCAGAGGATCATGGCCATCAGCACCTTTCGCTTCATGCCCCCGGAAAGCGTGCGATTCAGGGCTCGCGCCTTCTTGCCGAACTTAAGTCTGTCCAGCATCTCGCAAGCCTTTTGCTTTGCTTCGGCATAACCCAGCCCCCGCCAGAGGAGATAGGAAAGCACCGACTGGAGGGGAGTCATCCAGGGTATTGGCCGAGCCTCCTGGGGCACGATGGCGATTCGCTCCCGGATCTGATCCGGTTCCGACATCACGTTGATCCCATTGAGTGTGGCGGTTCCGGCGGTAGCCTCGAGGTTGGTGGCTAGGATGCGGACCAGGGTGGTCTTTCCCGAACCATTCCGTCCGATGAGTACGAATACCCCCTGGGTGGGAAGGGTGAAGCTGACGGAGTCCAAGGCTGGGACGGGACTCCCCTCATAGATCTTGGTCAGCCCTTCACATACCAGAGACAATGAGTCTGCAGGGATACTCCATCCTCCTAACTGCTCCTATTGTCCCTCCCAATGCGTCATCGGAAAGGAAAATATATCCATTCTGGAACTGATTTTCGGCATCATTGGCTTTATAGCTACTCTTTGCACCGGTATCCGATTAAGCGAAGGGCCTCTGCCATGCTCCTTTTTAGCTCGTCAATTTCCTTGGGGTTATGATCCCACACTGATCAGAAAGCAAATTAATCTTTACAATGTTGATGGTAAATTTTTTATCGCATTAGATGGAGTCTAGTTTAAACGACCTGAATCTGCCAACAACGTCAACAATATCTTCGATCATCGAAAAATCATCCATCCCTGAGTTTAAACAAGAGAAATCGGTGAAAGAAGGTAAAATAACATCCAAAATAGAAATCGGACAAAGTCTCAGCCGTGATTGACTTTTTATGTTCAAATCCTAATAGTTATTTGCTCTAAATCTCTTTGTTGCTTTGTCCGATTATCATTATCCTTCCTGAAAATAGTATACTATCTACATGAAGTTAGCATCAAAGCAGTGCCCAAACAATCACGGAGCTATGAAGCGCTGCCATATTAAGATAACTAAAGATCGTGTACAATCTTGGCATGCAATTCCATGGCAATTCTGCCCAGAGTGCCGGGTTATGCTGCCGGATTGAATATCAGAGCACTCCATGTTTTGGCAGGGTTTCGAATCCCCAAAGCAGCATCCTGTCAACGGGTTAAGTTCTAATTTTTAAAAGAAGCCTTTAAAAAGATTTATTTCTCTCATTCTATTCCTCTCTCTTTAGCGGGATATCATGAAATCATAACCTCTCTTAACGATCATGAAGAGTATAATTGCAAAAAAAAGATAAATCACCAACGGTAGTAAAATAGTTTCATTCGATTGCCTGACATCGCTGGTAAAGTACATAAAATACACTAACAAACCGACAATAAAAACCAAAATTAAAAACAATAATCTTTTCATGGATCCCTCTTGTGATGACTTAGTTTTTATCTTTTTTTTAACGAAATTAATAAATTCTCGCAAGGAACAACTGCCCTATAAAATCGAAATCTTTATGGATTCGATTCTCACACGCACGTATTACAAGAAGGGAAATCAGAAGGAATAAAAAAATGACGTTGAAAAACTTTAACTCGTCGGTTAACGTCAGGAAAACAACTCTCACCCGACTCAAGGCAAAGAAAATACAGGGTGAATCATACGATCATCTTTTAAATCGAATGTTAGATACTTGGGAATTCGAACAAAAAAAATATTTTGAGATTGACAAAGCTACCGAATTGGCAATAAAGACAATAGATTCTTACAAAAACGAATTATCTGATCTGTTCGACTAATCCTCCAATTTTGCGGGGTTTGTGGAGAATCTCTAACAAAAACATCCTCAAATACAACTCAAAAAAAGACTGTTACGTTATTCAGAGACAATGTTATGGCTCTTTTTCTTTGGCTGGGGATTTTGGAATGGTGTTAATTGTCCGGAATTTTTCATAAAAGTGGCAATAATCGTTTTAATAAGAGAATTTTAGAGATATTTTTTTACTTCCTCGTATGGGATGCGAATAAAATTTCTATTATTACAATGCTCAATTGCCAGGTTTTGATCTAAGATCCAATCCTTATCTTTCGGTGACCACCACCAATAAAGTCCGTCAAATTTTATCAGTAAATTGTGTATACGGAAATATAAGACTGATTCATTCATAATTTTATCAGATACCAATTTCGGAGGGGGAAGATCCTAAAGGACTCGGCTTGAATTAAGGTGTTCGGATCTTCCTTACTTGATTACCTATTTTCGTGAAATAATAAAATCTGGCAAGGCATCGGTGCATTGCATAACCGGTTTCACTCCACCTTGCCATGAACCGTTAGGGAATAGTGTAGAATCTGGAGATCGTGATCATATATATGAACGTTTGAGGGAGAAAAATAAGGATTTAAAAATTTATCATTTTGGACTTCAGGGTAGGTCCTGACCGGCTTTGCAGATAAAGAAGCACTCATCATTATCCCATAGCTCATATTCGACCTTGAGGCATGGAGTTAGATCAGAATTGATGCCCACGTTCTCACCTTCACCAAGGAAGTCCCTTATGCCGAAATAATCGGAAAGAAAAAGCGATAAGATCTGAGGTATCCTTAGTAGATATGGCACAACTTATCATCGAGCCAAGAAAGGGAAAAGACGGGCAGATTGAGTTTTCGGTAAATTACCATGACAAGAAGAGTGACAACTCATTCACCATCACGACGACAAATGATCTCAATGAAGCATTAGAGAAACTGAAGATGACACTGGAGGGAGAAGTGGCATCGATGCAGCAAAAGAAGTGACTGTGTGACAAGTAATCAGAGGATAATTGTAAACGTTCACTTCAATTGGGAATTATTTATTCCATCATATGCGAAAAAACCAATGGAATCCCATTGAAGCCCGAAAAACGCGGATTAATATAAAATCCGAAATTGTTAGTGTAAGCCCCTTTACGATATACTGTTCAATAGATAAGTATCCGACTAAAATACATTCAAAGAAGTTCCCCGGCGTACCGGATTACATTTTTTAATGTCTTGACCCTTGCATACCATTTATCGTCAGATTCTATGACAATCCAGGGAGCGTACCGGGTATTGGTGCGTGCCAGCATCTCGTCAACCGCCAGATCATAGAGATCCCATTGCTCCCGGTTTCTCCAGTCTTCTTCGGTAATCTTGTATTGCTTGAGTGGATCCTCTTCTCTTTGTTTGAACCGTTTCAGCTGTTCATCTTTGTCAATCTCAAGCCAGAACTTGATGATCCCCCCGCCGCTGCTTTTCACATAATCCTGCTCCATTTCATTTATTTCCTGGTATGCCCTTTGCCACTCCGGCTCCGAACAGAGCCCTTCTACACGTTCGACAAGTACCCGTCCATACCAGGAGCGATCGAAAATGCCGAAATGCCCGGCTTTCGGGAAATGACTGATGAACCTCCAGAGATAATGGTGCTGTTTCTCATAATCATTCGGGGCTGCAACCGGCAAAACATCATATCCCAGAGGGTTCATGTGACGGGCAAGGCGCGTGATGTTCCCGCCTTTTCCGGCTGCGTCCCACCCTTCGTAGACGATTATAAAAGGGATTTTCCTTTTGAAGAGGAGATAATGGAGCTCGAGCATTTCGATCTGGAGATTGTCAAGCATATTCTGGCATTCTTCTTTTGAGTGGGACGAAACGGGAGAAGATCTTCTCTGGACTTGATTTTTCGGGAAACTAGTAGTACTTTTCAGTTTTACTTTTCTGGATTGTTCTTCTGATTTGGAAGCAACTTTTTTTTCAAGCGTTTTCACAAGATATGAATAAACCTTAAGAATAGTATACTTCCGATCGGTCGCTTCGATAATATGCCAGGGGGCATAATCGGTATCGGTATTTTCAATGAACTCATCGATAATGGGAAGATAGGTGTCGTAATGATAATGGAAATCCCAGATCCGGGGGGTTACAAGCCATGCAGTAAGAGGGTTTCTCTCGCGCTCCATGAGCCGCATTTTCTGTTCATCCTTACTGATATGCAAAAAGAACTTGATGATAATCCCACCACTGTCTGATAGCTGGCGCTCAAAATTATTTATTGAAATTATTTCATCCTTAAGTGATTTTTTCCAGCCAACTCTGGAAAGTTTCTCAGCAAGTGCCCGGCTGTACCAGCTGCGGGCAAAGATCGCAATGCGACCTTTCTCAGGAGTTTTCACCCAGAATCTCCACATGAACGGACGAGCCCGTTCTTCATCAGTAGGATTATCGGTAGCATGAAGGGTAAATCCCCGTGGATCGAGTGCCTGGATTATTTCCTTGGTAGACATGGTAAGGCCGGCAGCGTTCCATCCTTCAATAACGATGATGACGGGGATATCCCGGTCGCGAAGTGCCCGCTGGAGGACACTCAGACGTGCCTTTAACGGGGGCAGGGATTCTGCGAACGTGGCATCGTCAATGGTTTTTGTAAGATCATATTTTTCAAACATACTGCCACCTGTCCACTATTGATAAAAATTTCCTGTTCTGGGCAATCGGATCGTTGGGCATGAGGGATAATAAATTATACCCGAGTCTGGTTTTGTTTCCAGATTAAACTGTATTCGCAAAAACCAACCAGGTAATAGCTGCAGTCGTTACACTGTATGCTTATACGGTCACGTATTTACTTGCATTGATTATTGACATAACAGCTTGAACTCCGGGAAGGCGAGGAGGAAAAGTACACCGGGCTTGACCTTTCGCAGCACGGGAAATCCTCATGGATGGATACCAGGTAGTTGATTGCTGCAGAGTCAGAATTTATCTCTCTCAAAGACAGGCCATTGCCGGCGAATCAGTTTTTTTTGAAAAAGTTATTTTGGAGATTTATCCTGCAATGCAGCAGATAAGTTGACATAATAATCATGAGTTTCATACATTATACGACGTTCTACGCAGAAACACTGAGATTGTTTTCCCTGGCAATGGCAACAAAGGTGTCAGCAAGATACTGCGCCTGTTTCCTTGTCATCCCATAGGTGTTGAACTTCCATATTCTTGTGGCGCCGGGAATCACTCCCGTAATTCCTTTTTCTTCAAGGGCACTTGAGAAATAAAATCCCCGTTTTTTGTGGGATTCTGCCACCTTGTCAAAGGATGCAATAGTATCTACCCGTGTCAGGGTGTGCTGACGGGGGTATTCCGAAAGGACTTTTGTTCCTTCAACAGATAGTAAAGCATCCAGGACGATCCTGTTGTTTTCCAGTTCCCTGTCGAACTGTTTCACCCTCTGCTTAACATGAGGGAACGAAGCCATCAGGCCGACAAGGGTAGCACCCATAAGTGTGCAGCCCATCATCTCCGGTTCTTTGATCCCGAATTTCCGTTTTGTTACATCCCCGACAATTGTCGTTGTGCGGAAAACTTCTGCTGCACGTTCCGTGGTTGTGGCAAGGACTCCGGATGGTGCAGGAGCGGCCATGCTTTTATGCCCGGAACCAACTACAAAATCAACACCGAGATCTTTACCATCAACCGGGAGAATACCGACAGTATACGCACCATTATACAATATCGGGATATCATACTGGCGGGTCACTTTGGCGATTGCCTTCACATCATGCAGGTTACCATACTGGTAATCGACGTGATCGATCAAGGCAAGGACTGGCACCCTGCCGAATTCCCGTTTTATCTCTTCGATCTTCATTGCCGCGGTATCGGCAGTGACCTTGTGATCTGCATCCACCGTAATTTCCCGGGGGATACCCCCGGCTTCTTCAACTGCGAGAAATTCAGTGTAATGGGAGAGCGAAGTCAGAAGCACCGGATCCCCCTTATGGACATAGGTATGGGAGACTGCCTGGAACCCGCGCCGTGCACCCGGTACCGTTCTTATCGTATCCATGTTGAGCCATTCTGCCAGATCTTTATGGAATTCTGCAATAGGCGGTTTGCTGATATAGTCAAGACGATTTGGTTTGCGGCAGTTATCGCAGACCGAATACCCGTCTCCGTACGCAATGACGGCTTTCATCGCATCAGCAGTGAGCCTGCCCCCTGCCTGGATTGGGTCAATGTTGATGAAGAGCTCATTTACCTGACGTGCCTCAATCCCGTTCGCACACCTCATCGGAGCATCTCCTGTTTTAACGATGCTACCTGCCGTTCAAGATTCTCCAGAAGACATAGGGCCTGAGCTCTCTGGTCGGTGTCAAGTTCATGAAAAGGAGCAGTCTCCCGAAGAATCACCCTAAGGTCCGTGAGCGAATACATTGCCTGGAATACTATATCGACAGCCCTTTTCGACAAGGGATCACCATACTAGTATGGAACTATTATGATTAAGTCACCGCTTTTTATTTTCCGGATATCTTCATAAAAAGAATGCAAATAAGGATATCGAAAATATCATTCACATATTATCTAGAACACATTTCGGGATTATTTTTCCGGCACTATTCAACGATAGCTGAATTTCCCTATATAAAAAAAGATAAAGAACTGATTCAAATCTCGACTTGTCTGGCGGGAAAATTCCCGACCACACGAACAGATATTTCTTATAAGGGAATAATGTACTACGAACGAAATTGAACGTACGAGTATATGTAGACACTGGAATCCTGGAGGCCTGCAATGGAATTCAGGAATAAGGTTTTGATTATAGGATATGGTGCGGTATCCAAGTGTACCCTCCCCATCCTGCTCAGGCATGTAAATATACCGCTTGAAAATATCACTATTCTCGATTTTAAGGATAAATCTCAGGACTTAAAAGCGTGGACAGCGATGGGTCTCCGGTTCTTCAGGAGAAGGATTACGCTTGAAAACCTCGCCGAGACCCTCTCTGAATACCTGTCACCAGGTGGTTTATTGATCGATCTCGCATGGAACATTGACTGTTGCGAGATTGTGCGGTGGTGCCATGATAACAACGTTATGTACGTGAACGCATCGGTGGAAGCCTGGGATCCTGATGCAGAGATATTCACGGCAAGCCCGTATGAAAAGACCCTGTACTTCCGGCAGATGAAGCTCCATGAGCTGACAAAAGACCTCGATAACGCCGCTACCGCCGTCGTTGATCACGGTGCAAACCCGGGACTCATCTCGCACTTCGCCCGGCAGGGGCTTTTTGATATCGCACACCGGATGATCGCCGATGATATCGCACCTGACCCAAAAGGAATGGAGATGCTGATCCGGGATTATAAGTTTGCCGAGCTTGCAATGGCAACCGGAGTGAAAGTCATCCACTGTTCTGAAAGGGATACTCAGATCACCCGGTCACCCAAGAAGATTGACGAGTTCGTGGGCACCTGGTGTATTGAAGGACTAAAAGAAGAGGGGACCGCTCCCGCAGAGATTGGATGGGGAACGCATGAGAAAGAGCTTCCCGATCGGGCACTGGTGCCTCCTGAAGGACCAAAGAACGAAATTTTCCTTACCCAGATGGGGATTAATACCTGGGTCCGGTCCTGGATCCCGAACCAGGAGATTGTCGGCATGGTCATCCGGCACGGGGAGGCATTTGGCATATCTGACCGCTGGACTGTCTGGAATGACGGTAAGGCAATCTACCGTCCGACCGTGCACTACGCGTACATGCCCTGTGATGCGACAATTGCCTCTCTCCATGAGCTGCGGGGAAGGAACTACGAACTGCAACCCAAACTCCGGATTATGAATGACCGGGAAATCGTATCCGGATCGGACATTTTAGGAGCGCTCCTGATGGGGCATCCGTATAATTCCTGGTGGACCGGGAGCATCCTCTCCATCGAAGAGGCAAAAACACTAGCACCCGGGCAGAATGCAACAACAGTTCAGGTTGCACTTGGTGTTGTTACTGCAGTGATGTGGATGATAGAGAATCCAAAGAAAGGGTTCTGTCTTCCTGATGATCTGCCACATGAATTTGTCCTTGACATTGCAAAGCCATACTTAGGTACGTTCTGGTCCGGGCCTTCTGACTGGACACCGTTGAAAAACAGAGCGGTATATTTCAAGGAGAACCCGGCAAATAATTATGACCGAGAGGATGTCTGGCAATTCAAAAACTTCTTATTCGTGCAATGAATCACTCATATACATCCAAAGGTGGAAAAAAACGTGAAAAAGGGCTGTGAAAAGGACAGGCATGATGAAGGGGTTCCCCATATTGGCAAGGCAAGGAAGGCACTTCTCCAAAAGCTGGCCCGGGAACAGGGAACCCCTATCTTCGTGATCGACCATGAAAAGATCCGAAAGAATTTCCTGGAATTCAAAGCGCACCTGCCATTTGTCCAGATTTACTATGCGGTCAAGGCAAATTCAAACCCTGAAATTGTAAAGACGCTTTTTAAGATGGGATGCAGTTTTGATGTAGCTTCCATGCCCGAATTCATGATTGTCTACGAAAATGTCAGGCTTATGCCCAAAAAAGAACGGCAGGACTGGATATGGGATAACATCATCTATGCAAATACGATCAAACCGATAGAAACCCTTGAAGCTCTCGATCACTACAAACCTCTGGTGACATTTGACAACAGCGAGGAACTGAAAAAGATCAAACTGCATGCACCTCACGCCGGCCTCGTATTGCGGCTGCGGGTTCCCAATACCGGTTCAATGGTCGAACTGTCATCCAAGTTTGGTGCGGACCCGGGCGAAGCAGTCGATTTGATTGCCAGTGCATTTTCTATGGACCTTGTTGTAGAAGG
>Ga0209777_10005464_pt1 | contig 14617 bp, 17 predicted proteins | sample FrelakmetHBP12HB_FD_187147 | JGI IMG/M metagenome (GOLD analysis project Ga0209777, IMG submission 187147) | Freshwater lake sediment microbial communities from the University of Notre Dame, USA, for methane emissions studies -HBP12 HB (SPAdes)... | ecosystem: Environmental > Aquatic >...
TTTATACAAGGTAAGGGAATCACTGCCTTATGAGTTCCCGGAAATTGAAGGCAAGACCAAAGTCCCGATGCTTCAGGCGGTGATCGATTTTGTCACCGACCAAGATAGCGGTGATGCCACGGCGACCCAAATCGCGGATGCCCTTGGGTTTAACCGGGCTAATGTCTCATCGTTACTGGTGAAATCAGGCAAGTTCTTTCGTACCCGTACCGTAAAACAGAGCGTCTACTACGGCGTAAAAGGGGTAGGTAATGAGTAGTTCGTTAGTTGATGTGTTGCCCTCTAAGAGTGTTGTTACACAACACAACACATCTCTTAGTAACACAACACATAGGCAACACAACGAATTTAGATACGAATTTAACAGTTTAATGGCAGGGCAACACATAGGCAACACATCGAAATAAGGTGGTTATTGAAAAAACAGGGCAACACATCCCTTTTTAAGGGATTTAGGGAGACGTGAAAATGCAAACAAAAATTAAGGAACTAACATTTGCGAAGCTGGTAACACTTGAGCCACGATTGGGAGCACTTTACAAAGAAGCGGAGGAAGCCCCTAAGTTACCCTACTGGTCAGCCAACCGTAATTGGTACAAAGAATTTAAGCCAAGGATGGTCAGGTTGGTTGGCTTCTCCGCACATACTCCGGGTAAATTAATTCATAGTTGTGAGGCTTATGACTTGGCTTATCAAACAATTTCCCAGGCTTTAATGAAATTGGAATCGGAGGAAAAACGTGCCATACAAAAATAAAAAAGACAGAACCGCAGCGGTCAGACGATACCGCGAGAAAAAGAGTGCAAATGAATTATACATTGCCAAAGCGGATAAGTTCGACTCAAGCCTTGCTGATCTTTTAAAGTTGGCAGGCTTTCAGGAAGTCCCTTATGCCGTGTTCGTTGAGTGCTCACAGGGACTTCAAGAGGATTCAAATGGGGTTTGGCATACTAAAGAGGGACGTGTAGTTTACCCTCCCAAGCAGATGTTTTTTGGGCGTAATACCATAATCGCCGGGAGTCACTTTGATGAACAGGTAAATGCATATATAGCGGCACTGCAAGACCTATGGGAATTCTGCGAAGCTGCAGACCAAAAGCGTGGGCGTGATAAACCAGAATAAGATATACAAGGTATTGGGTTCACGAAGCGTTATACGCTAGCCACGCGCTCAGTTAAAGTTTAGTGCGTCCCCACAATCAAACATTATGTCTAGGGATGGTTTTATAGTTCCGATATCCCACATTAATACAGTGTAATCCTTATTAATATTCCCTGGGAGCGTTTCATTTTGAATGGAAGGATTAGTAGTTTGGAAAGAGAGGGTAAAATGTGTAGAATAGGGGCATGCGTTATGTTATTCAATGGTTGGGTATTATTTTGACTGCGGGATATGAGGCTTACAGTCTTATCCAAACAGCGGTCAGCGGAATCCCCACAGAATCGGTTTTACATCGTTGGATATTTGTGGCAGTATTCTTCGTATTTCTCAGCTTTACTGCTTGGGCTATTATAGACAGAGACCTTCAAATTAAAGCACAACAAAAAAAGCTTAATGACCCACTAGTGCAAGATAGACAAGAAGCTCATATTTATAGAATTCAGGAGTTATTAGAAAAATGGCCTGTAAGTTTGCGTGTCCCAACCATCAGCCACATTTTACCGGGCACTTCCTCCAACGTAGAGCATATTAAAAATGATCCCAGTTATGGTTATCTTAAAGAACATCTGCCATTTGATAACCTATGGCAAAACTTTTCCGATTGGGATAGTAAAATGCAAGAATATCTAGTTAAATGCCAAAAATTAAGAAGTGAAATTGAAGTATCCTGGAAAGTGAATGGGACGACACGAACTGGAGCTTTTTCCACTCCCATATTACAAAGTTTAGAGGGTGAAAAATTAAATTTTCGTATGAGTTACGGCCGTGAACATAACTTACAAGAGATACAACATCAGGAATTGACTGCGAATAATATTCATGTGGTATATGGTAATGAATACTCAAATGACCTGACTTATGAGGACATGACTAAGGAAGAGTTATGTCGAAAACAGATTTTATGTATTGAATATCAAAAGGTTTCAGATTATTTCTTAAATAAGCCCCTCACTATTGAGACCAAACAACTATATTCGGAATTAGAAAAGTTAAGAAACGATATAGGGGTGTCCCTGAACCTATATTTAGAGCGTGCAGACTATGTGAATAACCATTGTTCGGTTTGCCCTATTGAGCAACGAGTTTCTCGTAGGGGACACGTTCAGACTTGATTATTATGTTCAAGTCATCTGTTTTTTCATATATTGTTTGTATCCTTCTTTATAATCGATATCCTCTAAAGTGAATTCGATACAATCGTTTTTAATTCCCACGCTTTTTATTTCATAATAATGATTTGCCCAATACTCTAGCTTAAAGAAAGATTTCCTAAGAGAAGGAAAACGTAATTTATCAATCATATGAATAATATAATCTTCGCTGAGTGTAATAGTGTTAATACCTACCTTAGATAGCTTAAGTTTCTCTTTCTTCAATAATTCGGACATTTCAACGGAAGTTATTTGTCCGTTGTTATATTTTTTAATCAAAGTCATGGAGTAATTTTCATTTTCAGTCACTAGGATTCCCAATTCATCAGGTGTTAACTGGGGTAACCTGTTTGGGACAAATATTAAAAAAATAAAGACAATAAACCTATTATTATTAACATTAGTTATAATGATTTTTTTTAACTCGAACACTTCTTTCCATAGAATCCAAGAAATCTCTACCCCTTGGTCGAAAAGGTAATCACGGAATTTATCTTCGGGGATCTGGTAAACCTCTGTAGTTTTCTTCTCTAGGTTCATAGCCACCTCTTTTACCTTTCATTCACAAGGAATATTTTGGCGTGGCAAGAAGTAAGCTATTTTATCACGGTATGGGATAAAAGTATTGTGGGAAAATCACACACTCCGGGGCTTACCTGAAATTCAAAAACTAGTAGCCTCCAATTTGGGTTAAACTATACCATTATCTGATCATTCCCAAAAACGGGCCTTCGTATTTGACGGTATTCGCAAGGGGAAAGAAGGATACTGGTGAAAAAGCTGGCAGGTAAATCCCTACAATATTTTAAGTTGGTTAGCCCGGCGTAGAGTAGTACATCTGTTCTATCTGGTACAAAGCGCCACCCCATACGTTAAGATGGTCTATTTTTGGCTCACAGCGCGTCACAAAGTCAGCGACAAGAAAGCGTTGAAACAGAACGGCATTGATTTTTTCGGTAACCAATAACACTTCAAGTTTGTTCTATACTCTATATTGGCAAATCTTATCCGGTACGTTTTCTATGAATAGCTTGAAAAATACGAAAATCAGATCCGACCATAGTAATCGCAATGCCCAAACAAACCAGAATAAATATCATTGGATGGTTAGTACTAAGGTCGATCAACCTCTGCCAATATAAAGCGATTCCAGTAACAAGACCAAAAACAATCACAACAGCAGCGGTGACGATAATCGCTTCTTGAGAGTTAAGTTCGTTTTTATTCTTGATCATCGTATACGAATTATATCTCTTCAAGATGAAGGTAACAAGGGTACTAAGGTAAGTACGAAAGTTTTTGTAGACATAAACGGAGCCTTACAATCGACGTAGAGGCTCTCCCTAGTTCTTTCTTGCTTAATTCTATCTATTTGAACAGCGAACGTATTGTATCAAACTCGGAAGGCAGTAAAGCAAGTACCAATGGGAACTTGTCTAACAGGAGTGCTCCCAGAAAAGAATGACTGATAATGTTACCACCGTTACCATATTTCGCCCAGATAGCTAAAATCGCACCGATAAAAATGCCGGCTATTATTAAGCCGAAAACAGCCCCGCCTATACTATTAAGCCAACCCAGCATAATAGCGGAGATGATCTTGCTCAACAGCCAGGCGATAATAGCAGCTGCGATCATAACTACTAAGAGGATGATAATGTAAGCAACAACGTTAGCCGCTTTGTCAGATGAAATGAAAGTGAGTTTGCCTCCCAGTGTTTGATAGAAGCGGCCGGCCAGGAATATGCCCAGAACTAACCCGGCAAGTGATATCACCATTTTTATCAATCCTGCTTTTAACCCAATGAAAACATTTATCGCTAATATAATCACGATTACGATATCTAACCAGTTCATGAGTGCCTTCCTTTCATCCTAAAATCGTTTTAGGTATACTACAATATGAATAAAAATTGCCTTGAGTCACTCTAGCTGGGAAGGGTCAACCCCTTTTGTGACCTATTTACGACGGCATTCACAGCCCATCTGGCAAATATACCTTTTGCTGCTTGTTGTGCTTGAGCCAATGCGTCATAGAACGCCCTTACATTAGCTATTTTGCCATTTTTGAATTCGTATATGCATATGGCTGGTGATTCCCATTTCATCCCATTGTATATTCCAGACAACTTGTGCTCAATTATACCCGTGTCTCCCTGCGTAATTATATTAATGCCAGTCTCCGTTACCTTAGAGTCTTTGTTCACTCTGCTCATCCATGTCATGAGCTTCTCAATTCGGGCAGTTCCTTTGAATATGCCTTGAGGGGATATCCATACTGCATCCTCTGTAAAGAACGAGAGAGCACCCTTTATATCTCCCGCCGTCGATGATTTAAGAAAGTCGCGAATTGCATCCTTGATTTGTTGGTCAGTCATCTCACACCTCCTCAAGTGCTTGGACTTTTATAATAAGTAGTGACACCAATACTAATACCATCGTATCCGATTGTCAATGATTTATATTCAATATGAAAGGCTCCGGATCGAATTTAATCCGGAGCCTTAACCGAGATGCACTTATTTTGGGCTTACAGAGCGTCACCATATCTACGATATCGTAATGGAAGCAGCCAAACAACAGGATGCAGCCGGGGTTATATCTACAATGTACTAAAAGCCAATTGATTTCTAATTGAACGAATAGTCGAAAGGATGATAAGATAACACCCAATAGTAGGGTGTTAAATGGCTTTAAAGAATGCCCTGGTCGCTCTAAATCAATTAAAGGATGATGGTATTATTGGAGATTATGCCATATGTGGAGGATACGCTTGTAGTTTTTATGGTATCGGTATCCCTACCTACGACCTGGATGTATTAATAGTCTTACCGTCAGATGAGGATTTCCATAGATTATATGTATATTTTCAAAATAAAAATGCAAAGATTGAGAACGTATACATCTACATAGGGGATATGCCTATTCAATTCCTACCTAATTATATTAGCCCTTTACACCACGAGGCAATTAGCAAGGCGAAAGAGGTTAAATTTGAAGGGGTCACTAGTAAATTTGTTAGCATCGAACATCTAATAGCGTTACTCTTGACAGCATTTCGATATAAGGATAAGATGAGAGTAGAAATATTGTTAGATTACGCTGACAAAGAAGTACTTCTAGATATTATTCGGAGATTTGACAATGGTCAACTACATAAAAGATACAAACAAGTATTGGCAAGCAAGGGAACAGTCTAGGATCGCCCTTGATTCAAAACGTGCCAGAGCTCCTCTCTCTGAGAAGAGAAAAATGGCTGGTCATATTGCATCTGATGTTCGTTTCTTGAAAACTGGGCGAGTAATATCTTCTAAGCACTAACTACCAAGTTTCTTTCAATTCGGTGTTTATTCCCTATTTCACTTTTGTATGTTCGGTTATGAATTTAACATTTAATGGGTCCGGGGGATTCTCAAGAACTTCTAATTCGGGCTCTAGGTGAATTGCTGCCTTCATGAGAGGGATAAAGAATTTACGTGTTAAGTCATTTCCTACACTTTCCCGGAATAGGGCAAACTGCTCTCTCAACTCTCTTATTTCTTTACGGAGGTCAGCCATATCCATTTTTAACATTTCCGTCTCTAATTTATATCTTCTTTCCGCTGTTAAAGGACGGTTACGTGACTCAACAAACCATCGACTCATTAACCCCTTAAGAGCATCAGAGTCTTTTAGTCCGTAATGACGTCGGGTTTCAACATCACCATGCTTCTCTAGATAGACTAGAACTTCTTCCCGGTGTACATTAAGCCACAAGGACTTCTGACCACCACTAAGGCCGTGTAATTCTTCAATGTCGCTATCGGTTGACTTGAACACAGGCGCGGGTTTTTTATGTTTCCGAGGTCTGCCAACCCTAGGACTTATATATTGAGCTTCATAGTCAATCTTGGTTATTGGTTTGTCTACTATCATTACCATATTTCTACCCTCTTAACTGTGTCCTTATGTATCACTATATAATATAATATATCACTGAGTAACCATAGTCAATAGATTTAAAGTGATACTTATAAATATATCTAGCTATTATATGTCATTGAGTGATATAATGTAGACAATCAGAGGATAAGATATGACAAGTGATGAATGGATGACTATTGCAGAAGCTGCCAAACACATGAAATTGAGTATCCCGGCTATCCGTAAATATATCAGATTGGGCAAAATAACGTCTTATCACCAGGGGAGATTAGTACGTCTTAAGAAGAGCGATCTCAATGCCTTTTTGGAATCCGGGCGTCGTAACTGATTGTTAACCCTGCCTGAGTTGAAGCTATAAAATTGGCGTTAATTAGGCGTTAAATTATCTATATCGATTTATGCCAGGATAATCATCTCTATGAGTCCTTGGGGTTATTACTTATTCTTGCGTCAGAGAGTGCGAGCATGACATTTTCTATCAACGAATTCAAGAGTAAAGTTTCTGATGCTGCTATGTTTGCATATTTAAGAGAATCTTTCCAAATAATACCTTCTAACGTGTTATTATGCCGTTTTAGAAGATCAATAAGCTCATTTACCGGACGTGTAAGATTGTCTCCGAAATTAGCTGCAATATTCAAGATATATGCAGTCTCCCAGCTAACATCTTTATACCGATTTCGCCAATTAGCTAGATGTTCTCTCAGAAAATTCTCTGCAGCACTTTCAGATGCCGAACCATCGAGTAATTGTCTAGAAGAAATATCCTCAGGGTTTACATCCGCTGGGCAGCATCCGACACGCTTCACCCAATCGAGTGTCTCATCAAGTAGTTTGTCATTATGATCCCTCTGTTCCTTCTTTAGCGTGTCAAATCGAATTCGACTGCTCTGTTCTAGGCTAAGTACTGCAATAAATATTCCCAAAAGCGATGCCAAACTCACGACATATTCTTTTAACGAAGGAGCAGCAATTAGCGCGAATATAAAACCGCTAGCAATAATAAAAGGACCCAAATACTTTGATTTTTGGGGGAGAAATTTCCAAGCTAACCACCCTATGACCACTATTATTAAACCTAAGATTATAACAATAATATCTTGGATGCTCATGCCTATATGCTACACAAACTAATATTTTGTGTCAATAAGGATTTGCTTCATTTAAACAACAATTAGGCGCGATTATTAGAGATGATAACTGGACACGTTTCGCTTCAATTCCCACTCTTGGTGCTACACCGTAAAGAGTAATATATCTTCTAAGCAGCGGGTCGAGCGTTCGAATCGCTCCAGGGATACCACTTTTTTTATTGTCTGTGTTTTTACCAATGCATCTATACGGAGAATCCATGTCATCTTCAGCGGTAATAGTGTGCGGTTATTTCCGCAAGGATTGACTGGAGCTTTCAATTAAAAATCCCGCAAATCGTATAAGTCTTAACCACTGTGCTGGAATCATCTCTTCTTATGGGAACATGCAGCCGATATCAACGAGACGCAACTTACTCTAGCATAAACCAAGTTCGAAACTTGATCCCCGCATGAAGTGTATATTGGTTTATTACTATTTTTTACTGTGGGATAAGAGCTTTACTTTGCCTTTATCCAGCATAGCCAGATCTTCGATTCTTACGCCACCCCATACCGGCAAATAGATCCCCGGTTCGATGCTGAAAACCATTCCATCTACCAGCGGATCGGTTGGGGCTAATGGAGAGAGGCGGGGAGCCGGGTCGTGGGTTGCCAATCCGACGCCGTGTCCGGTGCCGTGCCCGAACATGTCTCCATAGCCAGCCTCAACGATAATCTTACGGGCAAGGTTGTCGGCCTCAATACCGTTCATGCCGGTTACCATATTCATGATAGCATTCTCCTGGGCTCTGAGAACGATGCCATAGATTTTCTCGAAAGTAGCATCCGGTTTCCCGAGGCAAACCGTACGGGTCAAATCGCTGGAATATCCCCGGTATCTAGCACCCATATCAATTACAATGGGCTCTCCCGCTATAATGCAGTGATCGGAGGGTTTCGCGTGAGGTAAAGCGCCGTTGGGCCCGGCGCCGACAATAACTTCGAAGGGCATGCTCTGACTGCCCAATTCGCGCATGGTTTTTTCCAATTGCCAGGCTAGTTCCAGTTCGGTAGTTCCGGGTTTCAGGTTGGCGATAACGGTTTCAATTGCTGTATCCGAAATGTCCGCTGCTTTCTGGATGAGAGCAATTTCATCAGGCTCTTTGATAGTGCGCAATTTTTCGACCGTGTTTTTGAGCGGTATTATCTGTAATTCAGGTTTGATTATTTTTAAAATATCGGTGAGCTCCACATAGAATGAAAAGGTAACATCGGTGGATTCAAACCCGAGTTTACTTATTTTCATATTACCTATGAGCTCGGATATCCAGTTAGTCATTTTACCCTTGATTTCAAACAGGGTGAAATTCGGGGATTCTCTTTTAACCTGCTCGATATAACGGAAATCTGTAGCGATAATCATATCTTTGCTTGTGATTAACAGGTAGCCGTCCGAGCCGCTGAATCCGGATAAATAATATCGGTTTTCCGGCTGCGATATCAGAATTCCATCAACCTGTCTCTCAACTAGCTCACGGCGTAAATTATCCAGTCTTCTTTTGTTCATTTTCTGCCTCTAGTTTTGCCAGCGGGTGGGCTGCCAGGTATACTTTTTTGGCCTGGCTTTTACTGACATGGGTATATATCTGGGTGGTCTCCAGGCTGGAGTGTCCCAGCAGTTCCTGAACAACTCTTAAATCAGCACCGCCGTCCAACATGTGTGTGGCGAAGGTATGTCTCAAGATGTGCGGGTGGACCCTTTTGTTGATACCGGCATTCTTGGCATAATGGTTAACCATTTTCTGTACCCGCCGATCAATGATCCTCTTTCCCAGGCTGGTAATAAAAACAGCGTCCGTTTGTTTATTTCCGGACAATTTATGGCGACCGTGGTTCAAATACAAGGTAAGCGCTTCAGCGGCAGGTTTGCCGATGAGTACGATACGCTCTTTCTGTCCCTTGCCGATCACTCTGACTTCGTGGTTATGAATGTCGATCTGAGACAAGTTCAAGCTCGTAATTTCGCTCACACGTAGTCCGGAAGCATAAAGCATTTCTAGAATAGCACTATCTCTTTTACCAACCGGTTTGGATTTATCGGGTGCATTCAAAAGGCGAGTAATCTCGTCTGTGGTGAGAAATTTTGGTAGCCGGCGATCGAGTTTAGGAGAAGTGATCCGTTCCAACGGATTTTCAGTGATAATTTCTTCTCTTTGCATGTAGCGGTAAAATGAGCGGATAGCAGATATTTTATTTGCAATACTGGATTTGGCTACGCCAATTTGCATCAACCAGTACATGTAATCACGAAGAGTTTGTTTATCAACATCTCCCAACGCAGCGATCTTTTTTGTGAGCAGGAATTGGAAGAATCCCTTTTCTTTACCCCGTACTATATTCCCGAGCAGAGCATTGCGATAGGTGCGTACCGTATTCGGCGAGGCATTTCTACCGGCCTGGAGATACGCAAAGTACTTATCGACGATTGTCTGCATCTACGGTTATTACTAGACCCCAGTCTGGTCTTTGCCCCCTGCTGCGCTCTTACTAAAATAAAATAGCCCTAAAGCCATCTCTCTACATGTGGGAAAAATGGAGAGAGAGTACAAAATAAGGTCTTACTTAGCAGCTCTCTCAATTACGGTTTTTGCCTCCGGGACAGGCCCACGGTATTTGCACTTGGTGCATTTGGCTTGATTTTCTTTGTATTCGGTCAACATCCCCCCGCACTCGGGACATTTCTGTGGCAACGGTTTGGCATTGATGGCAAATTTACAGTTGGGATAATTGCTGCAACCGTAAAACACTTTATTTTTCTTACTATTCCGTTTCACCAATTCTTTGCCGCATTCCGGACAGGAGACACCAGTCTTGATCTGATAGTTACGTGTCGTTTTACATTCCGGGTAACCGGTGCAGGCCAGGAATTTCCCGAAACGTCCGGTTTTGATTGCCATCGGTTTGCCACATTTTTCACAAACTTCCGTGGTAATTTCATCTGGTATTTTCACCCGTTCGATGATATCCTTGGCGTTAGTCAAAGTTTTTTCAAAAGGCGTGTAGAAATCCTTGATAACGGCACCCCAATCCTTTTTCTTTTCGGCGATCTCATCCAGCTCATCTTCCATGCGGGCAGTAAATTCTACATCGAAGATATCGGGGAAATTCTTGATCAGTAAATCGGTCACGGTAAACCCGAGATCGGTGGGTTTAAGAATACCACTGGACTTGGTGACATATTCGCGATACTGGATATTCGAAAGGATAGGAGCATAAGTACTCGGTCGCCCGATACCTTTTTCCTCAAGAGCGCGAATCAAGCTGGCTTCAGTGAAGCGGGGTGGCGGTTGGGTGAATCGTTGCTCGGAGAATATCCGGATGAGTCTAAGCAAATCACCCTTTTCAAGTTCTGGCAAATAGGCGCGTTCTTCATCTTCATCAGCTTTGCCCTCATCGCGCACGTAAAGGGTGGTAAAGCCCGGGAATTTCATGACCGATGAGTTCGTACGTAACAGGTAGTGTTCGCGTATACCGATAGGTTTTGCCACGATATCAATAGCGGTATTATCATAAACCGCGGCTGCCATTTGGCTGGCGACCATACGGTTCCAGATCAACTGGTAAAGCTTATATTGATTTGCATTAAGCTGGGACTTAATAGTTGCCGGGAGACGATGAATCCTAGTGGGACGGATGGCTTCGTGGGCTTCTTGAGCGCCCTTGACCACTTTGGTAAATGTACGGGCGTGGGCGGGTAAATAACTTTCTCCGTATGTTTCTTTTATGAAATCACGCGTTTCGGTTACCGCGGAGTGGGCGACATGAGTAGAGTCCGTACGCATGTATGTAATCAAGCCGACGCTATCGCCACCGTCTACCGGTAAACCTTCATACAATTGCTGAGCGATGGCCATCGTCTGTTCGGCAGAAAAACGTAACTTGTACCAGGCTTCTTGTTGCAACGTGCTGGTGATGAAAGGTGGCGCCGGTTGACGCACAACTTTTTTGGTTTTGATTTTGTCTACTGAGAATTTGGATTTTTCCAGACGTTCTTTTACGATGGCTGCGTTTTGTTTGTTGTTTACATTGAGTTCTGTGCCGTCTGCAAATCCTATTAATTTAGCCCTGAAAGATGCTTTTTCTCCATCTTTCTCTAATTCGGCTTCGATTACCCAATACTCTACCGGTTGAAAACCGGTAATTTCGCGCTCGCGTTCTACGATGATACGCAAAGCCACGGATTGTACTCTGCCGGCTGAAAGCCCTCGGCGTACTTTTTGCCATAACAAGGGACTTAGTTTATAACCCACTAGTCTGTCCAAAATACGGCGAGCTTGCTGGGCGTCTACGAGATTCATATCGATAACGCGTGGCGATTTGAAAGCATGTTGTACCGCTTCGTCGGTGATCTCATGAAAAACTACCCGTTTCATCGGTGTTTTGCCAGGGCGGATAACTTCTGCTAAATGCCAGGCGATGGCTTCGCCTTCGCGGTCCGGATCGGTTGCCAGGTATATCGTTCTAGAGTCTTTAGCGGAGTCCTTTAACTCTTTCACCGTTTTACTTTTTGTCCGTGGTACGACATAATCTGGGGTAAATCCATTTTCGACATCTACCCCGAGTTTACTTTTAGGTAAATCTCTGATGTGTCCCATCGAGGCTTTTAATGTGTATTTATTCCCCAGGATTTTACTGAGGGTTCTCGCTTTGGCAGGGGATTCTACAATAACCAGGTCTTTTTTCGTGTTAGTCAATTTTTACTCCATATAATTCTCTGGCTTCTCTTGCCAGCACATAAGACATATTTCCGGCGGATTTGACCATGCCTTTCAACTCCATCATAGCCAGTGTACTGCTTACTGTCGATACTGGCAAGCCGCTGGTGGCACAGATTTCATCGATGTGCACCGGTTCAGTGGATAATTTTTGTAAAAGCACCGACTCGGTTTCTGATGCCGGGATCATTTCTTTAAATTCCATTTGTTGGGCTACTGCTCTGAGATTGAGCTCTTCTAGAATATCCTGGCAGTTTAGTACCAGTTTAGCACCTTGCTTAATCAATTTATTCGTGCCGTAGCTGGCAGGAGATAAAATACTACCGGGTATTGCAAGAACATCGCGGTTTTGTTCCAGCGCCATATCGGCAGTAATCAGCGCGCCGCTGCCTTCCCCGGCTTCGGTGACGAGTGTTCCCAGCGTCATTCCGCTTAAGATCCGGTTGCGGCGCGGGAAGTGGTCTGGGCGGGGTTTGATACCAAGCGGGTATTCGCTAATGATAGCTCCGTTCTCCACAATTTGTTTCGCCATATTAGCATTTTCCGATGGATAAATTATATCCAACCCGCATGCTAGTACGGCAAAAGTCCTGCCGCCGGCATCAAGGGCAGCCTGATGAGCGATGGAATCCACTCCACGCGCTAATCCGCTGACAATCGTGATATTGTTCCGTGCCAAGTCAGTGACAATCTCCTCGGTAACCTGTTTTCCGTATATAGTTACCCGCCGTGTGCCTACGACAGCCAGGCACCACTCATCCGCAGTTGTGATTGTGCCTTTAACATAAAGAATCGGCGGGTAATCATAAATTTCTTTGAGACGAGCTGGATATTTCTCATCATGCCAGTTGTATACCTGAATACCATACTTCGTTAATTTTCCCATTTCGGTGTCTAAATCAATCTTGGGGCGCCAGGTGGTTATCGCCTTGACTACGGAATCATCCAGTTGGGCGTGCTTCAGTTCGGCACTCGTTGCACTCCAGGCATTCTCCAGATTGCTGAAATGGGTTTCTAATTGATTGAAACGTACGCGCCCAATCGAGGGAATGAAACTGAATCCTACCCAGTATTTCAATTGTTTGTCAATCATTTCCACAATATTAGATATGATAGCACAGGGTTAACGCAGGGACAATTAAGGGAATTGAAAACGAAGTTTCGAGAGGGTTTAATCTTTGTGCCCCCATAATAACAACGAACATACCAGCGTAATGATAAACAATACTACCCCGATGATTGTAAAGGCTAACGCGAAATTGTATTGGTCGGCAAGTTTGCCGATAATCGGAGTAAGTAATCCGGCACCGCCGCGGCTGGCAAAATAGTAAAAACCGAGGATAGTGGAACGATTTTTGGGCGAAGCATTTGCAATAACATATGATTCTGAAACCGGCATGGCGACGTACATACACGTGCCTAAGGCCAATAATAATATGGGCAGCAACCACCAGTAATGTACCAGACTTAATAGGTAGATCAGGGGTCCGGCCGCCAGGCTGACAGCAAGCATAACCGGAATTTTGCCTTTATGGTCGGAGATAGAACCGCCGATCGGTCCGGCTAATAGACCTGCAATGTGACCTACCGAAAGCATTAACGACCCTAACCAGGTAGCTTGTTTCAGTTCATCAACAACGAACAGTGGGATAAAAGAAAGCGTCGAGAAAACAAATATCTGTACTGCAGAACCGATGATAACGAAGGCAGTCAACCTACGGATATAGCCGGGTTGGTTAATTTGAATAGATTGCGTAGTCGTTCCCGTGGCGTGTGGTTTCTCGCCGACTTTTTGTCTTTTCAAGATAATGTATAAGTAAATGCCGTAAATGATCGTAGGTATAGTAAGCAAAGCGAAAAAACCCCGCCAGGTAAACCATACTGCTAATCCGGCTGCCAGTAACGGCACCACAACATTAGCGAGTGTGCCCCCGATTTGATGGATACCGAGTGCCCTCCCCCGTTTTTCTACCGGAATCGTATCCGCCAGCAGGGGAGAAGCTGTTGGATGGTAGCCTCCGCCTAGAATCCCCATCAGGACCATGGCAACAACCATGAACAGATAAGTCGGCGCGAGTCCGACTAGTAACCCGCAGAAGGCAACTCCAGCCACACCGACGGTGATCAGGATGCGGGGCGCAATTTTCCCACCGAGCCAGCCACCTGGGAGTTGGCTAATCCCGTATGCCAGTGTGTATGAACCAGTGAGCCAGCCGGCCTGGTAGTAGTCCAGCCCGAACCCATCGCGAATGGCCGGCAATAGCGGTTGAACAATAAATCCGGGGACGTGGTGCATGAAGTGTGCCAGCACGAACAGAGGCACCAATCCGGGGAAATACTTACGGAAAAAGGCTTTTTGTTTTTGAAACATTTTATTTACAATTTACTCTTGGTTGTAAACGGACTTTCATATTGAACACAAACATTAGGTAAATTTTAGCAGATTTAAGAAAGATGTGCTGAAATGCTGCAACATGGTTTGAAAGACATCGAGGTATGGATGGCGGAGAGAGTGGGATTCGAACCCACGGT
>Ga0209777_10005465_pt1 | contig 14617 bp, 14 predicted proteins | sample FrelakmetHBP12HB_FD_187147 | JGI IMG/M metagenome (GOLD analysis project Ga0209777, IMG submission 187147) | Freshwater lake sediment microbial communities from the University of Notre Dame, USA, for methane emissions studies -HBP12 HB (SPAdes)... | ecosystem: Environmental > Aquatic >...
CAGCGCGCAAAACTTATACATATTCCTCCACAATGGATATGGGCAGGGCGAGTGGCTTAGCCCGGACATAGCGTCAGCCTCCTAAGCTGAATGCCGGGGGTTCAAATCCCCCCTCGCCCGTTGTAAAAGATGTATGTTTCCCTTATTTAGTGCATTTTAATACTTCCTCTATCAGATCTGATAACCAATGAGGCTAGCAGGTTTTATTACCATCACCCGCCCGAAAAATTCATTCGTTGCCGGCCTTGCAGCCATCGTTGCTTATCTGATTGACACCGGTACGGTAATTCCTGAGACTCTTCTCCTATTTTTTATCGTGGTACTGATCACAGCTGCCGGCAATGTCATCAATGATTTTTTCGATGTAAAAATCGATGCGATAAACCGTCCTGATCGTCCTATACCCTCAGGTGCAGTTACCAGGGCAGGCGCACGGGGATTTGCCGTCACCCTGTTCCTTGCGGGGATTCTCGTGAGTTTTTTTACCAATTCACTCTGTATTGGTATTGCGGCCATAAACTCGCTTATCCTTATCGCCTATGCAGGAAAACTCAAGCGAACCCCATTGCTTGGTAATATCACCGTGGCATACCTTTCGGCAAGTATCTTTTTATTCGGTGGAGCGCTGAACGGCCTGGACGGGCTGGTCCGTATCATTCCGATCGCAGCCATCACCTTCTTTGCTATGCTATCCCGTGAGTTGTTGAAAGATGCAGAGGATGTTGAAGGCGACAGGGCAGGAGGGGCAGATACGGTACCAATCCGGATCGGCATTAAAAAGACTGCAGAGTTTGCCCTTATTATAACGGTTCTTGCAGTCGCGGCGAGTTTTATTCCTTATTTCTGGTGGGGTGCATGGTACCTTTGGGGTATCATGGCAGTTGATATCATTATTATTATTGCAGCGTTGCGAGGGCTGAACTGTGAAACCCCCGCGTGTGTGAAAGTTTCAATGGCCTCTTCACTCCTGAAAGCCGGGATGTTTGCCTCGCTTATCGTGTTTACGCTGTCTGCAGTTTATTTATGATGCGATTAAAAAGAAGCAGTACACCGAGCAACAGGTTTATCCCCTGATCGTTCCTCAACTTACCCTGAGGGAGTAATGCCAACAGTCATCCAGAAAGGGGATACATTCTTTGCACAAAAAGGGGCGTATTTCGAAGGAAATGTGAAGATTGACGGGAATTTCATCGTGCCTGCCCACACTCATTTCTGGGGACGCCTCCTGGTTACGGGAACCCTTGAACTGGGTCCGCGGTCCAGCGTTGCGCTTGATGTAACCTGCTGGAATGCTATTATCGGAAGCCAGTCAAGGATCAAAGGACCACTGGTGGCACATGGGGACGTTACGATCCTGGATCATGCTGTAGTTCATTCTGTGAAGGCAGGAGGAAAGGTCATCCTGCGCACGGGGGTCCATGTTGGAGACGTTACGAGCAATGATTCCATCATAATCCACGGCAGGATTAAAAGCGGGAAATTAGTGGGTAAGAATATGAAGGTCCTCGGGAATTAATTTTGGATCAATTCCCAGCATCGCCACCTCGTAGATGTCCGCCCAGTTGACGAGTGTCTCGACACATCCTTCTTTTATCGTAACTATTCCCATTGCGACCAGACCTATCTTGTCTGCCATATCGATACCCTCTTTCACTTCAGACAAGCAACCAACCCCGATGATCGCTTTCGGGTGATACTTCTTCACTATCCGTTTGATGAATGAAGAGCCAGGAACGATAAAAATCCGGTAACCCATTTTCTCGAGAATCATCCGTGCTTCGCCAACAGTACACTGCCCGCAGCCCCGGCACTTCAGCCCTTCCGGCGTGAGGTGGGCGGGGCACTTCGATGAGCGCAGGCACTGGGGTATGAAGACAGCCCGTTCTGAAACCGGAATGCGTTCGAAATCCATAGTATTCATGGCGTTGTGAAGTTTAATCAAAAATGAGAGCATCTCACGCTCTTCAAGACCAAGGAGCCGGAAGAATGCCTTCATTAATCCTTCGAAGAATACAAGCCCGGACCTGATCAGCCTGGGAAAATACAGCCTGCCTTTCCTTATGGAATATAAGGAAATGATGACGAGAACAAAGGCCGTGAGCAGAGCTCCAAGGATGATGATGACCGTTATTTCCCCGATCAGATACATCAGGTTATTCCAGGTGAGAAAATCAAAATCCATTGCCGTGAAGGTATGCTATCGCAGGTTTATTTTGTACTCTTAAAGGATAAGATTAAGTCGATGGTAATGGGCGGGTGCAGCACACCCTGCTCGGTGATAATCGCGGTGACAAGATTCATGGGAGTTGCATCAAATGCATAATTTTTCACTACGGCAGCGTCAGGAACATATACCCGGCAGCCCATTGTCGTCACTTCCTCCCTGCCTCGTTCCTCGATTATCACATCCAGTTCCGATTTTCGGGTATCAAATGTCGAGAGTGGTGCGGCCACATAGAAGGGAATATTGTGATAGCGGGCGCAGACCGCATGCATGTAGGTGCCAATCTTGTTAAAGACTGTGTCGCAGGTGATGCGGTCTGCACCAACAATAACAGCGTCGATAGTGCTCGTACGCATCAGGTGTGCAGCGGTAGAATCAGTGATTACCGTTACATCAATTCCGTCCTGGATCAGTTCCCATGCGGTGAGCCGGGAACCCTGAAGTAACGGGCGGGTCTCACACGCGATCACGTTTACCTGTTTACCCCCCCTGACTGCAGAACGGATTACTCCCAGTGCCGTGCCCCATGAAGAGCAGGCGAGTGCACCGGCATTACAATGGGTAAGAACGGTACAGGTATCGGGAAACAGTGCAGCTCCATGGTTTCCAATTGCATGACAACAGGCAGTATCTTCACGGGCGACTGCCTCAGCTTCCTCGAGAGCAACCCTGCGTGCTGAAGGAATATCCTGGAGAGGTGCAATTTTAGCGAGCACCCGGTCTATTCCCCAGCCAAGGTTGATCGCGGTCGGGCGGGTTGCCCTCAGGATCTCTGCATTCTTATACACATCAGAAAAAAATGCAGTCAGATCGTTTTTTTCGCAGACGCGGGTTGCGAGCGCAATTCCGTATGCCCCCGCCACACCGAGCGCCGGGGCCCCTCGTATCTCAAGCCGGTTGATTGCAGTTGCCAGTTGCCCGATGCTTGGGCATTCAACGATCGTATATCTGCCCGGAAGAAGTGTCTGGTCAATATAACGGATGCTTTCAGTCCCCGTATCCCACCAGAGAGTGGCAGTCTCGTTCACCCTGACCGCGTCCTGATTGCATCTATATATGCCCGCATTGCTGCCGATCCTCCGGATGCAACGCTGTCCGGGATATCTCTCGGTGCTGTGGCGGTGCCTGCGACGTAGATCCCCGGGCGCAACGTTGCAACAGTATCGAGAGCATCATGCACTGATCTGATGAACCCGGTGTCTTCGAGGGGGATACCGAATCGTTCTCCAATCTGCCCGGTTTTTTCAGCCGGCCCGATGCCAACTGACAGCACAACAAGATCAGGATGGAGCACCTGGATCTCTGAAGTCTCAGAATTCTCAACCTGCATGGTCAAGCCATTCCGGTCAGTAAGTACATCAGAAGGCATGCCCCGGAGGAATCTGACCCCCAGTGCTTTTGCCCTTTCAAAATATTCCTCGTACCCCTTGCCGTAGGAACGGATATCCATATAGCAGATGATTACATCAGTTTCAGGGTTTTTCTCCCTGATCAGTATCGCGTTTTTGATCGCCTGCATGCAACAGACGCAGGAACAGTACGGGCGGTTAATGGTCATATCCCGGGAACCCACGCACTGGACGAAAACGATAGTCTTTGGTACTGCGCCATCGCTCAGGCGTTTGATTTTTCCGCCGGTGGGCCCGCTTGCGTTCATCATCCGCTCCAGTTCAAGGCTGGTAATCACATCGGGGAGCACAAGATGGCCGAACTGCGTCTTGTTCGTTGCATCGAACACTGCATACCCTGTGCTGATCACAACACTTGCCGCCTGGATGGTGAACTCCTTTGGGGCATCCTCATGGAGAACCGAACCCGGACCGCAGGCATCGTAGCAGAGCCCGCATTCAATGCAGTGATCCGGGTCCCTGATGACAATATCCGGAACAGACTGGGGCTGTGGCTTATAGATCGCTTTTCTGACGCCGATACCAGCGTCGAACCGGTTGTACACTTCGACCGGGCAGATCTGAATGCAGTCACCGCACCCGTTACAGGTTGATTCGTCCACGTACCTGGGGTATTTTTTTACCGTCACGGAAAAGTGACCCACGGTTCCTTCTATCTTTTCAACTTCTGCACAGGTATAAAGAGTAATGTACGGGTTTCGCTGAACGTCAACCATCTTGGGGGAGAGGATACACATCGAGCAGTCATTTGTCGGAAATGTTTTATCCAGTTGTGCCATGTGCCCACCGATTGACGGTTCACGTTCGATTAAGTGCACATGTATACCATGCCCGGCAATATCAAGCGCTGCCTGGATCCCGGCGATCCCAGCACCTATAACAACCACATCACCCATGGTGGCCATACTCCCTGGCAAGCTCCACGTAAGAAACCGCGTTATTGAGGATATGCTGTTGCTGGGCCGGATCCGTCTGCCTGACGATCCTGCCCGGCACACCAATGACCACAGAGTTCGGTGGGATATCCTTGCCTTCCGTGATTACGGCACCTGCTCCGATGATTGATCCGTCACCTACCTTCGCACCATTGATGATGATCGCCCCCATACCGACCAGCACTTGGCTGCCTATTGTACACCCATGCAGGATGGCCCCATGCCCGACTGATACATCATTACCAATGATGACCGGGAATCCTTTGCTTGTATGCACCACACAGTTATCCTGAATATTCGAGCGGTCGCCAATCACGATCCTGTCCTTATCGGCCCGGATAACAGCGCCAAACCAGATCCCAACCTGTTTTCCAACCGTGACATCACCGATGACGGTGGCATTCCCGGCCACAAAAAGCGGCACGCCGGAGACCTGAACATCCATATGCATAATAACATAGGAAATTAAGAATCAAACTGTATGAAGGTTATGGTAGGGGGTACTTTTGATCCCCTCCACGATGGACATAAACACCTCCTGAAACGCTCATTTGAGGTAGCCGGACCCGGTGGTCACGTAGTAATCGGCCTTACGAGTGATTCTTTTGCGAGCCGCAAAAACCATCCGATACGCCCGTTTGCCACCCGGAAAGCAGATCTCGAGCGATATGTGTCTTCAACTTTTCATTCAACCCAATGGGACGTCGAGCCACTGAATGACCGGTATGGCTCAGCTCTGGACACAGATTTTGATGCACTGATTGTATCTGAAGAGACGCTTGCCGTAGCTATCGAGATCAACAAATTACGTCGTGAAAAAGGACAAAAAAAAGTAGATATACACCAGATCAGCTGCGTTCTTGCAGAGGATGGACGCTGGATCTCGAGTACCCGGATCTACCGTGGTGAGATTGATATCCACGGCAATCTCCTGCATTGACCTGCAGCAGGTTTTATTAAAAACCCTCTTTGTCCAAAAGTGGTATCGGACACGTTGTCTCATCATTGTAGTATCTACAGGTCATTTACCGTTATGGTGACCCATCAAGGTTAATCACCTATAGCCACGATAACGGGTAAAACCCTGAACATATCCTGGAGATGCCGGGGAGAGGGACCGTAAAAAAAAAGTAATTATTTCCGTTGTGCATTGGCGATCGCGAGTATCCCCATAATTGTTGCACCCACGGTTACAACCGGGGATAACGGGGCCTGTGTAGCAGTCGGAAGAACTGGCACGGCCGTTATATTGGTTTGAACCTGTGTCCCGGGGGTTGCGACTGAGGCTGGTGTTGCAGTTGTCGTTAAAGGAACAGGTACAGCATTGCCCCGTTGGGAGGTACTTCCTGTCTTATAGATACTGTCCGCTCCATACTGGTTTGATACAGTAAACCTGACCTCATAGGATCCTTCAAACGGGTACACATGGGTCGGATTCTGTTCTGAAGACCCGGTTCCATCTCCGAACTCCCAATCCCACGCGGTTGGATTACCGGCGCTGAGGTCGCGGAATTTCACGACAAATGGTGCCTTACCCTGACGACTATCGACGGTAAATTCAGCGATTGGTGACTGGGTTACCGTGATGTAATCTACCTTCGTTGCGGTATCTTCTCCATAGCTGTTTAATGTGCTCAGGGTCACCGTGTACTTGTTCGTTGACGAGGAGTCAGAGGTAGTATAACTATGCGTGGGGTTCTTTTCGGCTGACGTTGCACCATCACCGAAATCCCATTTCCACCTCGTTGGATCTCCCGTCGATAAATCAGTGAACTTCACGGTAAACGGCGAGATCCCTTTCGCATTATCTGCCCTGAAGTCAGCTTGCGGGGTGTTTACCACCGTGATATAGTTTTTCTTCGTAAGACTGATTGCAGTAAAGGCATCTGATGCAATCAGGGTAACATCGTATATGCCCGGCTCGCGGTATATATGGTCCGGGTTTTGCCCGGTTCCAGCAGTCCCGTCACCGAAATCCCATTTCCAGTCAGAGGGGGAGTTGGTTGACAGATCCGTGAAATGAATATACTGGTTCACACTCACTCGCGTTTTATCAGCTTTGAATTCAACCCGGGGACCTTCTTTAACCGTTATCAGGTTTGTCTGAACGTTTGTGTTCTGGCCAAAGATGTTTTTCACGGTCAGTGACACCGTATATGAACCGTCGTGGTTGTAGAAGTGCAGCGGGGGTTTTTGCTCGCCGGAACTCTGGCCATCTCCAAAGTCCCATGACCAGGAAGCGGGGTTACCAACAGACGTATCAATGAACCGGACGTATTGCACCCGGGTGCCTTGCTGGTATGACGGTATCTCCGTTATGAAATCTGCATCCGGCTCAACACCTGCCGTGATATAGTTTGATTTTCTCTCGGTAGCCTTCCCGTTATTATTTGTCGCTGTGAGGGTCACCGTGTAAATCCCTTTTAACGCGTATGGGTGGGTGGGGTTCTGATCAGCTGAAGTAACCCCGTCACCGAAATCCCATAACCAGGTTGTCGGTGAATTGAGTGTTTTGTCCGTAAAGAGAACAGGAGTATTGACGCTGACTGTAGTAGTGTCTGCAACAAAATCGATCGCCGGCACTCCACCAGCGATAATCGTCTGGGATGTACTGTCTTTATTGAACCCGCGGGTCACCGTAAGATTGACATGAAATGCACCCGGTGACGAATATGTATAGACAGGATTTGGCTGTGTTGACGTGCTGCCGTCTCCGAAATTCCAAATCCAGGTTTCAGGGTTTCCTGCCGACATGTCGGAAAACTTTACTACAAGCGGGGCTTTTCCCTCCCTGGGATCAGCGGTGAACTTAGCGTTCAGTGCTGGTATCACATGAATGAAGTATGCCTTCGAAACATCTGACGTACCATATTCATTCGATGAAGTCAGCGTCACGGTATACTCGCCACTGGACCAGAATATATGAACCGGATTCTGGTCTGACGATTCCTTACCGTCACCGAAATTCCAAATCCAGGAAGTCGGGTAACCTGTCGATCGATCGGTGAACTCTACAGCCAGCGGAGTATTTCCCGTTGTTGGTGTACCTGAAAAATCAGCCTTGGGCGCGAGTCCGATAGCAATATAATTCTCTTTTATTTCAGTGCTGGATCCGTACGGATTCGTTATAGTGAGTTTTACCGTGTACAACCCCTTACTGATGTAGATGTGGGTGGGATTTTGTTCTGTTGACCCTGCACCATCACCAAATTCCCAAAAATAGTTCAGGGGCGTTGTCCCGGTTGAATGATCCCGGAATGCGACCGTTGCCGGCACCGTGTTATATGCGTATAGCGCATCAAAATCGGCAACAGGTGCCAGTCCAACGGTGATGTAGCCGGATTGCGAGCTACCGGATGCACACGCCCCGGGTGTCAGCAAGGCTAAAAGCAGCACAGTAATGGCTGCATAAAATCCGTAATTTTTTTGTTTCATGATCATTATAAACCAGACATATTTACAACACTCTATATATTAACATTCCTCATAACCCAATTCACAATAATCAACGAATATTTGTATATTTCTGCAAAAATCACCGATTTTTTAATAAAAATAGGAATGACGCACCTCATCGCCAGGATGTGGAGTTGAGCAGGGATATTAAAAAAAATTCAGATTATATGACTGGTCAAATCCTTTGAGATAACCCAGTCACAGTAGTAACAATGGAGCCCTTTTGGAAGCACATTAAATTTGCTCAGAATAGGTTCGTTAGTATTGGAGATGCATCCCGGGTTGGGGCACCGGACGATCCCTTCAATGAGCGTCGGGATCTCGACCCCCTTCTTTTCACACACTTTAAAATTCCTTATAATATTGATTGTTGCGCGTGGTGAAATGAGTGCGATCCGGTCGACTTCCTCTTTTGAGAGTTCCCGGTTGGTAAGTTTGACGATATCCTTACACCCCATATTCCTGCTCGGAACATTGGTCGCGATCGAAAGAGCTTCCTGAGTCGTGCCGGTGATCCCGAGGATCTTCACGACATTGAGTGCCTCGCCTCCATCGATATGGTCGATCACCGTCCCGTTCTTGATCCGCCGGACCAGGAGCCCTTCATTTTCGGTTGTTTCGGTTTTCTTCATTGTATAACCCGCATGAGCATGGCCATCCGTACGGGAACCCCGTTCCGTGATTGTTCAAAGTAACGTGCGTACGGCAATTCGTCGACCCTCGGGTCTATCTCATCCACCCGGGGGAGGGGATGGAGAATGATAAGATTGTTTCGTGCACCACAAAGAAGTTCCGGGGTGATACGATAGCTTGATGCGACGTTAAAGTAGGATGCCGAGTCAGGGAACCGCTCCCGCTGGATGCGGGTGACATAAAGGACATCCACATCACTGATTACTCCATTGAGATCGTCATGTTCAACAATCTCCATCCCCTTATCTGAAAGCTCAGCTGAAAGATTCGCAGGAAGTTCAAGTCCTTTTGGAGACATAGTATGTAGCCGTACATCGTAAAGCGAGAGTGCTGAGGCCAGTGAATGTGCAGTGCGTCCATATCTGAGGTCACCGATAAGGGCCACATCAATTTTATCGATGGGCATTGACTGGCGGATTGTGTACAGATCAAGGAGTGTCTGGGAGGGGTGCTGACCTGCACCGTCCCCGGCATTGATCACCGGGACGGTAGAAAATTCAGCAGCAAGTCTCGCTGCTCCCTCTTTCGGGTGCCGGATAACAATTGCATCCGCATACCCGCTTACTACCCGGACCGTATCGGCAAGCGTCTCTCCTTTGGCTATAGAGCATGCTTCAACGCTTCCGACAGATAAAGAGGTACCTCCCAACCGCGCCATTGCGGATTCAAAAGACATCCGTGTCCTTGTGCTTGGCTCAAAGAAAAGTGTGGCAAGGATTTTACCGTACAAGGCATTCTTATCATATTTTCCCCGATCAAATTGCCGCGCATGGTCCAGCAGATTGTCGATCTCGTCCCGATCAAAGTCCCCAATGGATATGAGATGTCGCGTTTCCACCCCTCCCGGTTCGTTCGTACGATTATTGGATGTTCCTGTTCTAATTACCTATCTTTTGGATGAGCTGCCCGGATGGTTTACTGAAATCCGGAAACGTAAACGTATCCGCGTTTTTCTACAGAAATGATATTTATCCGATCATTACGCATTTTTATTGAAACAATCAGAATGTAATGGGTGAATAGTGGTGCAGATACCTGTTGCGCGACCGGCCCTCGGTCAGGATGAGATCTCAGCGGTTACCGCTGTGTTGGAATCCGGCATGCTGGCTGCAGGAGAACGTGTTGCAGAATTCGAGAAAAAATTTGCTGATTATTGCGGCACAACACATGCAGTTGCGATAAATAACGGGACCGCAGCTCTCCATGCGGCTCTGCTTGCCGCAGATATCGGGTCTGGCGATGAAGTTATCGTTCCTTCATTTTCGTTTATCGCTACAGCATCAGCTGTTTCAATGACCGGGGCAAAACCGATCTTTGTTGATGTGAATGAGCAGACATTCGGGATCGACCCGGCACAGGTTGAGGGTAGTGTGACCCCAAAGACCAAGGCAGTTATTGGAGTACATCTCTTCGGTCAGCCGTTCGACGTACCGGGTATACAACACGTCTGCGAATTGCATAACCTTATATTAATAGAGGATGCTGCACAGGCACACGGTGCCATGTATAATGCTGAAAAGAGCGGGGGATTTGGGCAATTAGGTTGTTTTTCATTCTATGCAACAAAAAATATGACCACGGGTGAGGGGGGTATGGTTACAACCAGCGATAAGGCTTATAACGAGCGTCTGCGCCTGCTCATCAACCATGGGCAGAGCGAGAAATACCTTCACACCCGGCTTGGGTATAATTACCGCATGACTGATGTGGCTGCTGCTATCGGGCTCGTTCAGCTGAAGAAGCTGGAGAAGTTCAATATGCGACGCCGGAAAAACGCAGAGTATTATGATACTCATATCTCGGTCAAAGGGCTTGTGACTCCCGCTGTGGCACCAAGAATGCACCATGTGTATCACCAGTACGTGATCCGCCTGACCGATGAATTTCCTATGAAGCGTGCCGGTTTTATGGAATACTTAAAGGTAAAAGGAATTGGAACTGCAGTGCACTACCCTATCCCGATCCATCACCAGCCGCTCTATGCCCGTGCTGACGAACCCGATTCCTGTCCTGTCTCGACCAGTCTTGCATCTTCTGTGCTGAGCATCCCTGTTCACCCGTTGCTTGACCAGAAGGAGCTTGCTTATATCTGTGATGCAATCAACCGGGTGAAATGAATGGACGTTGGTGTTATTGGTGTCGGAACAATGGGAAAAAACCATGTCCGTGTATATTCAGAATTAAAAAGTGTGGATTCGCTGGGTATTTATGATGTGAATACCCCGGCTGCAAAAGCCCTTGGTGAAAAACACGGCGCAACCGTATATGGATCAATCAACGAACTCCTTGACAATTCTGATGCAGTCAGCGTTGTCGTGCCGACGCAGTTCCACTCAGGGGTAGTAGGGCAGGTTTTTGCGAAGAAAAAATCCGTTCTTATTGAAAAACCAATTTGTGCTACAGCTGAGGAAGCCAGACAGCTGATGAAAACAGCGCCGGAAGGCATTACCGTCGGTGTCGGGCATATCGAACGGTTCAACCCGATCGTTGCCGAGATCAAAAAGATCGTGAAAAATCCCCTGTATATGGAGTTTAAACGGCATAACCCCTCATCGGCAAGGATAACCGGAAGTTCCGTTGTTGAAGACCTGATGATTCATGATGTTGATATACTCCTGAATGTATTCTTCCCGGATCCCTGCGATATTCACAGCGTTGGCAATGCGGATGTCATGAGTGTACTGATGAACTGCAACAACATCCCGGTTTCCCTTTCAGCAAGCCGAAAAGCATCAAAAAAGATCCGGTTATTTTATGTTGAGGAAGAAGAGTTCACCATAGAAGGGAATTTCATGACTCAGGAAGTCACCATCCACCGCAAACCCGGTCAGTACCATGTCGAAGCGGAGCGATACGTGCAGGAAAATATCATCGAGAAGGTGATGGTCAACACGGTCGAACCGCTGAAACGCGAACTGGAAACATTTATTGGCTGTGTGGACAAGAACCGGCCGTTCCTGATCCCCCCGGAAGAGGCAATCCGCAACCTTGAGTTCTGCGAAAAAGTCAGTTTTGCTCGGTAAATCCGGAAGTGAATGTGACCATGAGACTTGACGCAATGATACGGAAACGGGGACCTATCAAAAAAATAGGTGTTCTCGGCATGGGTTATGTGGGCATTCCCGCTGCAGCTCTCTTTGCAGACTCCCCGGTATTTGATTTTGTCTACGGGTTCCAGCGGGACTCCTCGTCGTCTGGTTACAAAATCGCAATGCTGAACCGGGGTGAAAGCCCCCTCAAAGGGGAAGAGCCCGGGCTTGAAGATCTCTTAAAAAAAGTCGTTGCAGCAAAAAAGTTCGCTTGTATTTCTGACTTTTCAAGGATCGCAGAACTGGATGCTGTAACTCTCTCAATCCAGACACCGTTTTTGAACAAGGAAGACCTGCTGCCGGATTTCACTGCCCTGATGGAGGGAATTAAGAATGTGGGCCTTTACCTCAGGCCCGGCATGCTCGTGGTGCTGGAATCCACGATCACACCCGGAACCACTATCGGGATCGCACGAGAGCTCCTTGAAAAGGAGTCCGGCCTTAAGGCGGGTGTTGATTTCGCTCTTGCCCATGCGCCTGAGCGGGTAATGGCAGGCAGACTGCTGCGCAATATCCGCGAACATGACAGGATTGTTGGCGGAATTGACAAAGTGAGCACCAGAAGGGCAACGGAACTCTACTCACCCGTTCTTACCTTGGGTAAAGTGATCCCCATGTCCGCGACTGCCGCGGAAGTAACAAAGACCACGGAAAACACGTTCCGCGATCTCCAGATCGCTGCTATCAATGAACTTGCACTCTACTGTGAAGCAATGCGTATCAATGTATATGATGTCCGTACTGGCATTGACAGCCTCAAGGGTGAGGGTATCACCCGTGCCATACTCTGGCCGGGTGCGGGGGTCGGCGGACATTGCCTGACAAAAGACACGTATCACCTTGAACGGGGTGTCCAGATGCTGGGAAAGGATCTCCTCGATTACCCAAAGGGTGAACCATCGCTCTATGTGCTTGCCCGCCGGATCAACGATTTTATGCCCACCCATATGTTCCATCTCACATTGGATGCGCTGAACCGTGCAGGGCGTTCTCCTCAAGGTGCAAAGGTCGCGATTCTCGGATGGGCGTTCCTCGCCAATTCTGATGATACACGGAACACCCCCCCGGAACCATACCGGGATAACCTCATCAAAGCCGGTGCGACAGTATGCGTTCATGATCCTTATGTAAAAGAATATCCCGGTGTTCCTATCTTCCAGAACCTTGAAGAGTCGTTAAAAGGAGCGGATGCAATCGTGCTCTTTGCCGGGCACGACCTGTACAAAAACCTGGATCCGAACCATATCCTGACTCTCTCCGGAAAGGCACACCCGGTAATTATTGATGGCCGGAATATGATTGACCCCGACCTTTTTATCAAACAAGGGTTCATATACAAAGGGATCGGACGCGGCGATAAAAATATGCATAAAATTTTTTAGGAAACGTCCAGTTCCGTGAATGTATCTCCTTTTGATGTAAGGGTTAAAATCCGGTGTTAACACTATTTTTTCACGTATTCAGTCCCGTCGACCTGTTCAATGGTAATTTTCAGATTATTTCGAATCTTAAAAAAAGATAACTTATTAATCGGACGTTGAAAAATATATAAGAGAATGCTTCTCTCTTTCGCAGTCCTGCTTTTCATAATTGCCCTCTTTCCCTATCTGATATATTTATTGGGTATTTATTTTGGCAAAAAAACAGATGAAGTTCCTGCTCTCCCCATGTATCCTGATATCAGCATAATAATGTCGGCTTATAATGAAGAACGGGTTATCGGGAAAAGAATTGCTAACATTCAGGAGTGCCACTATCCCAAAGAGAGGATTGAAATTATATTTGTTGACGACTGCTCAAGCGATGATACGAAAAATCTGGCAAAATCGTCTTTAGAACATTCCGGAATTACCTATCAGCTCATTGCAAATAATGAACGACTGGGAACAAACAGATCGTATAATTTTGCAATCAGTAAAGCAAGTTACCCGATTATTGTGACCACTGACGCCGATGTTTTTTTTGAACCTGATGCACTCAAATACCTTATCGGGCGTCTTTTAAGTAATGAAAAAATTGCCGCAGTAGCCGGAGAACTCAGACCAATCATGAACGCCAATAGCACAACAATGCTTGAAGGGGTCTATAGATCATTTTATGGCCGTATGTGTGCATGGGAAAGCGCTCTTGATTCAACGTATAATTTTAACGGAGCTCTGGTTGCATTTCGTTCAGATCGTATCAGGAGGATCAATGATAAACTCGGGGCTGATGATGCGAATACTGCATTTGAAGCAATCCGGAAAGGATATCGTGCTGTGTATGAGAGTAAAGCAATTGTTTATGAGGATATTCCCGAGAGTTTTACCGTCCAGTACCGCCAGAAGACCCGAAGGGCAACGGGACTCATTGAAGCCACCCTCTCAAATCTGGATCTATTAGGGAAAAATACCTGGTTTTCACGATTTTTTTACCCGCTCCGGATTTTCATGTATGTATGCTCGCCTGTCATTTTTTTCCTCTCTGTTGTAGTATTCTGTCTTTGGATATTCCTGTATAATCCGCTCTTCCTCTTCTGGTTCATAGTACTCCTGGCTGGTGCAGGGATCTCCTGGAGACAAAATCTGGTTTTTGCTTTTATCCTGAACCAGTTTTATCTCCTGGCAGGCTTATTGAATCTCGGTAAAGATATGCGGGTATGGGACAGCACATCTGATAAAAAAAAGTAAACTTTGATTGTCCCATAGGAATCTGATTTTTATTGCTCTTTAAAAAAACCTTGTTTTTTCAATAAAAGATAAAACATATATTGGCGGAGGGGACAATACCTGTCCCCCCGGACCGCCCTTGCGCTATGCGATAGTGATATAT
>Ga0209777_10005466_pt1 | contig 14613 bp, 13 predicted proteins | sample FrelakmetHBP12HB_FD_187147 | JGI IMG/M metagenome (GOLD analysis project Ga0209777, IMG submission 187147) | Freshwater lake sediment microbial communities from the University of Notre Dame, USA, for methane emissions studies -HBP12 HB (SPAdes)... | ecosystem: Environmental > Aquatic >...
TTTGCTGGGCGTAGGTGGACGGTTGACGGTGACCTTTTGGTTGCTGAGGAAAGTCCTCTCTCACTCTGAATCAGGACGTCGTGCAAGCGACTAAGGCGAGAGTCTTAGCAGAGGAACAGAAACGACACAGCCCTTGGATTATGCGATGATTCACTCGGTGATGAGGTCTCCTTGGGATTTGGTGAAACGACCAATCTGCTCCTGGAGCAAGCCCAAACATCGGGATCAGTTATTCAGACTGCTCGTAGGTAGGGCGCATTAGACCAATATCGTTAAAACAGAAAGAGGCTTACGGCCTACACCCAGCACAAATCCAGTTACACCTGTCCTGTTTTTTGTTTTTCTCCTGGACTTGGTCTAGGATCTAAATTGTTACACCTGACCTGTTTTTTAGCCGTACCCGATCAGGGTGGTTTTCTTTTTGGACTCGGGTTTCTCCATGAGGAGATCCGCGCGAAGTTGCTGCCAGATCTCTATTGGGATCTCTCCTTTGGTTACTTTTTCCGCGAGTTTTTTCATTTGGGTTTCTAATGAGGGGTTTGTGGTTTCGTAGCGTTCTGAGCGTACGTAATCGGTGGCGTCTTTGACGGTTCGATTGTTGTATCTCATTGTTGAATTGAAGTCCGTGTGTCGTGCTCGTATTTGTGGGATGCGGATGTTGGGGTTGCGGTCGCAGTCTCTGCTGATCTCGGTACGTTTGAGGGTGTATGGGTTGGTTCGTATCGATGTGATGCCTGCTTCGACGCCGATGGCTTTGCAGAGGCGTAGTATTTTGTTGTATTCGATAACTTGTCCTTTGTATCTGCCTTCGGGGTGTAGAAACAAATATCGTTCGTGTTCCGGTCGTTTGGCACGGATAATGTGTCGCACTTTGAGCCAGTGTCGTAATGACTCTTCGACTTCTTCGTTCAGGATTAACGAATCTTCGAGACCGATTCGGATCAAAATTTCATGCGTTTTACTATCTTCGAGGGTGATCTTGTGTCGTTCGAAGTCGATGTTCTGGGTTTCTATCGAGATGATTTCTGTTGGTCGGCAGACGGTCATGGTCTGAATCAGGAGGATTGCTCGTTCCATGATACGTGTTTGTTCCTTTGGTGTGAGATCCATGACGTCCTTGTCGAGGATGCCGTTGCATCGTCTGTTGATGGCCTCGATGTAGCGTTGTCGCTCTTCCTCGGTGAGTGTACCGAATCTGGTTTGTTCCAGTGGTGGCAACTTGATACGCCAGCTCTCGCAACCAAGGTAGCTGACGAGGTGATTCATGACCAAGAACCTAGCGTTATTGCCATTGGTTTTGTATCGAGAGTAGGAATATTCTACCCAGCGATCGATGTCCTCTTTGGTAAGTGTGCTTGGTAGGGTGCCGATGTGTGTCTTCAAGATGACATATATCTTGCTGAGTATCTCTTGTTTGTATCGCGGTTTCAGTGGTTTTTTCACTCGGAACTTGGCGTAGAGCGTTTTGTTGTAGAGCGTGTTTACATATTGTTCGAATCCCTTGAGCTCTTCCCGGAGTTGGTCGTCCTTGACGGTGTCATTACGTTTGTTCTTCATTGGTTGCACCGTCCCGACAAAGTAGTATTTTATTACGATTTCCTACTTCGTCTTCAATATTTTTATTGGTTATCTGGTTTAAAATCCTTTCCCCTACGGTTTTTATAGAGGTTTTATCAAGTCGTTTCAATATAGGTAACCCTTGAAGTTGTCTTCGCTTATTTCGTTCTAGGAACTCTTTGCACGCTTCTTGTGCAAAATACTCGGTGATACCAATTAAAACATCACGAGTAAAAACAACAGACTCTACTGAGATATCTCCATGATGGTACTTTTGTAATATACTTTTAATTGGTTTGAGTGGTAAGAATTCCATAGTGTTTTATTCTTCCTCCTATAGCGTAATCCTCCCTAGAAGTATCAAGGAAAAAATGTTTTTCCCTCTACAATTTGTAAGAGTTCATCAATTCGATTTTTTATTTCTTTCAACCATGAAATAAGCTCTTTTTGTGCATACGATGATTCAATGCTTATGCTACCCCGGGTAATATTTTTTTTTAATAAGTTTAGGTAGGTGTAGGCTTCTTTACAATAGATAGTTTGTAAATTTTTTGGAGATGTGGCTTCAGATGTGTATTCCTGAATGGGTTCTAAGGGCGGTGCTACAGGGATTTGAGTATTAGTGTAGGGTTTGTTTTGGTTCTTTTCATCGATCTTAACAGAAATGGTCATTGGTAAAGTGGTTTCTGGAGGTTTATCTGGAACCGATGGCGTTGTTGTTTGTGGTGGTGTTTGTGTTTTTTCTGATTCTTTTAGGGCGACAGAGTTAAAAGTTGGTTGGATTATTGTTGCTGGAGCGACTGTAATTGTGCTGGGGACAAATTGATCAAGCTTATTTGGGTTTATTGTTTTTTGCTGTTTCACAAGATTTTTTGCTGTTTTATGGACGATGTGGCATTCTGGTTTTAGTTCCCCGTTAGCACGTTGTTTTAAGAGTTTTTTTCTCAACTCAGGTTGGCTAGCCAGGGGCCTTGATTCAATAATGTCAGTTGTTGACACGTTTGGTTGATCAACCATTTTTAATTTTTTTCTGTCATTATAGGCGTTGATATGAGAGTTGATTGTTTCTCGTGGAATCCCTGTCAATCGTCCCATTTCGCTGAAACTGGTCCATTCCTTATTTTTCATTCCTTCGTAATAGATCTCTGTGATTACTCGCTCATGATCCGTTTCAGGGAGATTTACGCGGATATAATTTTCAATTAATCCTGTGAGTTTCGCCTGAAATTCACTTTGTTCTAGAACTATACAGTCGATAAAGTCATCTTCTTCATAGCTTTTCAAGCGGCGATTTCCAGCTGTAATGAGGTATCTGCCTTTTTTTTCGGGGTTTGGTCTGACGACAATGGGTTGAATCAACCCTACGGTATGAATAGAGTTCGTTAGTAATTTCAGCGCCTTCTCATCAGAAGTTGTCCTTATTGTCCACGTTGAAGGATCTATATCACTTTTTTTTATTTTTTCTAATCTCATATTTCTAACCCACTTTAACAAATTTTTTTCTGCAATACTACTAAAAAATGAGAATTATATATTGATTTTTGGGGCGGTTTCCCCTGGCTCCCGCTTGAACCATAAAATTTGGACCAAAAAACCCCATTTTCCCTCATATGGGAATGGTTGTGTTCATTAACTTAATGTTGAACTATTTACATAATAATAAAGACTATTTATATATTTTTGTATGCTGGCTATTTGCCTGTAATTTTTCAATGTCTGTGTCGTTTATATTAGTCTCATCTGCATTTTCATCTTTTGCTGTTTTATTTCTTCTGATAATTCATCCTTTTGAAGGATCTGTTCTAGTTCTTTTGATGACATCGACATCTGGATTTCTCTTGTTCTGCCGCGTCTTCCTTTTGAAATTTCTCGTGCTGTGATGATTCCAGGGGTGTCAAGCTCATCGATGAAATCAGCTACCCGTCGTTGTGTGAGAGCTGTGTAATGGATTGTTTTTGATAGTTCTGTATATTGGTTGTAGATTTCTCCTGTGGTTCTCGCTAATGATTGTTTCATACGTTCGTTGTGTTGTTGTAGGATGTTGATGGCGTGCAATACGAGACGCTGCTGGGCTGGGAGGCTCAGCTATTCTGTCTTTTTCGATTTTGCTTTGGGCGAACCGTACGTGTTTTGTTGTGACGTTGCGGTGATGGTTTCGCTCTGCAAGCTCTATGGATACCCGTAAGAGGTCGAGTGCGCGTCTTGCGTCACCGTGTTCTTGGGCTGCTAATGCTGCGCAGAGGGGGATAACGTCATTGGAGAGGATGTTTGGTGCGAGTGCTTGTTGGCATCGGGTTCTGAGGATATCTTGGAGCTGCTGGGCATCGTAAGGGTTGAACACCATGGTTTCTTGGCTGAGGCTTGATTTGCACTGTATATCCAAACCTGGATAACCTTGTCAAGGTCTATGAAGTCAGTTTCAAAAGCCACAAGGCAATATATGAAATAGTCAGGGATGTCATCTCCCAAATAGAGAAAGCGGAAGAAAGCAGGGATTTACTATCGCTTCCAGAATGTCCGGATTACATGAACGATAGCGGCATGTGCCCCTTATACAAGGAATGTAACCCTGAATAGTTATATCATTACCCACGTGAATCTCTAAATTAACTGGCAATTCTTCATTATAAAATCTCTAAGCTTATTTTTCTCCTTTTCATCTAATAGTGATGTGTCCAGTTTTGCTAGAAAAATTTTCTTTTTTATTTTATCTTGTATTTGCATAAACATAAGGAGAGAACTTCTCGCATATTCCAACAATTCTTTTTCCAATTTACCAATATTTTTTCTCTCATTTTCTTCAATTATTCCACCATGGACAAACCTACTTCTGATTTTATATGACCTTTTCATAGCCATTGAAACTTTCAAAGGTTCATAACCAATGAAACTCAATGCACATGCAACTCTTTGAGAGAGTCTTCTGGTCATTTCGGTCTCCCCACCAAGATACAAAGCTTCCAGGCACATAGTAGCGTAGGTCAATCTGCTTTCTGGCCTTGGTTCCTCTAATGCATTGTTATATCTATCAAAGGATATTATAACATAATTCAAATTTCTCTTACCTTTTTTATCAATCAAAGAAAACACTATTGGTTCGAAAAGATTGTAAAAATTTTGCAGTTTTTGTTCATCGTTTTTCCCTAGTTCATATTTAATCGAGGTATTTATTTTATGACTATGCAAAACTCCAACCATTGCAAGAACAGAATCCGGATTGAATTCAATTTGTGTGCTGTTTACCGATCCCACTTTATACAATCTAAGAATGGAAATCAATGCCTCGATTCTTTTCTGAACATCTCCCTCATGTTTTTCCCTGCATTCAGCTTTAATAATCGCATTTGGCATTCTAATTGACAAGTCATATCGTACAAAAGTTGGTTCACTATATATCGGAGTTTCGAATTCCAAATCAACGGGTTCTGGTTTCTTAATATGAATGTGCTTAGAAATAGTAACCAGGTCGGTATCCATATCTATTCCAGATATCCAGATGGTTGGATGCCAATTTTTTGGTGTATTTTCCAAATCTGCAATGAACATTGATATTATTTCCGATATTGTCTTTTCACTGATTTCAGAAAGAGATTCATCAACTATTCTATGTATGAATCTTTCAAGCAGAAAATATGCCTGATTCTTTTCCATCTTGAAATTCTCAGAGATTATTTCTGCGGTTTCTTGAAATTCTCTGTATTTCTTCACTTCAACTAAAAATTTGAATTTTTTTCTATCGTCCCACCTGTCTTTTAATATCGGCTCAAAAGAAGTGGCATGGCTCATGCTGCCTTTATCATATTTGAAATCCGAGACTTTCGCTCTGTAATAAGGATATTTCACAATGACCATTTCTTTTTTGTCTCTGTTTTCTTTCAACTGTTTGATAACCTGATTTACCAATTCGTACAATGTTCCTGAGAACGTCTTTTTCATCTTACTTACCTTGAAGTTAATGTATCTACTAAACTTAGGTTTTACTGTTTATTTATAAAGCTTTCAAACCGTGCTGCTTGGAGATAATTTTTTAGAAGGAAGGTGAACGCAACCTTAATAAAAAACTGGATAAGAATGCCTATAGTCTCGGAACAAAGGTCTTACATGCATTTAACCCCGAAGAAAATCCCATATTGGACAAAGTGGTCAGAGATAACCTCAAATTGGGTGACAAAATAGATTTGGAGTTATGCATTAACTTCAAGAATGCAATGAATACTTTTATGAAAGAACATAAGGATTTCTTCACCCCGAATCGTTTGAAGAATGTTCACGATGTATTTAAAGAATATAACCTAAACTCAGTTTTTCCAAAAATGAAACTCTTGGATATGGCAATATACAAAAGGGAATAAAATGCTTTATAGAATCTACGGCATGGATGAAACAGATAACCCTGATGCGATTTGTAATGATTGCAAATACTGTATTATCACTGATAAAGATATTCCACCAAATATGTAGTTAAGTATAGTTTTTAAAAGAAGTGACTGTTACGAAACGATAAGGTGGGTAAAGGTTATGAAAAGATTATTCCTAGAGATAAAATATCTAATATCACCTTTGTTAAAGGAAGAATCGGGGAAAATTAAAATTTATGAAAAATTGGGTTGAATCTAAAAAAATGTATTAAATAAACATATGATTACAAAGACGTAGGAAGAAATTACTAGGAAGAATCTTATACACTATTTTATGGATCTTATAAATAAGTTAGAAATTAATTTAAATTTTGGAGAATATATTAAAATTAATCATGAGAAAATCGAAGAATTGATTTATTTCCATAAAAAAAGTGAGATATTCAAGGACTACAAACCATATGATTGGTCAGACGAGAATTTTTATTTGGAGAAAGATCATTATTCACCTGAAGAAATTAGTAATTTCTTTACAATAGGTAATTCAATTAATTTTAAATATTGGGACAAAAAAAATAAGAAAATCATCTATTGTGAAGGAGAGAAAAAAAGGGTTCATTTCAAAGGAGCACAGTACATGTGGCGATGTCTAAAAAATGCAATCGAAGATGATCTCTATCCATTACTTAGTCCAAAAGAATTAATTAGTATCTCCAAGAAAGATTTTATAAATATCTTTTCAGATGATAACGGAAGTAATCCATTTTATATGTCCATGAATGAAAGAATAAAAAATTTACAAGATTTGGGTAAAAAGTTAAGTAAAAATTGGGATGATAATTTCTTAAATTTACTAAATTCTACTAATCATTCTGTTATCGATTTTGTACAGAAATGTAGAAATATAAAAGCCTTTGATGATCCGTTGTGCAAATTGACAATGGTAAACGCTATTCTCCATACGGGTAGAGGTCTTTATCATTTTAATCAGCCTTTGTTTCCAGGGATCGATTATCAATTAATGAAACAAATGCTTAGAATAGGAGCAGTTCTTCCAGATAAGAACACAAGTAAGAAACTAAAAAGACGTTTAATATTAGATGATCAAGAGGGTGCAGAAATTAGAAATGCAACTTTAGAAGTGTTCAGAAGAGTAATGAAAAAAACAGAAATTCCTGGTGAATATTGATATCCTGCGATTATAGCATCATGTTTTGTTATGTTCTTTAATTCATTATTCTCACAGAAATAGTAATATTGTGTGTCGCCAACCACCTCTAACTTTCTGATAACCCATCCATTTCTCAATATTATCGAATATTTTTGATCTTTGCATGGTAGTTTTAATACTTTTATAAAACTCCATTCCCTATTTTTAGGATTGAAATATTGCCATATAGAGGATTTAATAGTTCCGTATTGAAAGTATGTACCAAATTTTTTTGAATATAGTATATCAATTATTTTATCTATTGCTGTTCCTCCGTATTATACATTGACATATTCTCCCCTGAGGAATAAATTATATAACATTTTGTGCAGATATTCTATCAATAACAAAAAGAGTTATCTATTTACACCTAATTATATGTAATTGATTAATGTCCATTATTTAATTTAGTGAAAATATAGAAAATATAAATAGTCTTTAAGAGAACTATTTTTTTTCCGCTTCCATCTTTTCCTTAAGTAATAGAATAGCTTGTTCAATAAGGTCTGATACCGATCTGAACGGCTTGTTTTCCACCACTGAACCAGAGTTTTCTTGCACCCATTCCAGAAGAGAAGGATGTATCGTAATCGATAATCGTATTTTTTTTGGATCCGTTTTTTTAGGTCTTGCCATAATTACCTACGAATACGTATCGAAACATATAAATATTATTATCATTATTACGTATAATTACATACAAAAACCCATAATAACATAAGGTGAACAAAAGTGCAAACCCACCAACAAAACCTCATGAACTATTCACAAGATTCACATTCAACCAATTCACAGCAAGATGAATTAGTAGGAGGTAGAAACCAAGAATGCAACAACATAAATCAAAACAAAAGCCAATATGTCGAACACTAAAAACCCACACAAAATGGGGCGGAAAAGATGAAACGAACATATGAAATAAAACAAAACTTAGATGTTGAACGACTCAACAACCCCTATCTCATACACCCAGAAGACTACGAAACCCAACAAGAACTCTTCGAAGCAATAAAACACTGGTGGATCTTCCAATATCGAAAAAAAGAATCCATCATCAAAGACAGAATCCGCTACGCATAAAAAATGTCAGAACATCCCATAAGGGAATAGATAACCTACCCTCTTGAGTGGAATCCAATTTTTGATTTTATCCGGTAATTCAGAATATTTTTCAAGAAGTAATTCAATTATCCTTCTCCAGTCATCAATATAACCCTTTTGTTTCGACATAATGTTTTGCTTTTTCGATGAAACCCATTCGAAGAAATCATCCTAAATATTCTTTTTTTGTTTCACCTCTCATGGAACCTCCTCTAAAATATTAAAAATTGACTTAAAACTTTAATAATTGTTAACTAATCACAGCTATATGACTAAAGATGATGAGATCGACCCAACAAAAATTACTATTGAAATGCTTAAAATGATTGGTCATTCTGATGAAGAAATTGATAAAATTTTACTAGAATTTAAAGAGCGGGATGCGCTGGTAGAAAAATATAGAAGAAGTAAATTACATTATTACGAAAAAAAAATTCCTGAATATGAAGAATGTTTAAAAAAAGCTAAGAGAGAGGAAGATGTACAGGTTTTCCTTACTGAAAATTTACAACTAGCATTAGATGCATTCTCAGATGGCTCGCATCCCTTAGACATTGTCCCTAAGTTTAAACTCGGGCAAGATTTGGTTACTGACTTTGTGGTAATAGGAGTTAGGTCTCATGGAAAACCTTACCATCTTATCTTCGTTGAGCTTGAATCACCTACTGGTAAACCATTCACAAAGAACAACGTTTATTCCCGTGAATTGAATATAGCGATAAAACAAATGAATGAATGGCGACATTGGTTGAAAGATAAATTTGAAACTTTCTGTGCAGATTTTCCCGAAAAACTTCATAAAGAAATTTCCCCGACACTTAGAGATGATATTCGAAGTGCTATCAAAACATACAAAATAGTCATAGGAAGAAGAAATTCATACACAGAAAAAGATCGGGAACTGAGGGGCTCATTTTTCGATTCCACTAATGGGTCTATTGAAATTATGTCTTATGACAATATTGGAGATTTTGGAAAAAGATATTTAGAATTCGATGCATGGGACTTAAAGTTACCAAACAAAAAAAATAACCTAGCTACAAACTAATAATGTTGTTCCCTCCATCTTGTATCCTTTCGTCTTCACCCATTTCTGGACCTCCGAAGTCACTTTGATGCCCTTCAGACTGATTCCTTTCGATGTCTTGTCCATCTTCGAAATCCGTTCTTCCAATTTCTCGATGACTTTCTTGTCTTCTTCTGGTGTTTTTTGAGGTGGTTTTTCCTTATCTGCTACCTGGGCTACTCTCACTCCACTTAAAATCTGTTCTTTGGTGTATTGTTGTATTTTGCCACCTCCAACTGATGCACTCCACCCTTTCTTTAGAGGGCAAATCTTCACGAGTGTTCTTCCTTTGTATTTCGCTGATAAATCATGGCCTGCTGTCTTTTCGAGGTTGAGTTCTGGAATCTTCCGCAGTTCATCGATTATCCAAAATAGTTCTTTCCTTGCCTCACTATCTTGCGCATACTGGATATTGCACAACTCTTGGTATTCTTCAGACACCTTTGGTACGAGTGGGTCTTTTTGAGGTGGTGGTGATTTCTGGGCTTGGGCTTGTTCTTTTTTCTTCACAAAGGATTCAACTGCTTTTGCGGTGTCTTCTGCCTTTACGGGTTGTTTTATTGGTTGTTCTATTCCTTTCATTTTACACTTCCTGGCTTTACCGCCGGATAGAAATATTTAAATGATAGTATATTAACAATATATATCAAAACAAATAGGAATCCTTTCTTAAAAGGATTTAAGAAAACACCAGAGGGATGAAAACCATGCCATATGCATTTACCTTCGACCTATCAAAACTCTCTCAAGCCATATTCAAAGATATCGCAAAGATATCTGAAAAAGACAAACTCAATGAGAAACTCGCGAACATGGCACGAAACCTTGTCAACAAATTTAACGTCGACAAACATACGGGACTGCCCATCAGTGATTCCATCACCGTTATCGAAGATCTTATCGACGTCAACTTGAAAAACAGTCTTCAAAAAGAACAATTTCTTCAAACACAAAAAAGAGCACTGTTTCTCCCGCATTGTTGCAGAAAATACATGGACTCACGCTGTCATGCCACCTTTGATGCCACCACCTCTTCATATACCTGCAATCATTGTTCTACTGATTGTCTAGTTCATCAAGCGACAGTTCTGTCAGTGCAGCGGAATTATGATATCTATGTGCTCCCGGGTGGATCTTGTGTTAGAAAAATATTCCAGAAAAAACACTATGAAGGCGTCGTCGGGGTCGCCTGCACTGATGAATTAAAGCTGGTTTCCACCATTCTTGAACAAAATAAGATTCATGCACAAGGAATCCCTCTGATTAAAAACGGCTGCTCAGAAACACGATTCGACTTTGAGTTCTTGGAACAAATACTTATCTATAATGGAAAAAACTCCCCGGGGCGGCAAGATCCAACCAAAGCACCATCCAACGCACCACAATCACAGAACGTACTTATGTAATACGCTGATACTGTTCAGGGTTCGTCTCAAAGGCTTTTTTATCATCCGAGTATGAAACCATTAAATAACGCTGTGTACTCCATAGAAATTGAGTGAGTCAATAACTCCAAATGGATGTTTATTTTTATTGATAAACATATGGTTGTTCATTCTCGTTCCTTTGGTGGCTCTAGGAATGTATTTCTCTTTCAAAGAAGTCTATGCGCTGGCGAAACGATCAAAATCGATATCCTCTGAAACCCTTTTTCTTCAAGAACTTCGACAGAAGATGCCCGAATACCCTTTATGGCATGTCCATGGTCTCTCAGGAATTACCATCAGCAGTTTATGTATACTCTTGGTGAAAACCTTTGGTTTAGTTCAACCGGTTCTAAAGATTTAAACATATGGGTAATTCCACAGTGCTACCACGAGAGATACAAAAAGGGAAAACGCTTCTTTTATAATCGAAGAAGATCCTTACAATAAATATAGACAAACCGTTTTACTAATTTCCATTGAATCTCATGAAGTCTCTCCTGATTATTCAATAGAGTAAGAACCATGTCAACAATTTGTGTATCTCTAGATACAAGTCTGACATATTTTTCGCTACTATTCCTTTCCAATAATCCTTTCAGGATACGTAAGCAGAGTTTGATTTCTTTCCCGAAATCATTTTTCCAGAGCCGTTGGTATTTCGATAAGAAGAACGCGCTAGTGTCATCTGCTTCTAGCGCCTCTGTGCAAACCTCCGCTGCTATCTTCCCTGAGGACATCGCATAATCGATGCCATCGCCAGTAAGTGGATTCATGAGTCCTGCTGCATCGCCACAGAGAACAACACGATCAGAAAAGGTTTTTTTTAAAGGAGTTAGGGGGAGGATTCCTCCCTGAATCTTCCCTCGGTTTATAGTTAGAGGGATAATTTTACTTTCCTTTAGAAGACGAATGTAATTTTCATAAAATTCTTTTAAATTCGATCTGTTTGTTGTTTGGGATGCTGATGATTTGATTTCGCCGATACCAATATTTACACTATCTTTTTTGGGAAATACCCATCCATAGCCAAGTATTCCCATGAATCTTAAATGGAAGTGAAAAATTCTTTCTTCCGTAAAATAATCATCGAGCAGACAACTTGCTAGAGAGAATTCTTGAAAGAGGCATCTGCCTGTACGGTGGTAATGATGACCTAAGCCAGATTTTTTAGCTATCGTACTCCAGATTCCATCAGCGCCTATAACCAGTTGGGATTCAACATATTCTCCTGTATTCAATTTGATTTTTACTTTTTCCGGAAGTATACTGATATCTGTGGCAGTTTTTCCTTCCATAAAAGTGGTTCCCTTCTCAATTGCAAGCCGCAGGAGTCCATCATCAAAATCCTTTCTGAGAACAAATGCTGCGATCGGTTCATCTTTATGTAATTGGACCTGATATTTGAGCGATGATGAATGGATCCTACCACTGAAAGAATACGAAGCAATCAAATCTTTTGAAATGTAGTTAAATCGTTTGAGAGTTCTGACTGATAACCCACCACCACAGGGTTTATCTCTAGGGAATGAGCTTTTATCGATGAGGAGAACTTTTTCTCCTTTTTCAGCGAGGAATTTTGCAGCAGTTGCACCAGCAGGACCCGCACCAACTACGACAACATCGTAATTCATGACTCAACCAAACCTCTCTACCATAGCACATTTTCCATTATTTCCATCTTCCCTTAAAGTATGGGTTCACATAATTTAGATTAATTTAAACGTTTTCAAATAGATAAAAATATCCTTCATTGACCCAAAGGTAAACAACCGTAAAAAATTATTTCTACCAGTAAATTCGTGTTCCCTTCCCGACGGGAACATAGAAAAACCCACTCAACAGATATGATATCAACAAATTTGTTAACAAATGTGAGTCCGAATCTCCCTCCCCGTTAACAAAAATCTTAAATAGAAACTAAAAATTACAGTAAACAAACTGTGGTTTTTCTGATAGGAAGCATTGAACTATTAGCGTATATTCCCGACAGGAGATTCAAACCGCCATTCAACAACATCGCTCTCATGGAGCTGGTATAAACTGCATCCAACTTGGGCATATTCTCCGTTTACATAATACTGCCAATAGTTACCGTCTTCTCCATTCTCAATATTATTTATTGCTTTGACAAACAATGAATCATACCCTTGCCAATAATTTTCCTTTACAGAAAAATTATAACGATTAGCCAATTCAAGGAGAAAACTTGCAACGGTCACGTTCGTTGTGTTCACATTTCTATAAGCGATGTTCCATCCAGGTGCGATGATCTCCATGCTCACGTTGTCTACCCTCTCAACAGTGGTACCTTCCTTTACCGACGTAGAGACACAACCTGTAACGGAAACAAGGACTAACAGAAGGGCGATGACACCAGCAGGTATACCCTGTTTCCAGGTTTCACGTGTCGATTTGTTTATGATAGTTACCGATTGTTTAGCGTAGACATACGAAATCACAGGAAGTCCAATACAGAGAAATGTTGTTATCCCTGATATCAGATGATAGATCATGAAAGGAACACCGAGTGTATACACGGTTAGTAATGCTTCTCCAGTATGTGGATACATGAGATGCCACCAACCAAAATTCGTCCACATATCATACAGAAACACAAGCAACGTCCCAGTTCCAGCTATATAGAAAACAGACTGTAATTTTTTCGAAGAAATATACGGCTTAACCTTGTTCCCTATAAACGTACCTGCGAGCGCCACCAACGCAAAACCAGAATAGGTGAACATCACTATCTGGTTCATTTTCTCTCCGACAAATATCGGATTACCAATGAGAAGATCGCTACACACCATCCCAACCAAAGGAATGAGCAACGCTGCCCTTATATCCAAAATCATAATCCCGATGAAGACAGCAACGGTCACCACTTCGAAATTAGGGAACGGCTGTATCCCCATCGAGACTAACAGATATCGTCCTATCGTGGCAAACAACACCAGCAATCCAAAACCAAGTATCTGCTGTAGTTTATTTTTCATGTAAATCCTCCCATGACCTACCTATGAAGACGGGGAAAACAATCGAAAAGAACGACTTCTTTCTCGTCAACATAGCTTTCAGTCCCAAGATTCTTTAGAGAGCATTCGAGAAGATGTAACAAAGCAGAAATCTTCTCATGGTGATTTCCTGGCACGGATGTGATATTTTCGATGATCTTTTGAATCTGAAGAGAAAACTCGCCGTTTTTGGTTTTTTCATCAGCGATGTATGCTTTTACCTTTATTGTTGCTTTATTGAAGAAAGCATGTTCATTCAATCTCCATGTAAACGGTGCCTCGGTATCGGTGTACTTCAGCATATCGCCAACATAAAACTCTACCTTTTCTACATTATCCGTCGTATCAACCTCAATATCGATAGGTCCGATTATCAAGATTTTCTGAATGCGTATCCCGGTTTTTTTATTCAATACATAAAGGGCGTGATCCTCCGGTTTCACGATCATTATTATCTTTTTGACATGGACTGTCACCCTTTCTGACCGTACATAGCCATCTTTCTTAGCATAGATTTCATGATCCCCCGCTGTAACGATATGGAGCGTTACCGTTCCATTTGCGTCGGTCATATACCTCGTTGAATCAACATACACGTTTGTGTCTTCAACGGGAGACATCGTTTCGTTGTATACACGTGCGGTAAACTCCTCGGATTCATTCACAGTATGCTTCTGGACAGTTATCCGCAACGCACGTGCAGTCCAATCCTCTAAATACCCCCAGAGAACCTCTCTATTGTTCTCTGTCAGCTCAAATGCACCTGCATCAACCATCGGCAGCGTATAGTCAACCCAGTAATGCCACCAGTTAGAAACATTCGCTATTGTCTTCACATAAAAAGCATGCCAACTTGGATAGTATATCACATAATAAGAAA